>Ga0207721_100048_pt1 | contig 155660 bp, 131 predicted proteins | sample TtaePargueraPR_3_FD_187756 | JGI IMG/M metagenome (GOLD analysis project Ga0207721, IMG submission 187756) | Aerobic enrichment media microbial communities from Bioluminiscent Bay, La Parguera, Puerto Rico - Tt and P2 (1) (SPAdes) | ecosystem: Environmental > Aquatic > Marine > Unclassified ... | reverse complement strand
CCAGCGGCTTCGTTCATCATGCAATTCCGAAATTTTCGGCGAGATCTGCATAAATTTTGCTCTATCCATTCTAGTCTTGGATAGAGCCTTTTTGCGCCGAAAACTTCGGAACGTTGGCTAAGTGTTAAGTGTAGTTGGCCGACCCGCCAAGCCAGAGCGCCACAGGACGTGGCGCCCTATAACACTCTTTACTGGTTCAGTTCTGATACAAACTCATAATTTTTTGCAGTCATTTCAACCCAAGCAGGTCTAAATCCACTTCTAATAGCATTACGTACAGATTTTATATTAGACCATGCTGCACAATAAAATGGTACTTTGCCTTTATTTATAATCTCAATAGCAAGTCTGCTTGTTAATGCAGAAGCGATTCCATTTCTGCGGTAATCAGATAGAACATCAACTCCTATTTGCCACATAGTATCACAATCAGCCGAACACCCTGCAAGGCCAATTAGCTTTTCACCTTCATACGCTCCAATTGCTAATACATCCAGATGTTTACGCTTCTCACATAATGCATTGCTCCATTGTGGTTGATATAAATCTTTAAAATTACATAAAGATAATACTTTTAGCTCGTAATCACAAGGTAAACTCCTCAATATATTCATATCTGGTAAAAAATACTCTGCCATAAAACAAATACGCATTCCTCTTTTTTGTAATTCGTCGTTTAGCACATGCATATTTGGCGTTTCAAAACAATGCTCAAAAGAATATTTATCAATGTAATACTTAACAAAATCAGCAATATCGGGATTTACTGATGCAACAATATTATATCCATAAGAAACTAAATTGCAATAGAATGGTAGAACCAAATATTTTCTAGCACCATCATTATCAGTTGATGTTACTATAACATTCTGTTCTTTACAAAAATCATTCGGCTCACAATTTTCATCTATAGCTGATTGCTTCATAGCAACTTCAAGTATCTCTCTATTAGTCATTTTTGTTTTCCTCTCAATAAAACATATTTTCAGCTCTATTCTATCCGCCGCAGGACGCGGCGGCTTCTTCGGCCAATTACACTTAACGTGTGGCGTATACGGCGGCTCTGAATCGGACCCACAAAGACTTTTCTTCTTCGGTGCGCTTGCGCCGGTGAAGAGCTGCGGTGCGGCATGCTTCGTGGAATGACTTACATAGCCCTGCTTCATGTCCTTTCTCTACCGCACCCTTGCGAATACGCTTTGATATGTGGAGTTCCCTGCCCCGCGAAGCCAGACGAGGACACGGATGTCCGAGCCTCATAACAATTCTTTATTATTTGGAACTAAAGTATTTATATATCATATCTCTATATTTTGAATCATTATAAACCATATAATTAAACGTTTCTGTTATCTTATCATAACATATACATAAATCAATTAGTTGCTTCTTCTCCTTTATTCTCCCTTCTGATACTTTTTTAAGTATTGGATAAAAACGTTCTTTACTATAAAATCCACCTTCACAAGTATATTTATAGTCCAAAATGTCAGTTCCATGTCTATTCGAATATATTGCCAAAATATTTGGAACAAGATGTTCTTCATTTACTGAAATAAATTGTTTATATGAATCATTAATACATTCTGATATGATATCGTATGTATTATCATTTAAAGAACCATTTTCATAATCTCTATTGTCTTCCTGAATTTCTTTTACTTCACAATAGAATAATAAAATATCATCTAATAGTACTTTAAAATCCGGAGTTTTTTTATTTTTTATGCGTTTCTCGTCCTTACTAAATGTAGAAACTTTAAAGCCTCGACTTTCAAAAAATAAATAAAAAGTTTCTTCTGACTTAATCATAATTAGTTTTCTTCCTTCCGATTTATGTATTTCTTACTATTTATCGGAACAAAATTTAATCTTCAAAGACATTCCCTAGAAAACCCGCCCCTGGATGGGGCGGAACGCAGGGAATTCCATATATCGGTCTGCATACAAGAAGCCTTTGAGGGGTACATAGCTCTTATGTCCCCGAAAAGGTTTGCTGAGCGACCCGTGATTCATTCCTACCCTTGTATGCGTTGTTATCGGATGGATGAGGCCTCCAGAGACCAGAATGTCCCACGGATGGGACATCCTAGAGCCCCCAAACATGCCACTTACTGAACATTTCATAAATACTGTGAACTAAAATTAACTTTAACACTTACATATCATACCATTTTTGCATCTATAAAAATATTCTTTTTATATAGCTTCGTTGCAAGCCACGTCGTATTTAGCATTATAGTCTATTTTTTCAGATATATGAATATCATTAGTTTTAAGATATGAAATTTGGGCAACAATTTACAATCCCTAAAATACTAACCATTTTCCCTTCATTTCTTTTTCACTTATAAAACCAAGTTCTAAAACTTCATTAAAATTATCAAAACGATTTTTATCATTTACTATTATTTTATTATTTTGAGTATGACAATAAACATTTCCACCATATTCAATGTGCTTGAGTCCATCAAATGTAATTATATCATCAGTTGATACTTTAGGACTTATAATACTTCTGCTATTTACATTAAATTCTCTAATGGCTTCTTCATAATCCATTTCTATAACTTTAGAAAGCACTTTTTCTTTTATAGGAATAGGATAATTATTTATACTTATTCTTTTTTCATTATTATCATAAATATTGTCAATGCTTATTTCATCATCGGATACATCTAATATAGCTAAACCATCACACCATCTCCCTTTTAAGTTTTTAATAATAACTTCATAAAAAGATTTCTTTTCTTCCATGGTTTTTCCCCCTTTGTTAAAATAAATGTTCGCAACGCTCTACTATAACAAATCAAACAAAACTTCAAAGCCATTCTTTCAAAACCCGTCCCATGGATGGGACGTCACACCTCATCTTTCCGATAACGTCTGGCGTATACGGCGGCTCTGAACCGGACTCACAAAGACTTTCTTCTTCGGTGCGCTTGCGCCGGTGAAGAGCTGCGGTGCGGCATTCTACATGGGATGACTTACAGAGCCATGCTTCATGTCTTTTCTCTACCGCACCCTTGCGAATACGCTTTGATATGTGGAGTTCCCTGCCCCGCAACGCCAGACGCGGACACGGATGTCCGCGCCTCAAAAATCCCAAACCCTAATGTTAATCATTTAAAATTTTAAGTACTTTCAAAATTAAATATCCTCTACTCGAACCCGTTCCTTTATCAGATTTACATATATGTATTGATTCTGTTACGTCATTCCATATATATAATTCTTCTATCTGCTCTTTATTTTTTGATAAATCCATTTCAAATTCAAAAAATCTTCCTTCTTCTGTAACAATTATACCTTCATCAGTTGAGCATCCAGGATAATCCTGCATATAATCAATTACTATACATTTTTCTTCATCAATTCCTTTAATCTTAATTAATGTAGATAATCCTTTTGGCAATCCATTTTTACGCCAATATGATGCTTCTGATAGTATTCGGTATTCTGTTACATAATTTTGTTCCTGTACATTAAGCTGTCTTTTTCTTTTCAATTTTTCTATATCCATGATTTTACCTCAAATCTTCAAAGCCTTACCCTAGCAAATCCGCCACACGATGTGGCGGCAAAGCAGGGAATTCCATATATCGTTTAGCATGGCTGACGCCGTTTGAGCCGGACCTATGAGAAAGACCCGCGAGAGCCGCTGTGCGGCCGGCGAAACGGTGTGGTGCGGCTTGCTTCATGCTCCTTCTCCAGAGGCTTTGCTTCATGATCTTCTAATCCGCACCTTTACAGCCATGCATTGATCTCCGACGTATCCTGACCCGTGATTCAGAAATTCCCACGGACGGGAATTCCTCAAAAAAACCTACCTAATTTACTTTAAAAGTCTTAGCCACAACAGTTTCATTGTCAGGTTGATTGTCTTTGTATAAACCAATAATAGCAAAAACAGAATTATTACCTGTCCAGAAATTCAAATAGCTTTCACCATACTTTTCAGCTAACAATATGTCTCCAGAACCGTCATTTCTAATTCCACCTGGACATAAAATTCTTGTTTCCTTTGTCTCAAAATCATATATGTTTATATCTGTAGGTGTCTTTCCTGAACTGTAAAGAAGTTTTTTCCCATCGCTTGATACAACCTCGGAATTTGAACCAAGCAAATTAAATTTATTATTATCAATCAAAGGCCTTTCTTCTAGTATATTACCATCATAATCAACAACATAAAATTTTGAATTAATTCTATACACAAATTTCTTTCCGTCTATTATTCCAAGATTTCTTATATATCGAATTTCATCTTGGATATTAATTATTATTTCTTTGCAACCATTTTCATTTATCCTGTATATCTTATAGTTTTCTTTTGAATTCTCCTTAAAGCTAATATTTATAAACAAATTTTCATCATCATACGCAATTTGATCAACATAACTTATTTTGTTTTCCCACTCAGCAGAAGTCTCTTTACTAGATTTAATCTGATACTTTTTAAGTATGTCTATCGATTCATCTTTCTTAAAATCAACTAAATAGACTCCTTTTATGTCAGTAAAATAGACTTTTCTTTCTTCAACATTAATAATAGGCTTGCCTATATGACTACTTGCGTATCTTCCACTAGTTTCGTCAAATATACACTTTTCCTTATTGTCCCATATCACAAGTTTGGCTCTATCATTCAACTCATTACTGCCTTCAACAAATCTGTTAAGTTGAAATAGGTAATATCTCTCATCTTTTGTAATGCCTATCAAGTCTGAAATTTTAAAACCATTATCAAACTTATCAACCGCTATAACAGTTCCGCCTAAGTCATCTATCTTTCCAATTTGTATTTCTTCAGACTTCTCACTAACAGACGGTAGCTGGCTTAATTCACTCTTAGATGTAACATTACTAGGCTCGCTATTTGAGCACCCATAAAAAATCATAATAAATAAAAAAGTCAAAAATAAATAATTTATCTTTTTCATAGTTCCTCCAAATAAAAAACTTGTATATAACTATATAATAATTCATAGTGTATCTTTTAAATTCTTCAACGGCTTACCCTAGAAAAACTTTCGCCATGGATGGCGAAAATAACAGGATATGTCGGAGATCGTCCGGCGTATACGGCGGCTCTGAACCGGACCCACAAAGACTTTCTTCTTCGGTGCGCTTGCGCCGGTGAAGAGCTGCGGTGCGGCATGCTTCAAGGGATGACCTACAGAGCTATTCTACATGCTCTTTCTAAACCGCACCCTTGCGAATACGCTTTGATATGTGCCGTGCGACGACCCGTAATTCAGAGATGACACGGATGTTATCCCTTAATAATAACCTTGTAACTTAATCATATGCTATCTTTTTAGAATAAATCTTGGTGGCATACCAATTTCTTGTTCTCCTTCAAAATAAGCAAGTTTGCCAGTAATACATGATATAATAGACGGCATTCCTAGTCCAACTACTCTTTCCAATGCTTGCATTAATGGTAAATACATTCCATCAATTTCTTCATCATAAGAAATCAAATAACAATTACTATTAATCTCATGATTTTTTAACATACTCCCAATACCTGTTAAATTCAAATCATCTTTAGGTATCTCTATCATATAATCTCTATTAAATATTTTATCATATTGGTGGCATAAACGCCCTATACCGTTTTTTCGTTTCTTGGGAGAACAAAGTTCAAATAAAAATCTTTCTTGCATATTCTTATTAACAAAAGCCTTGATTATTTCCATTTCAATTTCTTTATCCACAATAACACCTTCGTAATAAATATAAATATAATATTAGCTATTATCTTGACCCTACAAAACCTGCGCCCATGGATGGGCGCTTTTTCGTCGCATGGCATATATCGTCTCGCCATTTGCGGCGTCCTCGAACGGTCCCGTAAGGATGACCCTCGTCAGCGCGCAACTGCGCCCGTGAGAGGATGTGGCGGAGTCCTTCTACCTGAATTTACTCCAGAGAAATACTTCTTGCTCTTACTTTCGTAGCCTTTACGGAGAAGGATTGTTATGTAAAGTCGCGCGCCCCGCGAAGCCAGAGCAGACAAGGATGTCTGCACCTAAAATTCAATTCATTTAATACAATTATTTATCAACATACTCAATCATGTTACTTTCTGAAGGCTCAACGCTCACAGCCTCCATAGGCACTTTTCTTTTATCAATCACTATCTTCCAGCCTTTATAGCCATTTTTTCGCGTGTGACTTGGTGGCATTTTAATTCTATCATCAATTCCAAGTAAGTATGGTTCAAATTTTTTTCCTTCAATAGTAACTTCTAATGTTAGTTTTATTAAAAGTTCATCCACATCATATACAGATTTATTCCCCCCAAACTTTAATTCATAATCATTTGTATCAGCAATATAGGCTGTGATACATTTTCGAATAATTTCAGCACTATTTCTATCAAATACTTCTATAGTTGTTAGAGGTTTCATATTTATAACAACAACTACCACCGATAATACTGCTAGTGCTAAAATAGCAAATACAATGTTTTCAGATTTTAAAACGTTAACTTTCATATGCTAACTCCTTTAAAAATTATTCCGAAAGCTTATACGTATTATTAGTAATCAAAACAATAGGAAGCATTGTCATCTAATTTTATACATCAGTCAGTAACTCTCCAAAGCCTTACCCTAAAAACCCTATGCAGGATGCATAGGCCTTGCGCGCGATTTTATATAACGTTTTCATGCCCGACGCCGTTTGAGCCGGACTCCAAAGAATTACCCTTAAGTGCCGCTATGCGGCCGGCGAAACGGTGTAGTGCGGATATCCTACATGGGATGACCCTCAAAGCAATTCTTCATGACTTTCTAACCGCACTTTTACGGGCATGAGTTGATATGCGCAGCCACATGACCCGTAACTCAGAGGATTCCAAGGATGGAATCCCCTCGAAACCAACTTATACTGTATCTCATACCTAATTTTTAAATAAGCATTAATCATTCTTATCTTTTTCCTACTTACTTTTCGTTAAATTATTCCATAACAAGAACATTATCTTTTAAACTATATCTATAATCAGTACTATCATTCATGTAATTAATTATAAAAACATTTTCTTTCTCAATATAGCGAACACTAGGTGAATCAACGCATTCATTAAGGTCAACTTCCAGGAGTTTACCTTCTTTTAAAAAATTTATTCTTATATTTGATCCAGGACTTCCAAAGGTATAAATTATTTCATTTATTCCATCACTATTTATATCTTTCTCCCATGAATCGCTTGCCAAGAAAGCTGTCAATATATTTGGTTTTTCATTTCCTTTCTTCGTAGCATAAATTATCTCGTTAACCGTTGCTCCAGCACTATTTACATATTTGTACACATCAGATTCCCCTAGAACACTATTATAGCATTTCTCGCTTTTATATTTAGTCCAATCCTCTTCGCCAATATGAGTAATATTCGGCTCATAGAATATTACTTCAATTTGTTTTGGTTGTTGAGACTTTTTATCACATGCCGACATTAATATAAGAATTCCTAAAATTATTAAAATACTGAGATACCTTTTCACAATTTTTTCTCCTTCCTCCAGAAATATTATATCTAAAAATTTCCCAATAAATTTAGACTCTTATAGTTCAATTTCTACTACAACGAATTTTCTTATCAACTCCGTCCCATGGAAGGGACGGCAAACATGTGGTTGCGTATATCGTTCCATATATGTACCAATTTCGTCTATGCACAAATTTCCCTTACATTACCGAAGAAACTTTCGTATATACAACTATATCTTAACTAGTCTTACTCAATTTACATATTCTACTACACTCATTATACAAATCACAATACCGCTTTTTCAGAAACAATCGAACTTAATATATCAAAACACTAGGAATACCAGCTACTTTATTAGCTCATTCATTGAGCTTTATCTTCAATATTTGACTTCTATTTTTAGTGGATTGTAATGTATTTAACACTCTAAGAAAAAAACCTTGTCTATTCTTATGATAATCTCCCACACTCCACTGATAAATCAACTTTACTTTAGGGTTTAATTCTTCTATATCTTTAGCAGATTCTATACCCCATTTAAAATTGCTGGTTACACCTTTGCCAATAAAAAATTTATGTACAACATCAAAACACATTTGTGAATTGGGGAAATTACTAACAATAATATCCAAAACAGCTCTTATCTGTTCTTTAGAAAAATACATTAATAATCCTTCTGCTATAATTAGAACAGGTTCATTTTTCTCAATGTTTATTTCATCAACCCAAGATGGATCAAGTATAGACTTTGATATAAATTTTACTCTTAGTGATTCATCAAAAAATTTTCTTCTAAGCTCAATTACTTCTGACAAATCAATATCATACCATCTAAGTTTCCCATTATCAACTCTTTCAAATCTCGTATCCAAACCGACACCAAGATTAACAATGGTTCCTTCTGGTTGTGTTTGTATATATTCATTTACAATATCATCAATAATTGTGGTTCTTACTAAAATTCCATGATTTGATATATTGCCACCATCAAACTTTGAAGTATCCAAATCAATTTCTCTTACAATTTCAACAGATTTTATGTCAGATAAAATAGCATCCTTTCTTTTGGTCTCTTTCGCTTTTACTAACAATGGTATATATAGAGTTTCGGATACTGTTGAGAGACCTTCGGATGGTTTTTTGATATCCATTCTAAAACCTCCTCCAAAACTATTCATAAAATGCAATCCACAGATTTTACAACTTTCAAAAAACCATCTTACTCAGGAAATTGTACATTTCCATCAAGAATGTACGCTGAACGGGTATCTCCTGGTAATGGGACACTTTCAATTGTATCGGTTAATACATATCCTCTTATATCTGTAATCCTTATTTTTGGGCTTGTCGAATCAATATTTTCAATAAGGAAATGATTCCACGGCATCTTTTTCATATCAACCCATTCATTATTCGTGTAACACTGCATCTTAAGCACAGGATACCTGTGGTTTCTTACTTGAATTGCCAACCATGCCGTAGTACTTCCTTCTTTAATACGGTAAGATACATCCCCTGTAACAGGTGCTGCAACAATATGCCATTTTATATCTATTTTACCCTTTTCCATTTCATCAATTTTTCCAAAAGATGTAGGACATAAATCCAAGGCACCAGCAGCACCCTCGGGATAAAGATCGGTTACATATACTACAGTAGAGCCTTTTTCTCCAGTAACTTCAAGATATGCACCAGCTAAAGCTGCATTTATACCATAACAATTGTAATCCTCAGGATTTAACGCTGTAATTTCCATATCCGAATCAATAGGATCTAAAAGGCAGGCACCACCAGAATACCCTGAACCAGTAAAAGTCGCATAACTTGAACGCTCTTTGTCCCAATCAGGATAAGCACTTGTAGTAGCAATTGGTGCCGTTGTAGTTTGGGGTGTGGATGTTGGCTTAGGTGATGAAGTGTTTATAGGAGTTGCATTACTTTTTGGAAATTTATCAATCTTTCCAAGTAAATAACTTCTCATAAAACCAAAGTCTATGCTATTAATATCATTATCTCCATTCACATCAGCCGCCCATAAAGCGTCATCTCCCGAAATACCATCTCCAATTCCTAACAAATACATCCTCATATGTCCAAAATCTATACTGTTCACTTCGCCATCAACATCAACATCTCCAACATGAACTTGTCCTTCTTGAGAAAAAGCATTTAGAAATAAAAACTGCACAAGAACTGTCAAAATTACACAGCATAAAATTTTCTTAATATTCATTACTAATCCCCCTAATTAATACTTCCTTTTATTCTTTTTATATGTATAATAACACTAGTATTATATCATATATTTCCAAAACTTAATATATTTAAATTTTATAACATTTAAGCAGTATTCTTTCTAAACATGTTACAAAAAATAAGATATAACAAACTAAACTTACTATATATTTTAGTCTTTAAAACATTATCAAATAAAGTTCTTTACTATGCTTAAGTGTATTTCTTAAAAAACATTTTGTATTACCTAATTCTATTTATACCCTTTCCTTTAAGACTCTGCAGGAAAAACATCAATCATACCAAGTAAGTAACTCCTTAAAAAGGCAAAGTCTAAAGAATTAAAACTACCATCTTTGTTTAAGTCAGATACAAGCAAATCATCTTCAACTGGGAAATCATTTATCATACCTAAAAGTAAACTTCTCATAAAAGCATAGTCAATGGCATTAGTATTCCCATCACCATTTACATCCCCATACTTTACAGCTGGAAGAGGACTGTACTCTCCTTCTTTTACAATTGTCATTTCATTTGGTTTTGCAATAAAATTCATACCATCGGAAAAATTCACCTGTTTTGATTGCTCCGATGCGTTATATACCACATAAGTTTTTTTATTGTCACTCTTATTTTTAAATACAGAATATAAAGGTGTATCAGATGTCACTGTAAAATCAGGCAATCCGACAGTTTCTAAACTATGCAGCCAGTGATAAGTGTGAGCTTTGGATTCACCGCTTTCAGATGCTGCATTCTCATCCCATTTTGAAATAGCCTCACTGGGGTCATACAATGCATAATAAGAACACATTATATCATGCCAAAGCTTTGGATCTGCGTTTTGGTCTCCTGGCCTTATATTAAGCCAGTTATTCCATTCTCTCCAAACCGAATCATAATTTTTTTTCACATAATCAGGATCAGTTCCAAGATATAATGAGGCAGATGTTATTGGCAGCCAATTGATGCCATGAACCTGTATAGGATCATTAGTCCACCATGTTGTATGAACATATTTGCCACCCCAAATCATTGATGCATCCACATTTACATATTCATCATCTCTGGTGTCACGATATATATCAAACCAATAATTATTTAGAGCCTTAATTTCAGTTGTATATAGGTATATACCCAGATCTCTGAGTGTGCTGTTACCTGTAGCCTCTCCCCACTGAATTATACCTGCCCAGGCGTTTATTGCTTCTGAGGATGACTCCTGATTATTACCATCAATGAATTTTGCGTGCCCTGAAGCCCATGAATGCCCTGCATATGGGTCAAAATTTCGAAGTAAAGGAAACCTTGTATCCTCCCTGTTGTAATTTGCAATATCCTTTATAAGAAGATTAACCATTGCTCCCCAATTACTTTCCTTTGCCCACTCACTGTCTCTCAACGCAATCTGTGAAGCAGCATATATAAAGTAACCATAGTGAAAATGATGGTCGTTTAATTCATTCTGACTTCCGTAGGCCGCATCATATCCAATTAATGTGCCCCAATTACTATTATAATAAAACAGATTGTTTTTATCACTTGAGTCATAGAATACTTGCTCACTTGGATCTGCACTAAAGAAGTCCTCAAGCTTACCTTTTATGGCAGTCATTATTTTCTCTGCCGCCACAGTATCACCAACCTGTTCAGCAATAGGTAATACCTGTGATAGCTCATTTAGTGTTTTTCCTGTCCAATAAGTATCAAAACCTGAACCTGATGTTTCAATATTAAACCCTATTTTTTCCCTTTCAAATTCATCTACAAAATACTTTAATTTTTCTAAGCTCTCAGTATCGTTACTATCTAGTCCAGGCATGTTAGGAAGTATCCCGTTAAAGGTATATCTTGTCTGAAAACTCTGACCGTCAACTGTTTTCATCAACCCTCTTATGGATTCATAAGTATAACTTAACGGACTTATAAAACTGTTGTTTCTCCATTGATGTGGATACAACGCCATTATAGTATCTTTATTTGTTCCTTCTTTTGCCTGTGTAGTAACCTTATATGTAGTAACAACCGAACTTTCTTCTCTATAATATCCCCACTGAACCTCTGTATTTGTAATAAAGGCATAGGCCCTATCATTATAATAATCATAAGCATCCCTTGAAGGCAATAGTGCCAGTGAAAAATAGGTTTTGCCAGCCGGAAGGCTCAAACTTATTGAATTAGTTCCAATTCCACTCCAAGTCGAACCTGTTGGTGCAAAGAACCCATAATAGTTTCCATTAATTTGAACCAATAAATTTTGATTCTTTTTTGTAATTTGAGGAGTACTGTTAAAAGATATCTTTGGATTACAACCTGTAAAATCAAAATATGTATAAGGGCTTCCATGCGCAATAGTTGATTTTATTATCTTTGTACCATCAGCCATAACCACATCAGCAGACCAATCACCAAACTTATCTACTCTTGCATCAGCAGGATTAAAATTATCAGCCCCAACAGTAAAGTCAATTGATTGGGGTATATTCTCATCAAGTTTTCTTATAACTTCAACGTCACCATCAATATCTATGGCAGTCTGTTTCTTGGGCATACTAACCTTAAGTCCTGATTGTGTGTACTTGTAAGCTAGTGGGTGTGCATAAAGAGATTCAGAATAAGGCACCCACAAAATCGAGCTCAACCAGTCGTTTGTCTGAACTGCTCCCTTTATATTATCTGTCTTGTATATTGTATTGGGTGCATCGTTTTCACCCCATGAAGGATTTATAACTGGAGTGGTAGTTATACTTCCAAGTCCACGTTCATTAATCCAGTTACTGCTTATATGCTCTTGTGGTAAAGAACTTATCTGAGGTAAAGGTGTAAAAACTGTGTTTACCGGTGTAAAAGTACTGGTAGGTGTAGGAGTTGAAGTTGTTGTATCCTCACTTTTTCCATATACATTACATTTTATCCACCCTGTATCACCTGTATTTGTTGCAAGGAATAAATACAAACTACCGTCTTCTGGTATTTGAGGGTTTGGAATTGCAACAGTATAATTGCCACTTGAATTTTTTGAACCTGTTGGATATCCTGCAACTGCTTGATTAAGTTGCGTAGGATTGGATACATTTGTGTACCAAAGGTTTGACGACGTATCGTTAGACGTTTTTGGAGTCAAAGTAATAGTCAAATTTGAATTTGAATATTCCAATTTTGCCTCAAAGTTACCCACGCTATATTCTCCAGCCAGAGCAAATGAAATAGCTTCATTAATGTCTGTTGTAAAGTCAGTTTCTGCCTTTACATTTAGTTTCCCAACAAAAATCGTCGAATATATTATTGTAAAACAAACAACTAGCCCTATTACTGATTTCAGTCTTTTACTCATAATTTAACTTCTCTCCTTCTGAAAATTTATATAATGCCATAAATCTTTCCAGATGTGAAATAGGTCACTTACACAAAGCTTCAAAACCAATAAAAAATCCTTTTACTAGCTAGGGTATTCCTTTAAAAGCCGGATTTTTCATTTGGAAGTATACCCTTGAGCCAATGAAGCTTTGTTCCAGCAATCCTATTTCACAGGTGAAAATTTTTAAAAGTCCTATTATATCATAAACACCATTATTAGATCTATTAGGCGGTTTCAAAAAATAACCTATACAGTATTCAGGTCATAACACCCTTCATCGAAGACTAAAGCTTCCAAACAGAGGAACATTATTTTGCAGTGCAAAAAATGTAAATCTAGATTTTTTGAAACCGCAATTGCAAAGTTTTTTTGAAACTCCTTTATATAAAACCCTTCAAAGTTTTTTCAATCAGCTTATTTATCAACAGCAGAAAATCCATCAATGAATCCTAATAAGTATTTCCTTATAGAAGCAAAATCTATTGCATTAATACTATTGTTTCCGTCTACATCCGCCGCATATTTTTGTAATTCTGAAAGAGACACCGATTTATATCCCAACAAAAACTTTCTTAGCTGTTCAAAGTCTATTGCATTAACCTCACCATTACTATCTATATCACCAATCCTATATACGTTTACTTGCTGGGTTTTGCTTACTTCGTTTCCATTAGCATCAATAGCCGACCAATTCACAATTGTTTTTCCAAGTGGAAAGCTTTGCGGTGCGTCATTTGTAATAGATACATCAAACAAATCACTTGCCGTTGCTTCCCCAAGGTCAACAACTGTTCTATCCGTATTTGTTCCAATAACAATATCCTTTGGAACAATTAATTCAGGTGCTTCTTTATCAACAACCATAGTCACTTTTTGAATAGCATGAGTTTTGTTGCCATCTTCATCCTCAGCACTCCAAAGAATGTTTGTTGTACCTATAGGAAATGCTTTTGGGGCATTATTTGAAACTTTGACATTTGAATTTCCAAAAGCATCTGCCATTTTTATATCAACAACAGTTAACTCCTCTGTAGTTGCTAAAGTCAAATCTGCAGGAGGTTCAAGGATAGGAGGTATTTTGTCTTGATCAATATTAATAATTTGCATAGGGGCTGGAAATATCCGGAACACAAACTTACTTGCACTACCACCAAAAGTAATAACATTGCCATTATAAGTAGCAATGCCAAAGTTATTCATGTCAGTATATATTTTATCGAATTTTTTCAATTTTTCATTAATAGGATCGTACTCAGCAAATTTTAAGACTTGTTGTACAACGTCATACCAAAACAAATAAAACTTGTCATCAAAAACTATAATATCATCAACATTACTAATTTCAACTTCTTTTCCTATATACCAACTTTTACTCACTGTATTATAGACTCTTAATCTTTTATCCATTTCAAATTGATTGTCTCCTACAACTTTAGCGATATTAGGATTATATATTCCCAAATTGAACATATATATTTTATCATCCATAAATTCAACTACAAAAGGTCTTAAACCTTTTGTCATATAAATTTGATCAGTTATAGTATTTGAATTAACGTCATATTCTTCTATACTAACTCTTGTGTTTTCTTTCAAATGATAATCATTTGTTCCAACAATGTATATCTTACCGTTTGCTTGACCCACATCCATTACTTCCCAATTGTTTATATTCTTTTTATATATCCACTTATCCTCTTTAGCATCATATTCTTCTATAACACTTTCTCCTGAAGATAACCTTTTTATCGCATATATTTTATTATTAACATTAACAGCTTTAATTACGTTGGATTGTTCACCTGTAAGGTCTTTCTTTTTTTCCCATGTACAATTTTGGGGATCATATACTTCAACATCATTTAAAATTTCCCCTTTTTGCTCCCCTCCAATAACATAAAACTTTTCATCTAATTCAACAACAGCAGGTGAATTACGTTGAGTTGGCATTTCGTTAGAACCAAATTTAATACCTCTTAGTGATGTCAACTTCTTTTTAAAACCTATCGGTCCAATTGTCAATTCAGTATTGTCAAAAGTTATCGGAAGCTCACCATCATAATAGTATGTTTCACCACTTACGTTATCAATAACTTTAACACTCTTTACTGTGCATGGATTGCCTTTAACAAGGTCAGCAAACGAAACATAAAGATTGCCTTTAGTACTATCAAACCTATCGTATAATTCACTAATATCAAATACAAAAGTTGCATCGCATGAATTATTAGTTCCATCAAAACTTGATTTTATATGTGTTGGACAGTTCATAATATCAAGTCCAAAAAAAGAAACAGGATTATTCTCATAATAGTTGGAATAACCAAAAAATGTTTCTAACTCATATTTATTTGTATGGTTAACCGTGTACTCTATCAAAAGCTTTGGAGTTTCCGCTTCCTTCGGACAAATCCAGTGAAGTTTATTTCTTGAATTTATACTATTTGTACGTTCTGATATAGGACACTCCGGTACAGATGATACTTTATTCATCGTATCATATGATAACCATATAAAACCATCATTTGAATAGTAGGGGAATTTATTCATAACCATAACAAAGCCTCCCTCTTTCCCCCATGAGTTAGCTATTTTAAAGGCTCCTTTTTCACCAGTATCAACTATTCCATTTTCATTGATATCAACCCAAATATTATCGTTATATCCTACTAAAGTCATTACATGTCCATCCATTGCTGTTAATTGTGTATCTGTAATATGGGCAATATTCTGATTTATGTAATCATCATCTTTACTAGTTGACGTATCATCACATATTTTTGAATATCTCCATGTTGATAAGTTTGTATCAAAAGTAAGTACATACCCATTATTTAGTAGTTGCTTTACTTTATTAAGATTAGGAGAATCCGTACTTTTTACTGGAGTATTAGTACCGTCCCATATTCTAATTTCACCAAAATCTTTTATTCTATAATTTAAAGCGTTTCTCCAAACCGATGATTCCGTTGGCCATTGCGTGTAATTTTGAGGATTTATATCTTCTCCATTGTAAGGAAAATCATTCCATAGTGCAGCACCACTTTTATAAAATACTTGATAAGCGCTCTCAATTCCAAATACACCGTTTTCACCAGCATTCGTCAAATTAAAAGTCCACTTTGGTGAGAACTTTTGTTTATTTTCGGTATCATTTTTAACATCCCATCCTAACTTCAAACCAAACATATGCGTCAATTGATAGTAGGTAGTTGCATAAGAAGCACATGAATTTAAATAACCCTGATCACCTATAGGTGGAAAGGATTTAAGCTCACTGTTGTCTACGCAAGAAGGCAAATCATCAATAGATATTTCTTCATATACTGTGTCTGTGTTTTTTATTATTTCATCTCCAAATTCGCATGTTTTAAGGCTTAATTCATACAATCCTTCATTCCTTCTATACTCATTTATACGCTTAAGACCCAATTGATTAGTCATAATTTTTCTGACCTCATCAACACGGATTTTATTTTCAAATTCACCATCTACATCTGATGCTTTTGACTTCATTTCGTCTGTTTGTTTTATGTCCTCCGAAACAATAACCGTATTTTCATCAGCATAAACTGATATACCTTGAAACACACTTGCCAAAATAAATATGAATATTACTAATAACTTCATTTTCTCAACTTTTATATACATAATTACTCCCCCATTTATAATCTATAATCTTACATATATATTTAAATGATTTTAATTCCACTTCATTTTATCGGAGCAAAAAAATGTAAATTAAGTAAACTCAATACGCTTGAATTTATATCCCAGCTATTACCAACTAATCGAAATACAAAAGCTGGATTCACGTAATTTTTAGCTCTCTATTATACTACGTTTTAAGATAAACACTAATAAATTACATACGCCATAGGAAACTTTAAGAATAGACAGAAAAACTCCTTACTTGTTAAGTATAAGTTGCAAGGAGTTTTTCTACAATATAATTCAACATGTGAAATAGTATTGCTAGAACAAAACTTCACTGACTTTAGAGGGTATACATCCATATGAAAAATCCAGCTTTTAAAGAGATACCCTAGCTAATAGAAAGATTTTTTATTGGTTTTGAAGCTTTGTGTATGTAACCTATTTCACAACTCAATATAGTTTACATAGATTATAATTTAAACATTTTTTTACTATTCTTTTTTATTTTAAAATTACAATATCTACCACATAAGTTTCTATTTTTTCAATCGTTATAAAACTTAGTTTTCATTTACCGGAAAATCATCTATCATACCTAGCATATACATTCTAAAATACGCAAGATCAATGGAATTTATAGAACCATCTCCAGTTAAATCAGCGGCCTCATCTGGAACACTAAACGTCTTTCTCTTACCAAGAAGGTATTGTCTCAAAAAAGCCATATCTATCGAATTAATATTTTTATCACCGCTTAAATCTCCATACAGCACCGTAGGTGATGGAGTAGGTTCCGGTATAACAATAGAAACCGGCAACTCACCATAAACCAATTCGGACTTGTGAGTAAGAGTTATCTTATCATTTTCTGTAAATACTTCTGCAAGAGGGTCGTAGGAATAATCATTTGTCTGTTTGTAAGATCCAACTTCATCATTTGCAATTCGAACTGCTATCTCACCAGTATCTGCTCCTGCACCTATTACTCCTGCTTCTTCAGTAAAACTGATTTCTAGATATCTATCGGTATTACTTACATCTTCATCATGCTCTATAATTTGCCCTATTACATTACTGCTCGAAACATGGGCAAAATCACAAGAGAATACGGGCTCATCTACCGAATCAGCTGTAAACCAGTACTGTGCCTTTATATCTGAAAGATTTATAGGCTTTTTACCTTCATTTTTTATTTTTAAAATCGCCCTAATGTCAGAGGCAGAATCTTCAGTTGTCAAACACTTATACAGAACTTTCAAAGATACTGTATCGGGTACAGGGGTAGATGTATTGTTCGGATCACCGGACGGTGTAGGTGTTGCCAATTGTTTTTCAGGTTCTTCACCAAAGACAAGCTCGTCATTGATGTACAAAGGCACCTTTTTAGTAATTGTATATTCGTCCTCTAAACCTTCCCTGCTAAAATCATTTTGAGGCTCCCAATTACCTTTAAAGTTTGCATCTTGAGCTGCAACAAGGGCAAACTGCAGTTCACGAGCGGCATATAATTGTTTGCCATCCCAATCAAATTCAACATAATATGTACCACTGTCATCGTACTTAATTGGTCCTGAATACTTGGCCTTTCCGTCATAGCACTTTTCATTTTCATCATAGTAAACTTCCATTTCAACATCATCAATAGATTGTCCTGCATTAATTAATTCACTAATATTAAAGAAATAACGTGCTTTCATTCCTGTCTCATAGTGAGGAGGGTATGCACTTTCATTGTGTATACGTATAGTGATCTGTGATCTTTCATTATTTTCTTGACTAATACTTACCTTGCCTTCTACAAAGAACTCTAACGGGCGCTCTTCTTTTGGCGGAAAATTAGCTACCGGTTCATCACCTTCTCCGTAATATGTAAATAAACCTGCACATGCTCCTACAAAAGCTGCATTGTAATCTACGGCAACTTCATTATAGATATAATCAGAGGTTACATCTTTGTGGAAATCATCAGCATCCGGACCTCCAACAAGAGCCCCCCATAAAGTATGTACTTGATCTACAGGATCATCCATACTAAGAGTTTTAGAACCGTGAGATGCACGATGGTGAGGATGCGAGGCTCCATCGGGTGCATAACCTACTATATATGCTCTATCCATTGGGTTGTTACCCATAATGTATTCCATTTGCGACTTTGCCCAATCTGCAAAATCAGCACGACCAGTTTCTTTTCTATAAACTAAGGCACAAAGCTGTGCAGCTGTATTATACCTTGCGGAACCATATGAATTAAGCATGCTGAATCCATCTGGCGTCTTTGCAAGAAAATTGGTATCCTTTTCATTTTCGTGAGTAATCCCTGACCAGTATTCAAGATTCCACCTAAAAATATACCAATCTCTTTCAGTATCAGTTATAGGAGCAAGTTTTGCAAATACACCGCCCCAAACAGTATCCCAACAGTGCACCCATATATTCTGCCAGTCATTACCAGTATCTACAATAATCCTTTGCATATAGCCAGTATATGTACCACTTTCGTCTGTAGACACTATATGTTCTATATACTTGTCATCTCCGGTTGCAATTTTGAGCCATACTGCTGCCCAGGACATTTCGTCATAATCATAAGAAGATGTATAAAACCCTCCCGAGTATCCAAGTCCTCTATACTCTCTTGCAAACTCATAGAGAGCCAATGCTGTATCTAGACACTCCTGGGCATATTCAGGATCCTCATCTTTAAAGTTCAAGTAGTTTATAGCAAGAGAAGCTGCCGCACCAGCACACTGATCACTTGCAGGTGTCTCAGCCGTAGCAAAATACGCTGGTCTTTCAAAATCCTCAATCATAACTGAGTTTTGAAGTTCTGGTGGATTCCAATAATCATGGTCAACATCACCTTCTCCTACTTGATAACAAAAAGCAACAACTTTTCCGTCATCATCTCTAAAAGTAGATTTGAGAAAGAAATCATTAAACCATCTTAATATATCCTTAGCATGTTCTTCCTCTCCAATTTCTACATATGCATCTTTAAATTCATAATAACCCCAGCCTACAGTAGATGCCGCATACGCCTGTGGAAGACCAAATTTGACGTGATCTCCTGCATCATGCATACCTCCGCTTAAATCAAGCGTACCGTTTCCATCCGGGTCAAGTATTGACTTGTATTCGTCAATAAAGCTTTGAGAAAGGTTGGTTCCCCTAAAAGTTTCTGTCATTGGTATCAATGGCAACTCTTTATCCTCCACATGACAATCACCACGCCATTCAAGACGACCTCCGTCTATCCCCGGTCCACATTTATTTGCATCATAGAAATAAAGTGAAAGTTGCAGCGCTTTGGCAAAATTGTATTCCGGCTCTGCCTTTACAACTGATGGAATACTTATAACCGCGCTAATTACGACAGCGATACTAAGAAAAGCACTCAAGCTTTTCTTTAGAAATGCTTCTTTCCTCATAAATTTTCTCCCCCTGATAATTTTTATAAAAATTTATTAAAAACTTTTAATTTTTAAGTATCAATATATTAATTCGTTTTTTATTTGACCTATTGTTCCGTCATTAAAAAAAATATTTCTAAGAAGGTAAGTTTATTGAAAAATAATTATTATACTCTATTATTAGTCCCTTTATAATATAAGTATAAAACAAATGAGTTCATAAAACAACATATCGAAGTCTAAAAAGGACTAAAAAGTACCTGACTAATTTTAAGCTATATACATCTTTTATTACAATAAAATTCCCTGGCTCATGACTTAAATCTTTTTTGATTAAGGATATAAATTAATAATTGTGACATTTTATAAACTAGCATTAAGGTTGTACCTGCCTCGTTTTACTGTCAAATGTCTCCATTCGAAGACCTTCGCAAAGAATCTGTAAGCCTTGGCTTGATAATTTTTCGCCGCGTATAAAGGACATCCTGTCCTATACGCTAAAAATGCCATCCGTGGCATTTTTGCTTCAAATTATCAATCCTTCGGCAACAGATTCTAGTTCTCACGTCTAAGAATTACGTCATTTGACACTAAAACAGGTTATACTTTTTTATTACAGAAAAAAGAGCTGTGCACTATTTTTTTAGTGCGACAACCCTTTATAATATAAGTATAAAACAAATAATCTTGGGAAAATCAATTACTTTTCTACTGGGAATTGAGCAATAATACCCAACATATACTGCCTCATATAACCAAAATCTATAGAGTTAAATTCACCATTTCCGTCTACATCCCCGGCTTTTGATCCATTTTCATAACTAAAATCTTTTATCTTACCAAGCAAATGCTGCCTCATCATTCCAAAATCTATAGAGTTCACCTCACTGTCACCATTCACATCTCCATAAGTATATTCTATAGGTGTTGGAGTTACTTCAGGCGTAGTTCCCGTAGGTTCCTTTCCTGAAACCTGAACACCATCTTTATAAACAGGAATGTTTTCTATTGTTGTATAGGCATCACTAATATCTTCATATGAAAAGTCATTTGTTGAATCCCATAATTCGTTTTCATAATAGTATATTGCAAACTGCACATAAGTTCTCGCATATACAGGATTTGGGAAAGTTATTTCCACATAATAAATACCCTCATCCTCGTCCCAAGGCTTAAGTGAAGAAATCTCAGCTTCAGCAGGTGAATAATACACTTTTGTAATAAACTTGTCCATATCGATAGTTTCCGAATCATACTCCGATAAGTCAATAAAATACTTGCAAGATAAACCAGGCTCATATTGAGGAGGCGATGTAATAATATTATACATATTTAGGTCAACCGTAATACCCGTTGAATCCTCTTCATATACTTGAGCATCGCAATAGTATTCGGGTGGTTCTCCTTCAATACCAGGGGTATCTTCAGGCACTTGACCTTCCCCAAAGTATTTTGACATACCTGCTAATGCACCAACAAGACCTGCATTATAGTCTAATCCGGTCTCGGAATATACATATTCATCTACAACATCATGATATTCATCATTTATATCTGCTCCTCCCACAAGGGCACCATATAAGATGTGCCTTTCAGGAGACAATTTTGTTTCATCTGCAGGAGGTCCTTCAAGTCTTCCACTTGCAGCTCTGTGATGAGGAAACATAGGATAATTATCTCCAAAACCAACTACATAAGACATATTATTAGGATTATCCCCAAGGATGTAGTCTATCTGGCTTTTTGCAAATTCAAGACAACTCTCATCACCAGTCTCTTTATAGTATATAAGTTGAACCATACTTTCTGCTGCTGGATACTTACAAACGCCCCAACTATCTAAGAATTTAATTCCGCCTGGAGAAGTCTGTAATTCGTTCTGCCAGTAATTCAAATGGTCTTCTGCAATATCTTTATACAAAGGATTACTTGAAAGTGTTGCAAGCTTAGTAAATACTCCTGTCAAAACATAATCCCAACACTGCGTCCAATTGTCATTGAAAGAATTCCCGTCCGAGATTCCTTTCTCATCCATAAGCATATCGACATTATCCAAATACTCTTCTTCACCTGTAGCAACATAAAGCCATATTGATCCCCACATAAGTTCATCAAGATAAGTTCTTGGAAGGTAATAACTTTGTGCCTTACTGTTTCCCCTATAGGTCATACCAAAGGTATAAAGATCCTTTGCATAAGACAAACATTTTTCAGAATATTCCAAATCCCTATCTTTATAGTTTATATACATAAGTGCTAATGCAGCTGCCGAATCACCAGCTACATCCGAACCAGGGTCTTCAGGTGTTGCAACATAATAAGTCGGTCTATCATAAGTCTGAAGCTCAGGAGGACCCCAGTATTGGTGATCTACATCACCGTCACCACATTGGTAGTAAAATGTGTTTTCCTCCGGGTAACATTTCATAAAATAATCACAAAAATGCTTTAAAATATTTAGCATATACTCATCTTGACCCTTATCAATAAATACATCTGAGAATTCATAGTAAGCCCAAGCAAGTGTTGAAGCAGAAGCACACTGGGGCAATCCAAACTTAACATGGTCACCACAGTCGTGAAATCCACCCGTCAAATCAAGTCCAACATCTTTTCCATCATCACAATGGCAAGGTCCACGCCATTTTATCCTATTTTCTCCCGCGTCAGGACCACACCAGTTTGCCTCATAGAACAAAATAGATTTCGAAAAAGCATCAACATAGTTAAAATCATTATCCTCGGCAAAAGATAGCTGTGGTATAATAGTCATACAAAAGACTACCAATACTAATAAACTTATTTTTTTCATACACTAACCTCCCTTAAGGTCATTTTCTTTATACACTATTTAGTATCTGAATTAAGTTAAAATCAAATACTTGATTGGGGTGTGATTAACCTTTTTGCAACATATTACGGAAAGAACATCTGCGTAGAGGCTTAGAGAATGTTAACGAAGCGAAGGATTAGTCGAATCACTTTTCTACGCGTAGCGAGTTTTGATTCGACCCGTAGCGAGTTATACATTCTCTTAGCCTCGAAGCTTTAGTTCTTGGAATAATATGTTATAAAATCAGAAACTGCCCCCTGATTAGCTAGAGTTTCAAAAAACTTACATAATGATATTTATAACTAAAATATTTAATATGTGTTTTTTGAAACTCCCTAAATTCATCTGATTTTTTTAATCACAATACAATCATAAACATTTTATATTCTAAAATGTTTTTATTTTACCTAACAGATATAATCTCATCAATCCAAAGTCAATTGAATTAAATACTCCATCTTCATTTACATCTGCAATGTTCACACAAGTTTCCTCATCTAACTTTTTAATACCAAGTAAATGCATTCTCATAATACCAAAGTCGATAGAATCAATACTGCCGTTTGAATTCAAATCTCCCCTAATATAATTTATTACTACAGGTTCTATACCGAATTTGAGATCACCTTTTACGTATGCTGTGATTTTTTCATTATTTCCTAACTCTTTCATATCCAAATCAGTAGAGTAGTCATTTGACTTATCATAACTTGATGAACATTCTATTCTAAAAGGTATATCCCCTGTACTTCCCCCCGGTGCAATTTTACCGGCATCATCTGCAAATGTAATTTCTAGATATGTGTCCGCATTAGAAACAGGATCATCTATGTCATAAAAATTGCCAATTACATTTTCCTTTCCTAAAACCGCATATTCACATACAAAAGAATCTTGCTCGCTTTCATCCTTTGTAAACCAATATCTAACTTTTATATCAGACAAATCTATCGCAGAAGTCCCAGTATTCTTAATGGTTATTAAGGACCTTATCGTATTTGTAGTTTCATCCTCTAGCCCACACTTATATAACAAATCAATTGAAGCATCATTAACCGGTGTAGAATTAGGATCAATTGTTGGAGTAGGTGTCGGTTCTAACTTAGGAGGTTCCTCTCCATATACCTTAACACCATCTAAGTAAACAGGTACATTTTCACATATTGTATATTCTTTAGTTACATTCTCTAAACTATAGTCATTAGATGAATCCCAATGAGTCAAATAATTTGGATCCTGCTTTGCTCTTAAAGATATTTGAAGCTCCCTGTCTCCATATATTTCACTTCCGCTCCAATCAAACTCAAAATAGTAAGTTCCAGCATCATCCCATTTTAAAGGCCCTCTAAATTCAATAGGATCCTGTTGCATGGATATCTGCTCATCATATTCAACGGAAAATATCAAATCATCAATACATTGACCAGCTTCTATAAACTCACTAATATTGAAGAAGTATTTCACCATCATTCCTGTTTCATAATGTGGAGGTCGGCTGGATTCATTATGTATTTTCAAAACAACTTGTGTGCTATCTTCAGTTTCCCTAGCAACTTTTGCTTCACAGTAGTAATCATCGGTTTCTGGTTCTTTAGGAGGAAAATCAGCTATTGGCTCATGACCCTCACCATAGTATTCGTACAGTCCTGCCAATGCACCGACAAAGGCAGCATTGTAATCAATTGTAACTTCATTGTACGCATACTCAGTAGTTGAATCTATATGATAATCATATAAATCCGGGCCACCTGATAGTGCTCCCCATAAAATATGTCTGTGTTCCTCCGGAACATTCATACTATTTGTTTTTGAACCATGTGCTGCTCTATGGTGAGGATGCTTTGCATATGGCAAGCCCTTCTCATAACCATAACCAACTATATACGAATACCCCATAGGATTTCTTCCCATTATATACTCCATCGCACCCTTAGCCCATTCACCAAAATCCGTTCTATCCGGATTGTTTTTCATGTACACAAGTGCAGATAGTTGAGCCGCTGTATTGTAACGAGCAGATCCCCAACCGTTTATCATTGCATATCCAGCGGGTGATGTTTTGTAATAATTTGTATCACTTGTGTCTTTGTGTTTACATTTACCACCGGACAAAAACTCTACATTCCAGCTAGCAATAAAATCAAATAATTCATTCTCAGGGAACAACTGATTTAGTTTTAAAAATGTTCCTCCCCACACTGCATCCCAACAATGTACCCATGAATTATACCAAATATTCTGCTTAACTGTATCGGGAATTATTCTTTTCATATATCCTGTATAGTTACCACTTTCATCCACGGAAGTTATATCATCTATATATCCCATTTCCCCAGTGCACTCGTATAGCCATGCTGCCGCCCAGGCAAGTTCATCTTCATCATAATCCGATGTGTAGTAACCGTCACCTTGGTGTTTGCCCCTGTATTTTTTTGCAAAATCATACATTGCTATTGCAACAGTAAGACATTCTTCAGCATATTCTGGATCTTCATCCTTGAAATTCATATACGAAGTACAAAGTGCTGCAGCAGTGCTTGCGCATACATCACTTCCAGGAGCATCATAAGTTGCAAAATCTGCCGGTCTCGAATTAGTAAAGTTTTCAGGATATAACTCTGGTGGTCCCCAGTAGCAATGATCCTCATCTCCTTCGCCCACCATATAGCAAAAAGCAATCATCTCTCCATTTTCATCAAGAAAAGAACAACGCAAAAAAGTATCGGTAAAATGCCTTAAAATACCTATCATGTGCTCTTCTTCTCCAATTGCTTTGTAGGATTCTCTAAATTCATTAAATCCCCATCCTAAAGTACCAGCAGAATAGCTCTGAGGAAGACCAAACCTTACATGGTCTCCAGCATCGTGAAATCCTCCATGTACATCTACCGTTCCATCTCCATCAGGATCAATTATGTCTCGATACTTTTCTAAAAACTCATCAGATAGTGATGTCCTTTCAAGGGGAATTGCACAGTCAATTTCATGGCAGGCACCTCTCCATTCAAGTTTTCCAAGTTTGTCATATGCAGCTTCTGGGCCACAAAGTTCTGCATCATAAAAATAAATTGACTTTTGCAAAGCTTCAGCAAAGTTGAAATAATCATATTCCTCCCAGCCTTCAGCAGGTGCCCAATCTTCCGGTGGTACATCTGCAAGCACTGTGCTTGCGGGAAAAAGCTGCACTGTCAAAAGACTAGCAACGCAGAAAACTGATAGCCTTTTTAACCCCTTTTTAAATCTCTCTTTTGAAACATTATACATTTTTCAAACACCTCCAAAATAATTAAAAATAAAACTTTTATATAAATTAAAATATAAAACATCTTTATATAAAGTAAAAAAGATATAATGTAATACACTTCTTTATTTTTATATAAGGCAAAACTAAAAATAAATTATCAACTTGAGTTTCAAAAAATTTTATTGTCATTTTTTTAAGCAAAATAATATTCCTATGCCCGAAAGCTACAAAGCTTACATAACAAGCTTGTAGCAGAAATAGTGAATATGTATTTTTTTGAAACTCCTAAATAGTCAAATTCAATCTAAAAAGATTTCTTCTTACCAAGAAGATACATTCTCATAGAAGCAAAATCAATTGCATTAACTGTATCATCTTTATTGACATCCGCTTTAGCATAGGTCTCATCATCAAAATCGGTAAGCCCCAGCAAATACTTTCTTATCATTGCAAAATCAATTGCATCAACTTGTCTATTGCCGTTTAAGTCACCAATTATATCATCAGTATTAATTTCAACAGCCTCTATACCATATTTTAAAACATCATTTATGTAAGCTGTAATTTTGCTATTCTCTCCTAGATTTTTTGCTATTTCCGAATCAAATGAGTAGTCATTTGTTTGATCATAGTCCAAAACACCTTCTATCCTAAAAGATATTGTCCCTGTACTTGCACCTGGTGAAAGTTTTCCAGCTTCATCGCTAAATGATATCTTACAATATGTATCTGCAAGAGATACAGGATTTTCAATCTGCTTGAATGTCCCGGTTACATTTTCAGTTCCATAAATCGAGTATTCGCATGTAAATGTATCATTCTCATTTCCGTCATTAGTATACCAATAGCAAACATCTAAGTCTGATAGATTTATAGGTACAGAGCCAGTATTTTTAATCTCAATTGTAGACCTTATTGTATTTTGGGTTGAAGCATCTCCACTTCCACACCTATACAAAACTTCAATTGAAGCCTCATCACCATAATTTGTATCGGGATCTTTCGTAGAGGTTGGTGTTGGCTCCATCTTAGGTGGTTCTTCTCCGAAAACTTTAACACCATCTAAATAAACAGGTACATTTTTTGTTATTTTGTAATCACTCGTAACATTTTTCCTGCTATAGTCATTTGATGGATCCCAATGTGTTACATAATTTGAATCCTGCTTTGCTGCCAAAGAAATTTGTAGTTCCCTTTCTCCATATATTTTCCTTCCACTCCAATCAAATTCATAATAGTACGTACCTGCATCATCCCATTTGAAAGGCCCTCTGTATTCAATTGGATCATCCTGAAGTGAAATCTGTTCATCATATGTAATGGAAAATTGTACGTCATCAATACTCTGCCCAGCATCTATCATTTCACTTATACTAAAGAAATATTTGGCCATCATTCCTGTTTCATAATGTGGAGGACGGCTAGATTCATTATGCAAATTCAATACAATCTGTGTGCAATTTTCTATTTCACGCTCTATTCTAGCTTCACAGTAATAATCATCAGTATCAGGTTCTTTAGGTGGAAAATCTTCTATTATCTGGTGTTCATCACCGTAATATTCATATAAGCCTGCACAAGCTCCAACAAAAGCAGCATTGTAGTCAACAGCAACTTCATTGTAGACAAAGTCTGTTGTCACATCCTGATGATAGTCATCTTTGTCAGGCCCACCAACAAGTGCTCCCCATAGGATATGCCTATGTTCAACAGGATCGAGCATGCTTAGTGTTTTTGAACCATGAGCTGCTCTATGGTGTGGATGCAGTGCAAAGGGCAAACCCTTTTCATAACCATAACCAACTATATAAGAGTATCCCATAGGATTTCTTCCCATTATATACTCCATCTGACCCTTAGCCCATTCACCAAAATCCGTTCTTTCCGGATGATGCTTCATGTACGTAAGAGCACATAATTGAACAGCAGCATTATAGCGCGCAGATCCCCAACCATTAATCATTATATACCCGGCAGGTGATGTTGTGTTGTAATTGTAATCATTGGGGTCAACATGCTGTGCTTCTCCAGCTGAGTGATATTCAATATTCCAGCGTGAAAAGAAATCCCATCTTTCATCTTCTGGAAATAAAACGTTCAGCCTTAAAAAAACTCCAGCCCAAACTACATCCCAACAATGCGTCCAAGTATTATACCAAGTATTTGTGTTAAAATTCTCGGGAATTATTTTGCTTAGATATCCTGTATAGTAACCATCACTATCAATTGAATCTATATCGTCAATATAATCCATATTACCAGTACACTCATAAAGCCATACAGCCGCCCAAGCAAGTTCATCTTCATAGTAAGCTGAAGTATAATAACCATCACCTTTTGACATGCCTCTATATTCGTTTGCAAAATCATACATTGCCTCTGCAACAACAAGGCATTCTTTTGCATACTCAGGATCTTCATCTTTAAAATTCAAATAGGAAATAGCAAGTGCCGCAGAAGTACTGGCGCACACATCAGTTCCAGGGGAATCAGCGGTGGCAAAATCAGCAGGTCTTGGTATATCAGGCGGATACAATTCAGGAGGTCCCCAATAGGAATGGTCTAAGTCTCCTTCACCAACCATATAGCAAAAAGCTATCAAATCACCATTTTCGTCAAGAAAAGAACAACGTAAAAAAGTATCGGTAAATTGCTTTAAAATTTCGATCATATGCTCTTCTTGTCCTGATTTCTTAAAAGCATCCCTGAATTCATAAAATCCCCATCCAAGGGTACCCGCCGTATAACCTTGAGGAAGTCCAAAACGTACATGGTCACCAGCATCGTGAAAACCACCATGCACATCTACAGCCCCGTCTCCGTCTGGGTCAAATATATCTTCATATTCCTCTATAATCTCAGGAGAAAGTGAAGTGTCTTCAAATGGGATTGCCTGATCACCTAGATGACAATCCCCCCTCCATTCAATCCTTCCGTCCGAAATACCAGGTCCACACTTTTCAGCATCATAAAAATAAATGGATTTTTGAAGCGCTTCGGCGAAGTTAAAGTAATCATACTCCTCCCACCCTTCAACGGGTTTAAAATTGTCTTTTGAAACAGCTTCTCTACCCTTTGCCACATTTGATGGAAAAATCTGAACAGAAATAAGTATAGCAGCACAAAAAACTGTAAGCATCCTCCATCTATTTGCTAAACCTTTATACTTTTCTTTTGATAATTTATACATTTGCTTCTCCCTTCACAAATATCACATTATAAACTCTATTTTTAATAGCACTTTTTGTATTTTGTTTTTAGGTTAAATCAAATAAATAACTGAGCAACTAGAATTTCAAAAAACTTGATTTAAAGGGCGTTGTAACCGTAATGATGAATATGTATTTTTTTGAAACTCTCTTATTAAGCTATTAAACTAACAATTATTTTCTAACACACAAAAGCACACTACCAAAATTTCACCTTTTTTAATAATGGCAGCTGTTCAAAATAATCTTTACAAATTGCATATAAATTTTATAGATTAGTGAATATTTGCTAAGAATAATAATCTTTTGTTGCTACAACAAATACTATAACGACAGGCAAAAAGATTGAAAGACTATACAACTATATATTACTACATTTTATACCATATGACAAGCTAATAATTGTCAAAAACAATCTCGCAACCTATGGGATAAGTGAATTTTTAAAGATAATATTTACTATAGCTTGGGGCAAAATAAAAAAGTTATAATTATTGAATTTAAAAAAGTTGACAAATATGAGAACAAGACTATTGATATCAATCTTTCAGCTGCACTAAATTAAACCGAGAATAAGAAATATGAAATTGAGCTTAGGGATATCGGAATAACCGATACTATAAAAATCAGAATAGCTTATAAATGGAAAGAAAAAAATAGATACTGTTTAGACTATATTTTTCAACAAAATTCGCTTCGCTCATGACTTTTCTTGTTAGCTAGGGAACCCTATGGTTCCCTTCGACGGATGCTTCGCATCCCAGGTTGCTTGGGCGAGCAGTGTAGCGTAGCGAACGACCAGCCTGAGCACCCTCCTTAAACCGGGAAAGGGGAATGCCCTTTCCAAACCCCAGTATAGAAATTTACAAAAATAGGTTTTTTATAGATTCCTATACTTTCTAGAAAAAAATTGTGACCTGAGCATTAGAATCTGTAAGCCTTTGAAAACAGCTTCTAATACTCAGGTCAAGAAATACTTCACTTGACACTAATAAATGATCTACCTTAAATTAATCTTTTTTATACTCTGTTTTTTTTACAACTTTTTTTATTGTATTTCACATTTTGAATCTTTATATAAATTCCACTCTAGTAACTACTCATAGTGGTGTTAAAATGCTTTGCAATCGCCATGAAATCCGCCATATTTACAACTTTATCCATATTCAAATCAGCATTTTGGTTGTAACCTCCATTGCCTTTTACACAATTAAATGATTTTGCAACCTGTGCAATATCTATTATATTAATAGCATTATCTTGAATGCCATCTACAATAATATCACCGGCCCACATTTCCCCTGGACTTGTCTTTTCAAACAATAACTTATCCTCATTTATCACTATGTTATCAATTTCTCGAGTAAGATAATTATCCTTACTTATCCTAACAGTATATCCTATAGAATTTTCAGGTACATTATCAAGTTGAAAATATCCATCAAAATCTGTTATTGCATATAGATCTGTATCTACAAGTTGTACCCTAAACCCTTCTTTCGTAACACTTTCCTCAGAAATATCAGGTTTTATATATCCTTCTAGCTTAAATACAGAATTATTTACAGATGAAGGAGAATAAACTGCAGTTATATTCATATTTTCAAATGGTACAAACGTCAAAGTTTTATTTTTTGATAAATCTTCACTTATTCCTTCCCAATGATCAAACTCATAGCCATCATATGAATATGCTGTAAGTGACACCGGTACACCATTAAAGTACACTCCTGACCAATTTGATGGATTGGTTATTCCAGGTGTAGTTGATTTAATGTCTATTGAATTTATCCTTACATATCCAGCATCAGTATCTGATTTAATGTTTATATCAGATGTACCTGTTACTCCATATGTTTTAAACTTATTTACTATTTGCTCTCTTACAATTGAAGGTCTTTTATCAGCATAATTTCGAACATCATTAATATTACCTTCCCATGTCAAACCACCTTGATATGAACTCACCATATCAATAACTCTCCATCTATTACTTTGATAAGGCATCGCTTTTTCAATTGCAGCTTTGCACTCATCAATTTTTTGATTTACTCTAACAGGGTCGAAAGATGTATTTAACTGGTCAGCAAAACAACTTATAAAATCATTTCTAAATTCAGTATTACTAAGCAATGTTTTAAGTAAAAAAACTGACCATGGCTGGTTAGCATATGAAAAATCACCTTCTTCCGGCTTATCTGCTGTAGCAAAACTCAAAGTATCAAAAGTAACATCTCTTTGAAGCAAACCACATCCAAAGTCTAAATCTCTTAACAACCATCTCCATCTTCCATCTTGCCCATAAGGTGCCTCGGGATGATATTCGCCGTCATCTGTTTTGTATCTCCATATACTTGTGTTATTGGCCGGCCAATCATAATTTCCAAAGAAAATCTCAGATACATTATATTCTATATAATTTTTTATATCGATTTTGGTTTTTATATACTCATATGTATTTGGGTCAGTTATTGAATTTGTTTTTAAATATCCAATTACATCATCTGTATACGCCTTTTGGTCACCTTTTTGTCCCTCCTGTACACTTGGATATTCCCAAACATCTAGTATTACAGCTTTATCTTTATCAAAATCATAATGAGATGCCAGATATTCATTATCATAGCGTTCACGAATATTGTATATTCCCCAAAATTCTCCGTTTAGAAATACTACAGAAGGCTTAAATGCCAAAGTATCAATACTTAAGTGACTTACAAGACTTTGCATCATTCCATCTCGAAACATAATACCGGTCCATCCTGTATCACTGCCTCCATTTCTTAGTACCAATCGTTTAAAACTATCAATTATCTTTCCGTTTTCATTCTTAAGCTCTGTAAAAAAATCATATTTGAATTTACCTTCATTGTTATATCCATGATCAGCATATAATCTAAAAGATTTTTGAGGTACTTTTCGAGAGTAACCCCCATTTATTCTCATTCCACTATTTAGTGCTAAAGCAAGGGTTCCATCCTTTTCAAAATATTCTACATGTACAGGTCTTTCCCATTCACGACCTTTATTTTCAAAATTTTCATTCACATAAATTCCGGTTTCATCATCAAATAAATTGTATTCATCAGTAATAAGAGATATAATTGGCAATTCGTACTTATCTTTCATATTTGGCTCAACAAAATATGTATTAGTTATAATCTGGCTTTTTTGCCCATCATCTCTAATTGCTACAGCTTTTACTATGGAGCATTTAAATACTTCTCCTATAGGCTCTTTCCACTCATTCCACTTATCGTTTGATATGTTTGAAATCATAGACAATACATTGGGTAATCCAACTTTACTCTTTATATTGACAGGGCTTTGGTATAAAGATGTATTTTCAGCTTCCGGTACCGGATCAGAACCGTCCGTAGTAAAGTATATTTTTACATCCTCTTCACCAGAGGAAAGCTTTAAATCTATGGCTTCATCATAAAACCCAGCTGCATGAGAGAATATAGGATCTTTAACAATTAATTGAGAAGAAATATTTTTACTATTTGGAGTCGAACTAGAAAATACACCCCATTGAGAGAATCCATCATTTATTCTGCCATAAGATTGGTTATCTTTTAAAGCAACAGTAATAACACTATCTACTAAACTTCCATCAGGCTTATTAAGTGTCAACAATTCTCCGTCTGAACTTATTTTAAAATTTGTATGAAGCTGACCGTCTATGGTTACTTTGTCCTTATCAGAAGCCCATACAAGCAAATACTCTTCAGGATTTATAGTACATTGTGGAAACTCCCAAGTCTTTGATGAATCTTCTAATGTATAACTGGTTAGATCAATCGTTTCAGATCCTTTATTATACAATTCTATCCAATCTGAATATGCGCCACCCTGACTTCCATAATTAGGATCGTCAACATCACCATCTCTTAAAGTATCTTTGTTAGAAGCCATTACTTCATTGATAAATAATACATTAGATTCCTCCGCTTTTGTTAAAAGAGCACCCGGATGAGGTGTCAATGATGCTACTAAAGCAAAAATAAGTAAACATAACAACTTTTTGTTCATTTAAATTCCCCTTTAATTGATTTATTTATAATTGATTTATATATAAGCCAATAAGTTGGCAAAACGAGTTCATATCACCAGAAAGTGTTTTGGCTATTAATTTCTCTTCGTTCAATGTAAACCCTGACCCCCAACTTATTATAAAAAAATATTATTTTGGCCTAATTATAACATAAATATAAATTTTCATAAATGATTTTGCTAAGCTTTCAAACCATCTTAAGTAATCTTCATTTTTTCCTCCAAATCAGTTTAAAACATTATAGCTTTTAAAAAACATGATAAATTGAAGAAAATATCAATTTTTTTATACACCAAAATATTGTATAGATTATTTTTTGAACTCGCCTAACCCAAATAAAATCAGGTTTTTTAAAACACCAGTTGATTAGTTATTTTGCATCACGTTATAACAGCTAAGGGAGTTTCAAAAAATACATATTCATTATTTCTGTTACAAAACCTATCAAATCGAATTTTTTGAAGCTCTAGTTGACCAATTATTTTTTTGTTCTCGCCTAATTGTAAAAATGGTCCTTACCCATTTTTATATGGGTTAGGACCATTTTTATTTTCTTAGAAAAACGTTTTTTACTCAGGTTGCATTGTTTTTATTTGAACTTTCATTAACTTAAAAATTAATCTTCAAACTGAAAAGAGTTCCATATTTCATCTAGTAGTTCTATATTTTTTTCGCTCCTATATACATTATCAATTATCAATTCCACCATATATACCCTTCCATCTTTTTGCACCAAATAAATTTTTTCTACAAGTACATTATGACCATTTTTTGTAGTAACATTAAATTTCTCTACTTCCATTCCTCTTTCTGTACTACTAGAAGTATTATCCAAAGTAAAGTCCTTGTTCTCTTGAGCCAATTCCCTGAAGAACTGTTTCATGTCAGATGCAAAACTAGTCAAACTAGATTCATCTTCATATGCATAAACACTTACATTTATTTTTTTATCACTATGTGAATAGCTCAATATTAAAGTTTCGTCATCCGATTCTTCTTCAATCCAAGAAACAGGTACATCTATAGAACATCCATAATCTTTAATATCAATATTTCTCATTTCATCGGATTTTTCAATATTATTAGCATCAAGCATTAACCCTAATTCATATGGATCCGGCTCTTCATACTTAAAAGAAAACACTGCAGATTCTGCTTTTAATCTAAGCTCTGGATCGTTATATGTTTTTGAAGTCATGTTACAGCCTATATTGTATATATAATTTTCTCCTATAACATATACATCTGTGCAATAAAAAGTATCCGTATTTAATTGAAGTATATAATTAAATAATTTACAATCCACTCCATTTATTTTTGAATCTTCTACCTTTACAAGTCTAAATGCAGCAGGATTAAATTCGTCTTCTAGTTTTTTCTTCTCTCTCTCCACTAACTGCTCTAAAGTTAAACCTTTCTCATAGGAAAACATGGTGCAATAAAACATGTCTTGGAAATCTTTGTTATAAAAAAAGATTTCATTCTCTTTATTTTCGCTTGTAGTTTCTATCCAATCTGCCATTATTTTAAATGATACCTTCAAGTTCTTGTTATCATAGGGTCTATATCCATTTTCATCAACATCTGAAAGATCTTCTGTGATACCATCTTCTAAATAACTTATATTAAAGGAATTCAACTGTTTTTGAATCTCTTCATTACCTATGTAGTTATTATAATCTAGAACAGTCGTAGTTATTTCATAAATATTTTCATCACTAAAATAGGCTCTGTATTCGCAACAAGAGGTTTTGTCACGCCATACAATTTTAACAAATTCTGTATTTGCTTCTTTTTCTATACCCTGATATAAAAGAGTATAGTCCTCTACATTTTTCAAAACTTTTGACTTCAAAGATTCAATAGTACTTTCACCTTTATCAAAAACCCCCAAAATTATTGAATAAGATTCATCAACGGCACTAAATGCATTAATTGTTCCGGTGAAATTTCTATATTCAAGTTTTAAAGTTTTTGGAAAGTCCATTGACCAACTATGATAGCTGTCACCAACTTTTGTTTTGTTTGTCTTTTTTAAAACCAGTCCAAAATCTTTTATACTGTTTTCACTGACAATTTCCTTTATAACAGTGATAAGTTTTGTATCACTCTGATAATCAACATCCGCACCAAAGTTTTCAGTGATAAACCTTAAAGGAACCATTGTTCTTGAATTTATTATTCGGGGTGCTTCCAAAAGCGTTATTTCATTTCCATCAACTATGGCTGTCTTATTATCAATATAGAGCATTATATTGACACCACTATAAGTAAGAGTTACAAGTTTTAACTCCTCATTCCACGTCACATCAGCTCCAAAAGCCTCAGAAATCACTCTTACTGGTACTAAGGTTACTCCATTAATAACAACAGGTTTTTCAACTTGCACATCTTCACCGTTTATTTTTAATATCTCATCGCCAACTTTAAAGCTAATCTCTATTTTATTGCTGTCCACAGATACTTCCTCTGCCCAAATCAGATTTACAGATGTTAAAGCCATAACTACTGTTAAAATAAATGCAAATATTTTTTTCATTAATCTTACCTCCAGAATTTTAATTAATTATGTTATGTGATTCCTAAAAAATAACTGGACAATGGGTGTTTCAATAAAGCTGATTTTATTGGAATGGAACTTTAATTATTGACGAATGAATTTTTTTTGAAACACCTTATATATTATGTTATTTTAAAGCACATCTAATTATTTTTTCAGCCCCATCTCTTTTTATATTTATATTTATAATATCTTGAGGCATATACTTTTTCATTTCTTCATTATAATCAACTAAAGTATTTATATCCTTGCCATTTATCGAAACTAAGACATCACCAACTTTCAATCCACTTATATCAGCCGATGAATCCATGGCTATATCAATAATACTAAGCCCGTTATTTGTAGGCAAGCCAACTCTTGCAGCCCAATCCTCTTCGAATCCTGCACCAAGTTCTGGCCTTATAACTCTTTTGTTTTTTTCAAAATGCTCTAATACATAATTTATTGTATTAACAGGAATGGAAAATCCCATACCCTCAATACCTTCTGCTGCAAATTTATTAGAATTAATCCCAACAACTTCACCCTCTAGGTTAACAAGTGGCCCTCCACTGTTTCCAGGATTTATCGCCGCATCTGTTTGGATTAATCTATATGAACTACCTATACTTCTATTTATTCCACTTATAATTCCAATAGAAGCAGAATTTCTCAACGAGAACGATACTGGAGTTCCTATAGCAATAGCAGTCTTTCCAATAACAATCTCTTCTTCCTTCGCAAACCTTACAGGTATTAGACCAAATTTATTTATTTTGATAAGTGCCAAATCTGTTGCTTCGTCTATACACCTCAAACTTGCTTCATAGCCATTTCCATCAGAAAGGACAACTACTATCCTCTCCATATCTTTTACAACATGTGCATTCGTCAATATCTCACCGTTTGCCTTAATAATAATTCCTGTACCATGTACAATCTGCTCACTAAACCTAGTATCCGATTGTACTTCATCTTTTAAATTTCCTATGACTCCTACAACAGATGGACTCACAGATTTAACCACTTCCGGAACAATATTGTCCCTATCAGACATACTGATATTTACAATCCTTTTTTCTCCATCCCATTCAACTTTAGCTCCTAAAGCCTCTGATACTGCTCTTGCGGGAACATATACTCTGTCGTTAATGATTGTTGCATCTGATTCTAACTGTGAGCCGTCAACAAAAATTTTCGGACTATTGGTGCTTCCAAAGGCTACACCACTAAAAAAGACAGCTAAAATACTTAATATCATAATACCTACAATGAATGTTTTTATTTTCATAAAAAATAACCCCCAATCAAATAATTTTATAAAGTATTTGAAATCTTTTTGTGTATTTCTATAAGGCTATTTCAAAAAACATATAGCATTTAGGTCAAAAATCTCCTCAAATTTTTTAAATAGCAATTGACCAATACTTATGCTAAAACCTAACAAAATCAGGTTTTTTGAAACACCAGAAGATCAGTTATTTTTTTTAATAACCTAATAAAAAATTTATAAGCATGACACATTATTAATACTTATAAGCCCAAAAAATGAAACTCCAACATTTTACACTAATTTGCACCAAAGGTAAATGCTTTTTTTGATAAAAGTTAAAAATCTAGTGTGTAGTACTTTTAAATTTATAATAACTGAATCTATAATATTACTAAAAAATTGTTTAAAACAACCTAATATCTTAAATAAAAATTTCTGCAATCTTAACATCCTTTTCTACTCTAAGGTCAACAATTTTACCGTCCTCACACTGAATAAGCGGTCTAGATACAAATTCTTTATCAATAAATACTATATTCCCAACCAAACCATTAGTAAGACGTACCTTGTCTCCTATATAGTACAGAGCAATATTAGCAATCAATGTATACATTGCCAACGGATCAAATTTCTGTGCTGAAACCGATTCAAATATCTCAAATACACTAAATGGAGAGTCAGTTCTTTTATAAATACGATCTAAAGTCACAGCACTGTACAAGTTTGCCACAGCAATTACTTTTGCATAGGGATGAATATCTTTTCCTGTTAGGTTGTATGGATATCCTGACCCATCCTCCTTCTCATGGTGCATTAAAACAGCCTTTAAAATATCATCTGAAAAGCTTGTATTTTTGCTGAGAATTTGATAGCCATATTCACAATGTCGCTTAATTTCCAGTACTTCTTCATCGGTCAATTCTGTTGTTTTTGTTAATATTGAAGGTGATATTTTACTCTTTCCTATATCGTGAATCAAACCCGAAAGTGTTAGTTCTTCTAATTTATTTTTAGGTAGTTTCATCCAATTTCCCATTAAACAGCACAAACTAGAAACATTTAAGCTATGCTGATATATATAGTTATCTGTATTTCTTATCTGCCTCATACAACGGACTAAATCACCAGAAAATTTGTCAGAATTGACAATAGATGAAGTGATTGCCCTAGCATCCTCGTCTATAGAATTACCTTCTAAAAAATTATTAAAAATGTTTTTTATTTTTTCTATTTTAATTGAATATTCTTTTTTTATCTCTTTCATAGCAAATGATTCTTTTTTATCTGATTTTATATAGGTATCGTCATTAACAACAACTACAGAAATAACATTTGCTAGGATTATTCTATCAATCAACGAGTCAGTAAGTACAGTATCTTTAGGAACTAAAATAATATTCGTTTCACTATATACATCTTTTGCAAGTACCATACCAGCTTTGCATTTATTTACTTTTATCGATGTGTATTCCATAATATACCTCCACATAAAAAATAAAAACCTATCTATGTAACAAATATCGGTAAAATCCAAATAAAATTTACCAAAAATTTAGTATAGACTTTAATTTAGGTATATGATTTCTTAATTTTGGAATTACATTATTCAACATAATATGATAAAATATTTACTGTACTTTTAAGGCAAGATCATAAAAACTTTGAACGTGGAGTTTCAATGCATGAATAACATTTGGGTGTGATTAACCTTTTTGCAACATATTATGGAAAGAACATCTGCGTAGAGGCTTAGAGAATGTTAACGAAGCGAAGGATCAGTCGAATCACTTTTCTTCGCGAAGCGAGTTTTGATTCGACCCGTAGCGAGTTTTACATTCTCTTAACCTCGGAGCTTTAGTTCTTGGAATAATATGTTACAAAATCAAAAACTGCACCCATAACATTTTTGATATAAAAACAACATCCCTATTTTGGGAAGTTAAGAGCTTCCATAATAGGCTGTGTAGCTGAAATATGTATTTTTTGAAACTCCCTAACATCGATAAATTTTGAAAGGGATACAATAATATGAATGGAAAATTAATAATAGGTCTTATAGCATTAACAACTGCTCTTGGTGGTGCGTTTTACTTCTTTAATTCAAATAACACTAATCCAAGCGTCAATACATTTATTGAAGAAAACGACTATTACGAGCCAGATAGTACAATAGATATCATGAAACTTTTGATAGATGTTCGAATTGGACAACAAAATGCCAAAGATGAATTTCTTTTAAAATTTGTCGACAATAAAGACACAATAGGCTATTACTCAAACCTAATCTTGGCAAGCAGACATGATAATAAAAACAGCAATGCTGAAAAATACTATACTAATGCGTTAGAACTTCACCCTACAAATAATGTAAGGTTTAATTATGCTTCTTATTTGGCTCGTACAGGCAAAACAACAGAGGCTATTGATGAATATTTAAAAATATTGCCTGAAAACAGGGCTCTTGAAGCACTTGTCAATATAGAAGCAGATACTAAAAAAATATGTGAGTCACTGTCTGAGAAAAACAGTTGGAATACTATGGAGGAATTTCTTGAATCCAAAATTCAAACAGACCCTTCATTACTAAAATACTATGCAAGATCACTATTTGAACAGAAAAATTATAGTAAAGCAATACCACTTTTAGAATCGCAATATAATAATTCTAAAGACTCAGACATAGGATGGTGGTACGGAAGAGCTTTAGAGCTTACAGAACAAAAAGAACAAGCTATGGAAATATACTCTTTAATCGGTGATAAAGGTGCATATCGCTTAGGAGTGCTTCTTGAAAATAGTCAACAGTACAACACTGCAATGGATACTTATAAAACTAGCAATGAACCTATTTCACTGTGGCGTGCTGCACGAATGCAGGAAGAATCAGGTTTTAGCAATCAAGCACTCGAAACATATCTTAAAATAGCTGAACTTGAAAGTTCATATCAAGATGATGCTGCTTACAGAGCCTATGTATTGTCTAAACGTTTAGGAGAAAACAATACACAAAAGGTTATGGATATATTGTCTCAGCATCCCGCATGGATGGAGAGAATAGGTAAAGAATTTGATTTTAATACAATAAATGAGTTGGAATATAAAAAACCTGAATTTCTTGAAACGGTAGAATTATATGAAAGTAATGGTTTAGAAGATGTGGCTTCAATAGAATTGGCAATTGGATCAAAATTGGCAACAATAGAGGACAAACTTGCCCTTGGTGATTGGTATCTTGAAAAAGGCAACATATATCAGTCGGTCATATGGGGTCTTCGTTCATTAATGGATAAGCCAAACAAAAGGGGCTATGAGCTTTCACACCCACGTCCCTTCGAGGACCTTGTATTAGAAGCAGCAGAGCAGTATAATGTAGAACCTGAATTAATATGGGCTACTATGAAAGAAGAAAGTACGTTTAGACCAGATGTATCTTCATGGGCTGGTGCAATGGGACTTATGCAAATTATGCCTGCTACAGGTAAAGATATAGCTTCTCGCTTAAATACAACTATAGAAGACAGTGATTTGTTAGATGCTGACATCAACATAAAATTCGGAACTTTTTATATAAGTTCTATGTTAAAAATGTTTTCAGGAAACATTGATAGAGCCATGGCTGCTTACAATGGAGGCCCAGGAAATGTTTTACGCTGGAATAAAAGCCCCTTAGGAAAAACAAAGGAAGACTTCCCTACAGCAATAACATTTTTTGAAACTCAAGAATACATTACAAAGATTAAAAACTCTTATCATGTATACAAGTGGCTTTATAACAACGATTGATGTATATTGAAAGTGACCTTCAGGCGAACTTCTATATTACAAATTCCTATGTTGTAAATTTATGTAGTTTTGAACAAGTGCTAAATATTCATACAATTAAGTGGCTTTTAATCTTTTTCAAACTCTTTTATTATTTGTTTAACTTCTTCTTCAGAAAGTTCCACAATATCACATATGTCAGCAATATCTAAATTCTTTTTCATAGAATTTTTTATAATACTATAAGTTTTTTGTTTAGCACCTTTTTCTAGTCCTCTTTCTAGTCCTCTTTTTTCAGCAGATACAAGAGCTGATTTCTCATCCCTTAACCACTTAAGCCTAGCTTCAAATTTTTCTCTCTCTTTTTCGCTTAAACTCATATTCTCAAGAACCTCTAACGCTTTTGTTATTGTAGGAATTTCTCTCAACTTAGATGGCATATCCTCTTTAGTATATTCTCCTGCTTTTTTCAAAAAATCTACCCATCTATCCATTACATTTGAAATATTCTCATCGTATTTTTCCAACTCAATAAAATGAATCTCTAATTGTTTTATTAACTCTTTGCCCGACCTAATATTAGTTAATTTATACACATTATGATATTCCTCTTCCTCTAAACAGTTAAAATTCAATATATTTATTCCAATTGTCTTTTCCAATTTATCATAGTTAATGCCTGAACTTAGTTGGCTTACATACAATCTTGACCAATAATATAACGCTCTTTTAGCATAATAATCTTGATCTATCATTTGCATTTCTATATTAAACCACTTCCCACCAATATCTTGAGCTTTTATATCCATAATGCTTAACTTATCATCTATAAACTCTTTTTCATTATATGGATTTTTTAATACTATATCTCTTACTTTGTCTTCCTCACTAACAAAAGCATTTATAAAATCTATTAATAATTCTTTATTCTCCTCTGCTCCAAATAACTTTTTAAACACAAAATCTATTCTTGGATTTAACCTACACATTCCCTTCTTCCTCCTAAATTTTATTAATTTCAAAATTCTAATCAATTAGCATCTTGGTCATTTAAAGTTTATGATTTACTACATTCTTGTTTTTCAATTCGAGTATACCTCTTTAGTTCTTCTAGTGTAGACAACTCTTCTTATTTCCTTTATTATAATAATTATACGTCGTTGTTTCACTGTCCGCAACCACATTTTTGATTAGTTCTTGTAATAATATGTTACAAAAAATCAAAAACTGCACCCAACAACATTTGTTTTATGTCACTTTCTATAATTATTTTTCATCTTTTTACGTATACTAACAATACAATATTAACATACATATGGAGAGAAAAACGAATGATACAAATAGACGATGCAGGAAGCGGAAGCTTTGTAGGAGGTACTTGTATTGGAGTGTACCGTCCAGAGACAAATGAATATTTCTTTGAGATTATTCCTGTAGAACTTTACAACAAAGAAAACTTTAAATACAAATACTATCTCGATGAAGTAGTAAATATTGTTTCTAATGCTTTCAAATCCTTGAATGTAAACAAATACGAAACTATTGAAATATGTAGAGGTTATATGTTTGAAAAACTTAGAAAATGGCTGGATGACCAGGGTTTTTGCTGGTATAGAACTCAGATAAGTGGCCGTATACAAGATGTCGTTGAAAAAAATTATATGCTATATACGGTAAAACTTGGAGTTCCTAAAGCATATATCAAATATACAAGATATCCCTTTCATTTTCACAAGCTATTAAGATGGGTTTTTGCCGATTTCGACAATAGGATAAATATATGCAAAACTGGTTGGAAAAGCTGGAGTAAACATGAAAACATTCAACCAGAATTATCTTACGGTACAATGAAACAATCCAATATTTGTTGTTTAAAATGTGGTAGGAAAATAAAAAAAGGAAGCAATATAAAAATTCTGAGCTTTACAAGCAATAAAAACCAATTTGTATATCTTCATGAAAAATGCTGATACTAAGATTATATCTAAAATTGCTTACCACCTTTAATTACTCTTATTTCAACTTCCTGTTTCTCCATTCTTACAGAAAGATTGTCCACTATGCTTCTTATTTCTTTAACTTCTTCGTAGGTATGTTTATAGCCATCAAACAAAATTTTCGATTCATTATCAAATTTGTTCTCAATTCTAATAACATCATTCTTTAGTGAATCTATTTTGTTATCCATACAATCAAATCTTTTATCTATTGACTCAAATCTTTTATCTATCCCTTTAAACCTTTTATCCATTATATCAAATTTCGAAGTCATTTCTGAATACATCTTTGTCATTAATTCAAACATCTTATCTGCCATTTAAAACACTTCCTTTGTTAATTTTCATCTGTTATTATATCATTGTTGAGGTTGTATATAAATAATCATTTTTTACTGTTTTTATATTCATTTTTTTCTGCTTAGCTCTAGTCAAAAAATATAAAAAGGGACTTATGTTTTTTATACATTAAGTCCCTTAAAAAATCTAATTTTGGGTATTAGGTAAATCACAAAAAACAGTTGTTATCTTGCGGTCTCAAAAAATCCGATTTACATTTTTTGTTTTGCAAATAATGTTCCTCTGTTGTAATCTTCCTCGATAGTCTTTGTGAACTAAATACTTCACATGTTACTTTTTGAAACCGTCTTATACAGGATGTACCCTATCTTCATAATCCACCATTTCAGGCTCAATCTTGTACTTTTGAGCCTTACGGTATTCGAAAAATTTCTCGGCAACTGGTGGAAAAAGTGCATAAGATAGGACATCCTCGTCCTGCTCTAAATATTCCTTCATCTTATCTTTAATTGATTCTAATTCAGGTTCAATGAAATCAGCAGGTCTTGCTGTTATTGGTTTTTCATCCTTTAGAATCTGCTTTTGTATTTCAGCATTAACAGGAGCAGGAGTCTTACCATATTCACCTTTAAGTAGAGCTTTTGACTCTTTTGGTACCATCTTATATCTCTCACCGGTTACCACATTTAGTACAGCTTGTGTTCCAACTATCTGACTACTTGGAGTAACCAACGGAGGAAATCCAAAATCTTCTCTGACTCTTGGAACTTCCTTTAGCACTTCCTCATATTTATCAACTGCATTAGACTGCTTAAGCTGTGAAACAAGGTTTGAAAGCATACCTCCAGGAATCTGGTAAATAAGTGTATTTACGTCCACTCCCATAACCTTTATATCCATGAGTCCACTTTGAACATATTCTTCCTTTAAAGGCCTGAAATAATCTGCAATTTCGCTCAACTTTTCAAGTTTTAAGCCTGTATCAAACTCAGTATCCTTTAATGTTGCAACTAAAGGTTCAGTTGGCGGCTGAGAAGTACCCATTGACATTGGTGAAATTGCACAGTCAACAATATCGCATCCGGCTTCTATTGCCTTTAAATATGTCATTGAAGCAACACCACTGGTATAGTGAGTGTGAAGTTGAATTGGAACATCAACATTTTCCTTCATTGCCTTTACAAGTTCATAAGCTTTAAAAGGAACCAACAATCCTGCCATATCTTTAATACATATTGAATCTGCACCCATTTCAACCAACTGTTTTGCATCTTTTACAAACAAGTCAAGATTGTGAACAGGGCTTATGGTATAACAAACTGTACCTTGCGCATGACCACCTTCTTTTTTACACGCCTTTATAGCTGTTTCAATATTTCTAGGGTCATTTAACGCATCAAATATTCTGATAATATCCATTCCGTTTGCAATAGCTTTTTGAACAAAGTATTCAACAACATCATCAGCGTAGTGTTTATATCCTAAGATATTTTGTCCTCTCAAAAGCATTTGAAGCTTTGTTTTTTTACAATGCTTTTTAATTGTCCTCAATCTTTCCCACGGATCTTCATTTAGAAATCTCAGGCAGGAATCAAATGTAGCTCCACCCCATGCTTCCAAAGAATTATATCCTATATCATCTAATTTTTCCAAAATAGGAATCATCTCATCAATTCTCATTCTTGTAGCTATAAGTGACTGATGTGCATCCCTAAGTACGGTTTCAGTAATTTTAACTTTAGCCATTTTTATATACCTCCTTTTTTAAGCGGTCTTTCAAAATCAAATATAATAAACACTTAGGGAGTTTCAAAAAAAACACATTTTTAATATTTCAAGTACATAGCCCATTACACAAGCTTTTAAGCTTCTAAGCATAGAAACAATATTTCGCCATACAAAAAATATTATTCAAATTCTTTGAAACTCCAGTCGCAACCCATCTCAATAACATTAATTCATGGACAACAAAACATCTCCTGCATTTACTGCAGTACCTTTTGATACATTTATGGATGCAATTGTACCGTCATTTGGTGCTACTATTTCGTTTTCCATCTTCATAGCTTCAAGTATCAACAGAACTTCACCCTTTTTGACAGCATCTCCAGAATTAACTTTTACTCCAAGAATTGTTCCTGGCATTGGAGCTGTTACTTTTTCTGAGCCTGCCGAAACTGCATTATTCTTTTTAGGTGCAGTAGCTGCTTTCGGTGCTGCTTTTGGCGCTACACTTGGCGCAGGTGCGCTTACAGCAGGTTCAGCTGCTACACTGCCATCTTTAACTTCTTCTACTTCCACTTCATATTGATTTCCGTTAACCTTTATCAAAAACTTTTTCATTTATATTCCTCCTCAACTTTAAATTCTACTATTTAAACGTTCATATCTTCCTGTTGCAGACCATACGGGAGCTGTCTGTGGTACTCTTCTAAATGATTTAACCACTAGATTGTAACCTGGTCTTGATTCCATCATAGCAACTGCTGCCATTATTGCAGACACAATTTCATCATTTAAAATATCTTTCATATAACCCTCCAAAGAAACCTCTTTAAATTTTAACATTTAATCTATAGATCCATTTTTTAAGCAACATCAATTATAAAGGAATATTACCATGCTTTTTGGCTGGCCTGTTTTCCCTTTTACTAGCTAGCATTTCTAAAGCACTTATAATTCTGATTCTTGTGGAAGCTGGTTCAATAACATCATCTACATAACCTCTTGAAGCTGCCACATAAGGATTTGAAAATTTATTTCTGTATTCCTCAATTAAATCACTTCTTGTTTGAACTGGATCTTCAGCATTGGCAATATCTTTTCTAAAGATAATATTTGCGGCACCATCCGGGCCCATTACAGCAATTTCAGCCGTTGGCCATGCAAATACTTGATCTGCTCCTAAATGTTTGCTGTTCATGGCAATATATGCGCCACCATAAGCTTTTCTAACTATAACATTTATTTTTGGAACTGTTGCCTCAGAGAAAGCATAAAGAAGCTTTGCCCCATGTCTTATGACACCACTGTGTTCCTGACCTACTCCTGGCAAATAACCTGGTACATCGGTAAATGATACCAAAGGAATATTAAAAGCATCACAAAAACGAATAAATCTTGCAGCTTTATCTGATGCATTAACATCTAAAACTCCAGCAGCAAACCTTGGCTGATTTGCAACTATACCTACAGTTCCACCATTTAGCCTTCCTAGTCCAACAATAATATTTTGTGCAAAATGTTTTTGAACTTCCATAAATTCGCCATTATCCATAATGGTAGTAATAACATCCATCATGTCATAGGGCTTGTTTGAACCTTCGGGTACAATTTCATCTAAGCTGTCACAGATTCTGTTAAGATCATCTTCGCTTTTATAACAAGGAACATCTGTAAGATTATTTTCAGGAAGAAATCCTATAAGCCTCTTAATATCCTCAATACATTCCTTCTCACTTGCACTTTGAAAATGTGCAACACCACTTACAGAGTTATGGGTCGATGCCCCACCTAATTTCTGAAAACTAACATCTTCACCTGTTACAGCCTTAATAACCTGGGGACCTGTAATAAACATCTGACTTGTATTTTCAACCATAAAGATAAAATCAGTTATAGCAGGGGAATATACGGCACCTCCGGCACACGGTCCCATTATAACTGAAATTTGTGGAATAACACCCGATGCCAACGTATTTCTGTAGAATAAATCACCAAATCCGCTCAAAGCATCTATTCCTTCTTCAATTCTTGCTCCCCCGGAATCATTAATACTAATAAAAGGAGCACCCATTTTCATTGCCATATCCATTACTTTTGTGATTTTCTTAGCATGCATCTCACCTAATGATCCACCAATCACTGTAAAATCCTGTGAAGATACAAATATCAAACGACCATTTACAGAACCATATCCTGTTACAACACCGTCACCGGCTATCTTTTTCTTTTGCATATCAAACTCTATACTTCTTGTCTCAACAAAAGCATCTACTTCTACAAAGCTGTTCTCATCAAATAGTTCTTTGATTCTTTCTCTTGCTGTCATTTTTCCTGCTTGATGCTGTTTTTCTATCCTTTTTGCTCCTCCACCTTGCTCGATTTCAGCTTTTTTGGCTTGGAGAAGACTTAATTTGTCTACTCTCTCCATCTGTTTCCCACCTCTTTTTTGCATATTTTTATTATAAATTTTAAGCACCTTAAATCACGTTAGCTTATATCTTTATTATATGATATTATTACCTGGTACTAATTTATTCAAATTATATCGTACTTTCAAACAGATTGCAATAATTTACTAAAATTTTACTGCATTTTTTCTTATAAATCAACTTCAAAATAATTACTTATATTTTAATCGTTCCTTATTAACTATTGTTAGCATAAATCTAACAAATCATGTCATAGGGCGTCTCAAAAAATGTCAAGCCAACATAAAAAGTATTTTTTTAGAAAAATATATCTAGTTTTTTCTTGATTTTGCCGATGTTTATAATGACCGACCGTATTCCATATAAAAAAGGATGTGGTTCTATTGCCTAAAAAATTAAAAGATTCGAAAAGCTCAACAATTTTTTGCAGAGTTTCCATTGATAATGATCCCAATTGGGTTCATGGTATAGTTACATACATAAATTTGGATAAAAGTATAGCTGAAATTTTTCTGCCCGCGAGATATTTTAAAGAATATATATCTGAAGGCAGTAAAATCACAGTAAAATCAATGGATCAAAATAATGAAATCCTATTTTACGGTAATATAGCAAGAAAAGTTAGATCTATAAAAAAACAAGCTATCACAATTCAGATTGATAAAGTACTAAATTACGAAAACAATAGAAAATATGAACGTTTTAATGTCAACTATGACTGCTTTATAGTTACACCTAAAGGTGAATACTCAGGAAATATGGTGGACATCAGCTTAAGCGGATGCATGGTATATACAAACGAACCTATTGAGGAGGCTTCCAACGTAACAGTAAAAGCACTTATATCACCAGAAGCAGAATTAACTTTTCAGACAAATGTTTTACGTAGAAAAAGCTTAAAAAGCAATAAATATTCATATGGTCTTCAAATGTGCAGCATAGACAACGACAACAATATAATGCTAAATGAACTTATTTCACATTTGGTAAAACAAAAGAATCATATAGCAGACGAGTGGAAAATATTCAACAGACTAAAATACAGCATCTATACAATCTCAGTTTTGCTTGTATTTTTTATTGTGTTTTACATATTTGCCTCAACTGCAATATAAGTAAAGATCAAATAACTGAGCAACTGGAGTTTTTTATATGTTGGCAAAAACCTTGCTCAAATCAATTTCGAGATCCTCAAATACATTTACTGTTATTTTGTTTTCATCAGTAAATATTTCAGGCCTTCCATACCTGCCGTTTTCTTGTAAAGAAAAGACATCCACAAACTTTCCGTCAGGGTCTACTATCCAGTATTCTTTTACTCCTGCTTTTTCGTACATATTAAATTTATAAACCCTGTCACGCCTTGATGTTGCAGGAGAGGAAATCTCAATAACAAGTAAAGGCACTCCAAAATAACCGGTTTTTCTAAGTTTGTTTTCATCACATATCACAACTAAATCAGGTTGAACAACTTTATTTATATCATCTTCATCTTGTTCTGCCTCTTTGAGACATAAATCAAATGGTGCAGAAAACACACTGCATTGTTTGCCTATTAAATAATTTGAAAATTGTCTATATAGTTCACCTGAAATACTTTGATGCTGCCATGTCGGAGCCGCTTGCATATACGCTACACCATCTATTATCTCCCATCTTTCATTCTCAGGCCATTTCATATAATCTGAATATGTATATTCTTTTGCATTATTAGTTAATGGCATCCAAACACCTCTTTTACATATAATCTCTCTAATTATTATACCACAAAATACTCAGCACATCTAAAATAACTCAATCGCCAATCTTTTCAACACACACTAATATAGGTGGACAATTAGGCTGATTAACAAACTCAGTTTTCATTACACAATACTGTTTAGCATCAAGTTTTTCTAAATGCTTCAGCACTTTGTCTTTCTCTTCAAAACCACTGTCTCCACCATGATAAACCACAATACTAATTATACCACCTGTAACTAAATTTACCAAAGATTTTTCAATTGCAGCTATTGTAGTTTCAGCCTTTGTTGCAAAATTGTGGTCTCCACGGGGAAGATATCCCAAATTGAACATTACAGCTTTTATATTGCTTTTTATATATTTATCAAGATTCTCATGACCGTCATTAATAAGTTCTACTCTATCAGTTAAGCCAAGATTTTTAAGCTTTTTTTCTGTTCGTTCAAGAGCAATCTTTTGAATGTCAAAGGAAAATACGCGTCCTTTTTGCCCTACAAGTTTTGCAAGAAAAATCGTATCGTTTCCGTTTCCGCAAGTTGCATCAATCACTATATCTCCTTGCTCAACAAAACGTTCTATATACTGATGTGACTGAGTCAATGAATTGGCTATTTTGGGCACTCAACATCCTCCTTTTCTTCGCAATGTAATTTGAAATAAAAGGTTAAGCTTTTTATAACTTAACCTTTTAAACAATTCTGTGAACTAACCAGCTATCATAATCATATCTCTGATAACCTTGGCAGCTAGAAGCGCTGTTCTATCTGATTGGTCATAGTGTGGAGACACCTCCACAATATCAAACCCTACAATATTTAGATCCTTTATAACCTTCAACGCCTGTATAAGCTCTTTTGAAGATATTCCACCTGGTTCAGGCGTACCTGTCCCATTTGCGTAGGCTGGATCTACAACATCAATATCAAGAGTAAGATGTATAGGCCTTCCCTTAAATTGACCAACAACCTTCTTTAGCGGCTCTAACACTTCAATTGTATACATATTGGTATTTGCCTTAGCATATTCAAATTCTTCTTTTGTACCCGATCTTATGCCAAACTGATAAATGTTTTTTCCGGGCATAAAATCAATAAGCCTTCTAACAGCTGAAGCATGAGAATTAGAACAACCTAAGTACCCTTCTCTCAAATCAGCATGAGCGTCAAAATGAAGTACTATAAGCTCGTCCCCATATTTATTATACACTTCTTTTATAACCGGAACACTGATAAGGTGTTCTCCTCCTATAAAAAGCGGAAACCTGTTGTCATCAATGATTTCTTTTGCCGCCTGACCTATTATTTCAAGGCTTCTTTCAACATTGCCAAAGGGTAAATCCAAATCTCCACTGTCAAAATAAGCATAGTCGTCAAGGCTCTTATCCATATAAATACTGTATTCCTCAATTCCTATCGAAACTTCTCTTATCTTTTGAGGCCCAAATCTTGTACCCGGTCTAAAACTACACGTAAAATCCATTGGAACTCCCACCATGACAATTTTAGAGTCCTCATAGTTTTCAGTACTACCCATAAATCTTGTTGGCAGTGTCAATTTTCCATTTTTTAAGCTCATAAAAACACCTCTACTTCACTAAGTCTGCTACAAATTTTGGTAGAGCAAATACAGATTTATGAATCTGTGGGCAATAATATTTCGTATCAAGTTCATCAATCTCAGATGCATCCACATCAAGAGGATCATATTTTTTTGAACCCATTGTAAAACTCCAATATCCACTTGGATAAGTAGGTATAGCACATGTGTAGAGTTTTGTAATAGGAAATATTGAACCTACATCCTTATATACGCTCTTAATCAATTCCTTATGAAAAAATGGCGATTCAGTCTGTGCTACAAATATTCCATCTTCTTTTAGCGCCTCATAAATAGCTTTATAAAAATCAACGGCAAACAAACCTACAGCAGGACCCACAGGATCTGTAGAATCAACAATTATAACGTCAAATTCATTTTTGTTATCATTAACATATTTTATACCGTCGGCTACAAGCACCTCTACTCTTTTGTCACCTAGTGCGCAACTTATTTCAGGAAGATATTCTTTTGAAACATCAATTACGCTTTTGTCTATTTCGCAAAGCACTGCTTTTTCAACTGAAGGATGCTTTATAATTTCTCTAATTGTACCACCGTCTCCTCCTCCGATAACAAGTACCTTTTTAGGATTTTTGTGTGTAAAAAGAGGCACATGAGTAATCATTTCATGATATACAAACTCATCTTCTATAGTTGTCTGCACTGTTCCATCTAATACAAGCATTCTTCCGAATTGTTCTGTTTCTATCAGAGCAAGATCCTGAAACTGAGTTTTTTCAGTGTGAAGAGTCTTTTTTGTCTTGCATGTGATTCCAACATTGGGGGTTTGAAATTCAGTGTACCATAAATCCATAACAGTCACTCCTTAATATTTTTAATATAAAATTATATCAGTTACTTTTTAGGTTCTTTAAAAAATATAACTCAATCTTTTGAAACTCCAGTTGCAATGTTTTTTATTAAAAACACCTTAATTTGTGTTTAATCAATATTAGACATAATTAATATTTTAAATTGGAAATATTAATTTGTCAAAGAAAATATTTCATCAAATAATTAAATTCATTATACACATAATAAGTTTGAAAGTTGCACGATATAAAATCAGGAGGCGTTGCTATATGGCTAAATGCCAAAGAGTTATGTGCTCAGTAGGAAGTTGTATTCACAATGAAACTGGTCAAAACTTGTGTAATTTAGATGCCGTACAAGTTAGTTCAGCCGCAAAGTCAGATAGTGGTGCTCCGTACGATGAAACTCTTTGTGCAAGTTATAAGTGCCAAGAGGAAAAAAAGTAGATTAAAGAGTTGTAATAAAGACTCTTTAACAAAAACTTCGTTTTTCCTTCTTTCACTTCTTTAGAAAGAAGGGGGGAACAACTAGTCAGGGAAGGTAACCCTTCCCTGATTACTCCTTATAAAGATCCAAGTAGGGATTTTAGCTCTTTTTGAGTCAAGTTACGCCAACTTCCCTCAGCTAAATTACCCAACAAAATCGTACCCACAGAAATTCTCTTTAGAGACAATACATCATGTCCTATGGCCTTACACATTTTCCTCACCTGACGGTTTTTCCCCTCATGAATTGTAATTTCAACTACACAAACATTTTTTTTTACAGATATTATCTTCAACTTAGCTGGTGCTGTAGTATAATTTTCAATTTCTAGACCTCTTTCAAATCTGATTATCTCTTCTCTAGTAGGAATACCTTCAACCGTCGCACTATAAGTCTTTTCTATTTGATGGCTAGGATGAGTGATTCTGTATGTAAAGTCTCCATCATTTGTGAGAATCAACAATCCTGTTGTATCATAATCAAGTCTTCCCACTGGAAATACTCTTTCGTTCACACCTTTTATAAGATCAAGTACAGTAGATCTTCCAAATTGATCTTTTGCAGTAGTCACATAACCTGACGGTTTGTTGAGCAAAATATATACTTTTTTATTTTCAGGTTTTACTACTTTACCGTTCACCTCTACTAAGTCGCCATCTCCTACTTTAGTTCCCATTTCAGTTACAATAGTTCCATTTACCTTTACTATTCCTTGACTAATCAATTCCTCAGCTTTTCTTCTTGAAGCAACACCACAATCAGCAATATATTTTTGCAATCTTACCAATTCCATAAATTATACCTCAGCCTCATTACTTAAAAATTTAGTTGAACCTTTACTCCATTAGTATTATACCCCATATTAAAACTGATTTCTATGAATCTTATATTATTTGATTATAATTTTATAAGTGATTACAAAAATTTAGCACCTATAAATAGCCTTTAGGAAGTTTCAAAAAAATACATATTCATTATTTCAGGTACAAAGCTAATAAAATCAAATTTTTTGAGACTCAAGTTTATCAGTTATTTTTTAAATTTCGCCTTGCAAAAGCTTTGCAAATCAAAAAACCGAAATGCAAAACATATATTGAATCTTTACAAACCAGCAAGTAAAAACCTAATTAATGGAATATCCTATTTTAGTGTTAACTGACGTAATTCTTAGACCTGAGCATTAGAATAAAAGCTTCGCGGCATCGAGCCCCGAAGCTTTTGCATTATTCCGCTTTACTATCTTCACCCTTTTCAGCTTTTCCTCCAGATTTCAAATCCTTTTTCACTTTTATCTTTTGTTTAAAAGATTCACTCGCCTTCTCCATTAATTCTGGAATTAGATCTAGTATTTTTTCAACGGATGAGTTTACATTTACAGGCAACAACTTTATTTGTCCTTGTCCTACCACCATAAATGCCACAGGGTTTATACTAACACCTGCACCACTTCCTCCTGCAAAGGGATGTTTTTTATCACCTCTAGTTCCAACTTGATTTTCGTCAGTATCTTCACTATCAGCTAAAACTTTACAACTAGAACTATATTCCCCTCCCCCTGCTGCAAAACCAAAGCTTACTTTTGAAATAGGTATAATTATTGTACCATCCGGAGCCTGTACAGCATCACCTACTATGGTATTAACATCAACCATATCTTTTATGCTTTCCATAGCTGTCGTCATAAGTCCTTGAATTGGATGTTCTGCCAACTATATCACCGCCTATATATTTATTTGTTATTAAGAACTATAAAGCATAAATTAATTTAGGGTATTTTAAAAATTCCTTAATCACTATTTATAGTTTCAACTCAATAATAAAGCAAAATAGAAATATTATTTTTCAAAACAAAAATTTATAATCAAATTTTTTGAAACACAAGTTCAAATTTTTTCCACCTGTGAAATAGGATTGCTGGAACAAAGCTTCATTGATTCAAGAGGTATACTTCCAAATAAAAAATCCGGCTTTTAAAGGAATACCCTAGCTAATAGAAGGATTTTTCATTGTTTTGAAGCTTTGTGTATGTAACCCATTTCACATCTCGAATTTTTTTATAATCCCCTAAAATTAGGCGGTTTCAAAAAATAACCTTTACAGTATTTAGGTCACAAAGCCCTTCAATCTATATTTTTTGAAACCGCAATTGACCAGTTATTTTTTTGGGATCACCTTAATACTATCCCGCAATACTTTTTCCTAATTTAACAAATCCCATTTTACTTTTAATAATATAAAATAAAGATATTAAACCCACGATAATAATATGTCCAATCTTCACATTCAATATACAAAATAAATCAACATTTAGCTTTTTTCCCATATAACAAGGACTTATTTTTATATTTTTTTCTACAAGGTTTAAGTTGTTGTGAATAAATGAGAGAATAAGTCCAACAGCAGACCAGCATAACCCTATTAACACTGCGGTATGATGAGCATTATCTGTTCCTATAGTAACATTTAGATCTATTTTTTTTATAATAAGTCTGCATCTTAAGTATGTAATTATCTTTTTGATTAGAACATAGTACTTATCCTTAAAATCACGAAATTCATCGATTTTTTTGATCACATAGCTATAACTCATCTTTTCCTTCTTTTTTGATGTATCTTTTTCTTTTTTCCCCTTTTCCTTTACCTTTTTAAATGTAAATCCCTTTTTTTTAGCATCGACTTTAGGAATCTCATACTTATATTTAATCAATCCTTTTAGTATAAATACAGACAAAACAATATGGTCGTTAACCCCCAGTCTGTTATACTCAAAAACTACGTTTACTCTTATTAAACATAGGGCTAATAATATAAATATCAACGATATTATTACAATAGCAATAAACACATCATTACACCTTCTTATAAAAATTCTTTTGAAATCACCTTAAATCATCTTATTAGATATTTTTTCCTTAAAAACAAAAAAAATACACCGCTATGTGTATTTTTCGATTTAGCTGTTTCCACAAATAAACATTATACTTTGTGTTTCAGAAAATGCACTGTAATAAACTTTTTGTTTTATTTAGGTATTTTTTAAAAATCATTTAGTCAATATTTATATTTTAGACGCAATAATTAAGGTGATTTTCAAAAAAATAACTGGTCAATTGCGGTTTCAAAAAAATCTAGATTGAAGGGCTTTATGATCTGAATACTGTATAAGTTATTTTTTGAAACCACCTAGTCCAAACAACTTGGAATATAAGAACATTATTTTGCTACGCAAAAAATGTCATTGTATATTTTGAAACTTAAGTCACATAGCTTATTTAGTTTTGCCTAATTTACTAATTATTCTTCAGAAATTACCTCATCTTCATTTTTTTCTAATTCATTATCTTTTTCATCTACACTTGATTCTATTATCTCAGGAATCTCATTCATTTCAAATATAGGTAAATCTTTATCCGATTTATAACCAAAACTTCTAAAAAATTCTTCCGTTGTCTCGTATAATATGGGCTTACCAGGTGCATCCAACCTTCCAGCTTCCTTTACAAGATTCTTTTCAATTAATTTTGTAACGGCACTATCGGAATTAACTCCTCTAATTTTTTCTATTTTTGCTTTTGTAATAGGTCTGTTGTATGCAATAATAGCTAGGGTTTCAAAGGCGGCTTGGGACAAACCACTTTTTTGCTTTGGTTCAAACATGACTTTTACGTAGTCATACAACTCGGGCTTTGAACACAATTGATAACCTTTTTTGATCTCCCTGATTGTTATACCTCTAGCGGAATTATTGTTGTAATTTACCATCATATTATTTATAACAAGTTTAGCAGCTTTTTTGTCAATACCAGCTATTTCACATATTTTTTCTAAAGATATTCTGTCTCCCGATGCAAAAAGAATCCCTTCAATTATTCCTTCAAGTTTTTTTAAATCCATATAAGTTTTTCCTCCAAAAATCAGCGCTGCCTTAGGGAGTTTCAAAAAAATACATATTCATTTTTTCTGTTATAAAGCCCATCCTAGAAGCTTTTAAGCTTCCAGTCATAGGAACATTACTTTGCCATGCAAAAAATGGCATAGAATTTTTGAAACTCCAGTTACAAAGTTTTTTGATTTTGCCTTAATTTTCAGCCGCAATTTTCTCTTCATCTATATCTTCAAGGTTTTCATCAGTTCTGTGAACGATAATCTCAGAAAAGTGAGAATTTTGCATAATTGATATCTTTTTTAACTTTGCCAGCTCTAATATTGCTAAAAATCCCGTAACCACTTCTAGTCTTGATTTAGTGGTAAAAGAAAATATATCCGAGAATCTAAAACAAGCCTTATTTATAAGTGTCCTTATAACTTCCCTTATCTTGCTTTTTAAAGACACTTTTTCAACCTGTAGTATTTGAGTAATCTTACTGGCACCTTTGTTTATTTTCCTCTCATTACGTTCAATAATATTAACATACACTCTCTTTAACTCGTCGTAGGAAAGCTCTATAGACTCGTCCACACTTTTTATATCAATTTCTTCGGGTTGCCTATAACAAACCTTTGCCCATTCTTTTTCCCTGAGCTTTAATATTTCTGCAAACTGTTTATACTTCTTGTACTCAACAAGCTTTAAAATAAGCTCTTCCCTCGGATCAATCTCCTCTTCCTTGTTTTGCTTGAGGCTCGGGAGCATAAGTTTGGACTTTATATGCAAAAGAGTAGCTGCCATCACAAGAAATTCACTGGCCACTTCTAGATCCATTTCCTGCATTTCAAAAAGATAGTCCATATATTGATCTGTTATTTCATTAATAGGAATATCATAAATATCCATCTCATTCTTTTCAATCAAGTGAAACAACAGATCAAAGGGACCTTCAAAATTTTGAATTTTTATAGTACACGCTTTTGATAATACACTCTCCATTATATCCCACCACTCTTAAAGGATAGCATCTACATAAAATCTATTTTCATTGCACTTCTTACGTCTTCCATTGTTTTCTTTGCAGCTATTTCAGCCTTTTTATTTCCCTCGTGAAGCACTTCCTTCACTATTTCAGGTTTCTCTAAAATCTTTTGTCTTCTTTCATATATAGGTTCAAAATACTGAGCCATTTTATTGGCAAGATTTTTCTTACACTGAACACATCCTATTTTCCCTGCTCTGCACGACTCTTCAATTTCTGGCAATTCATCCTCATTAAACACCTTGTGAAAGGAGAACACTGTACAAACCTCAGGATGCCCGGGATCGTCCTTTTTAATTCTGGCAGGATCAGTAACCATTGTCATTACCTTTTTCCTTAATACATCAGGACTGTCTGAAAGAGCAATTGTATTGCCATAACTTTTACTCATCTTTCTACCATCAGTACCTGGCAGCACTTTTGCTTTCGTTAATATAGGTTGTGGTTCAGGGAAAACCTCTCCATAGAAATAATTAAAACGTCTTGCTATTTCCCTTGTAAGTTCTAAGTGAGGTAATTGATCTTCTCCCACAGGAACAAATCCCGCTTTATATATAAGAATATCTGCTGCCTGAAGGTTTGGATACCCTAAAAATCCATAAGTAGTAATGTTTTTGTCCTTTAACTGGTTTAACTGATCCTTATAGGTCGGACAACGTAGTAGCCATGAAAGCGGTGTTGTCATAGAAAAAAGCAAATGCAACTCCGCATGCTCTTTTATTTTTGACTGCAAAAATATCGTACATTTTTCCGGGTCAAGACCTGCACTTATCCAATCTACAACCAATTCATTTATATTATTCTTAACTTCAGAAGTATCTTCATACCCTGTAGTTAAGGCATGCCAATCAGCAATAAAAAAGAAACAATCATAATCTGCTTGTAATTTAACCCAGTTTTCAAGAGCTCCAAAATAATTTCCTAAATGTAATGCCCCCGTTGGTCTCATACCACTCAATATAGTACCTTTTTTCAAAACTAATTCACTCTCCTGTTTTTAACAGTGCTTTTTTACTGTACATTGCTTATAGAGCCCAAAACACTGCTTTATTTTGTCTAAAATTTGCTTCTAAATTCATATAAGGTTATGCCAAAAATACAACATAATAAACTTTTTGACTTAAGTAAAATCATAAAAACAACTGCTCAAGTGGAGTTTCAAAAAATCTTATTAACATTTTTCGCACGGCAAAATAATGGTTCTATGCTTGAAATGTTAAAAGCTTTCATAATATGTCTTAACTGAAATGTTGGATGTATTTTTTTGAAACTTCCTTATATAATTAATTAATGCTTATATTGAACAATCACATTTATCAATTATAACTTTTTTTTCACATAAAGTCTAATTAAAATTTTGTAAGTTTGTAAGGGGTGTATTCAATCATCGCGAACCATATTATTCCAATAACTAAAGCTCCGAGGCTAAGAGAATGTATAACTCGCTACGGGTCGAATCAAAACTCGCTACGCGTAGAAAAGTGATTCGACTAATCCTTCGCTTCGTTAACATTCTCTAAGCCTCTACGCAGATGTTATTTCCATAATATGGTTCACAATTAAAATATGCACCCTTTTGTAAGGAATAATATATTAGTTCATCATATTGGGCTAGAGCAAATTAAAACTTAGCAACTGGAATTTTGATAAAACTTGATTAAGGTGATTCCAAAATAATGGCTGCTCAACTGCAGTTTCAAAAAATTTAGATTTGCTTTTTTTTGCGTTGCATCATCCAAATACTCCTAAAATGGCAGAGGCTATAAAAAGAATCACTCCTTCTACTTTAGAAACTAAAGGCCACAAGATATAATTACCTAAAATTCCAGTAAACATAAGAATAACAAACGCTATCATTATGTAAGTTTGATATTCCAGCATTTTATAGTAATACCTTGGCGGCAAAATGCCTGAAAGAATCTTTGAACCATCAAGCGGAGGTATAGGAAGCATATTAAAGATTGCAAGAATCACATTAATATTAAATGCAGACTCTAATGCTTTCAATATATATACACCTGCTAAACTACTTAGGTTCATTCTTAAGTATAGTAATGGAAATGCCAAAATAACTGCAAACAAAAAATTTGATAAAGGTCCTGCAAAACTAGATATCATTACTCCTTTTTTTCTATTTTCAAAATACATGGCATTTACAGGTGTTGGTTTTGCCCAGCCAAATCCTATTAAAAATATCATCAATGTCCCCAAAGGATCTAAATGCTTTTTAGGATTTAGTGTTATCCTTCCTTGATCTTTTGCTGTTGAATCTCCTAAACGATATGCAGCATAGGCATGTGCACATTCATGCAAAGATATTGAAAATGCAAAAACTATAAATAATATTACATAATGGATTATGATATTAAGTAAATTGTTCATTCGTTCTCTCCTCTTCTAAAAGAATATTTCTAGCAAAATTTATTTCATCATCATAATTAATTATTTTACCATTTATTTTCTCTTTAAGCACCCTTTTTAGAATTTTTTTAATGTTCGGTCCGGGCTCTACTCCTAATCTAATAATATCTCTTCCTGTTATTTCAGTCTTTATTTTGCTTATACGTTTGATATATAAATATACTGCATCTTTCACTCTATCGTCAAACATAATGCTTAAAACATACAAACTTTCTATAGACAATCCTTCAAACATACTGTAAATATCAAAATTTGTGTGCTCATCCTCAAAAAACTCGGATAGATTTAAACCCTTTACCTTTACAAACCTTAATATTTCCTCCCGATACTCTTTTTTAAGCTTCATTCTGTCTGCCAATACAAAAGCATTATCAGTATCAATATTTGAATAAAGCACCAATAGGTATATAAGGATTTTATCAATATTTTTATTATTGTTCAAGCTGTTACAAAAATCATCATAATAAATATCTGATTTTTCTATAAGTTTTTTCAATTCATCGTATAGTTTTATTTCAGGATAAATCTTTTGAAGCACACCTAATTGCTGCAATCTTTGAAGCATTCCATAGGTATTTTTTTCCTTTAGTATATAAAGAAATTCAGAATAAATTCTCTCTTGACTTAATTTGTGTAACATATTAGAGTTAACAGCATCTATTGCAAACTCTTCAGTTTTTTCATCCATCATAAATCCATACCTCTGTTCAAACCTCACAGCTCTAAACACTCTTGTGGGATCTTCTATAAAACTCAAATTATACAATATTCTTATTATCCCCTCGTAAAGATCTCTTCTACCACCATAAAAGTCAACAATTTTTCCAAATTGATCACCGTTAAGTTGCATCGCTATGGAATTTATAGTGAAATCCCTTCTAAAAAGATCGTCCTTAATAGACCCTATTTCCACAGTTGGTAGAGCCCCAGGATATTCATAATATTCTTTTCTGGCAGTAACTATATCAATTTGTAGATTATGATCAAGATAAACATAAGCTGTCTGAAATTTTTCATGAATAGTTAGCTCTCCATTAGAAATATCAGAAAACTTACGAGCAAAATCTATTGCGTCCCCTTCAATAACAATATCTATATCAAGGTTTTCTTCCCGAATTATAAGATCTCTTACAAAGCCTCCAACTACATAAGCATTATAACCTTGATCATCAGCAACTTTACCTGCCAATTCAAGAATAACTCTAATCTTTTTAGGAAGCTCCTCAATCTTATAATAAAGATTGTAGCTGGTATATTCCTTACCAATTTCACACCCATTACTTACTTCTATATCTCTATGTCTATACTTTCCTCCATATAAAGCCCTAATTATATCTGTCCTTGTCACTATCCCCACCATTTTATTGTCTTTTAGAACAGGTAGCCTACCTATACTATGCTCTGCAAACAATTCCTGTACTTCTTTAACTGACTCTTCTAAATCAACTGTAACTACCTTTTTAGACATATAAGCCTTGACAGGAGCCTTTCCATACCCATGAATTCTTGTCTTGTCTATATCCCTTCTTGAAATAATTCCTGTTATTTTACTATCTTTAATCACAGGCATTCCTGAGTGCCCATATTTTAACATTATATTATATACTTCATCCACTGTTATATCTTCCGTGATGGTTTTTACAGGCGAACTCATTATATCTTTGACCTTCATAACAGGCCTTATATTTTCGTTGAGCACCGACTTAATTTGTTTATATATTTTATCAAGATCTTTTTCTTGAGTTTTTGCTGACCCTGCTCCTTTGTGCCCCCCACCTCCTATTAGTCTCATTATCACACCTAAATCAATATCTTCAGTCATACTTCTACCAATTATGTAAGTCTTTTTTCCCATTCTCATTATAGAAAACAGAGCATCTAAATCTCTCTCCTCTAATATTTTTCGGCAAAGAGATGCAGCATCATCTACATATCTTTCCATCTCTACCATTATAAATCCAACTTCATTACCACATATACAGTCAATAATAATTTTTTTATTCATCATATTAGAAAGCTCTTGCTGCCCTTTAGACAGTCGGTTTATCGTCAGACTTTCTATAACTGAAAGATTAGCCTTTCTATCAAGCAGATATCCAAGAGCATACGCATCTCTGGCAGTTGTATTAGAAAAAATCAGGGAATTTGTATCCACATATATTCCCAATGCAAAGATTGTAGCCTCTAAAGGAGAAATCTCAATACCTTTTTTTATTAATTCTTCTACCATTATTGTGGTATTAGCTCCAACTTCCTCTATTCTCATATTTTTAGAGGTGATTTCATTATCACATATGATATGATGATCGTATATAATAACCTCAATCTCTGAACTTTTAATATAGTCTTTAAACTTACCAATTCTATTAGAGGAATGAGTATCAACAATAATAATTGTTGCTATCTTTTCTAAGTCCACTTCATCCTCTTTAATAAAGTTGAATACGTCCTTGTACATATTTATAAAGTCCCTCATATCTCTTGCAACATTTTTAGGAAGCACCAACTTTGAATTAGGATATAGAAGCTTTGCAGCAAGCATAGATGCAAGGCAGTCAAAATCAATATTGTTATGTCCTATAATTATCTCCATAAATATTACAATCTCCCTTGATAATAATTAATAACTACACTTTAATTTTTTGAAGTAAAACTATAAGGCTATTTCTTAAAAAATTCGCTTTGGCTCATGGCTTTAGATCATCTAAATAAATCGGTTCAGATTATTGACGGTGCTACTTTGTAAACTAACATTAAGGTTGTACCTGCCTCGTTTTAGTGTCAAATGTCTCCATTCGAAGACCTTTACAAAGAATCTGTACGCCTCGGCTTGATAATTTTTCGCCGCGTATTAAGGACATCCTGTCCTATACGCTAAAAATGCCATCCGCGGCATTTTTGCTTCAAATCATCATGCTCTCAAGCTACAGCTTCTATTGCTCACGTCTAAGAATTACGTCATTTGACACTAAAACAGGTTCTGTATTTAATTAGGTTTTTTAATTTGCTGTTTTTGTGTTACTTATCCACTATAGTATTTAACATTTTCTAAATATATTTAAACCCTATTTCTTAAAAAAGTGTAACAGATATTACAACAACTGCATACACTGTTACAAAAGCAATAATTTTTGAGATTCATTTTTTTCCCCCAAAATGTTTTTTAATACATCAATTATATCAGATGTATAACAAAAAAAGAGCACTTAAATATATTAAATTTAGGTGCCCTTTACCCTCTTTTTTTTATTAAAGTGATTCATAAAAATAAATGTTCAACTGGTGTTTTAAAAAACTTGATTCTATTAGGTCTTAAACTATATATAAATATTAGCTAAAGAAATTTTTAAACACCTAACGTTATTCTTATCTTATCAACAACCTATTACAGATCTTCAGGAATAATATCATTTCTTATCAAATCATCAAAATCTTCTCTTTTTACTATTACTCTTGATTTTCCGTCTTTAACAAGTACAATTGGTGGTCTTGGAACTCTATTGTAATTGCTGGACATTGAATAATTGTACGCCCCGGTAGCAAGCACTGCCAAGATATCGCCCACTTCTGTTTCAGGCATTTTGATATTCTCTGCTAAAAGGTCTCCCGACTCACAACATTTACCTGCAATTGTTACATTTTTAACCCTTGGTGCATCTGCTTTATTTGCAAGTACTGCTTGATACTTAGACTGGTATAGCGCATATCTCGGATTATCTGTCATACCTCCATCAACAGAAACATAAGTCCTTACACCTTTTATATCCTTTATACCACCAATCTCATAAAGGGTAATTCCAGCAGGAGCCGCTATAGATCTTCCCGGTTCCATAAGAATAAAGGGAAGTTTTATACCCTTTTCTTCACAAACACTTCTTACAACCTTTGAAACCGATTCAATATAATGATCATACTCTATAGGATCATCATCCATAGTATATTTAATGCCAAAACCACCGCCAAGATTCAACTCTTCAATCACAATATCTAATTCCTCTTTTATTTTTGCAATAAACTCAAGCATCACTTTCGCCGCAAGTTGGAATGGTTCAAGGTCAAATATTTGAGATCCTATATGACAATGTAACCCGACAACTTTTACATTTTCCATCTTTGATGCTTCAGAAATTATTTCAAAAGCTTCGCCATTCTCTAAAGCCACACCAAACTTTGAATCAATCTGTCCTGTACGAACAAAATCGTGGGTATGGGCATCAATTCCCGGCTTTATTCTAAAGGAAACACTCACTGTTTTTTCTTGTTTTTTTGCTATTTCATTTATTTTTTTAAGTTCTTCTTTGTTGTCAACAACAATTCTTTTTATATCATTTGAAATAGCAAGTTCCAATTCTTCGTAAGTTTTATTATTACCATGAAAATAAATTTTGTCCATTGAAACTCCAGCTTTTATTGTTGTATAGAGTTCTCCACCAGACACAACATCAAAACCAAGTCCTTCTTGTTCTACTATTTTGCATATTGCCATTGTACATAACGCCTTACTTGCATAAAGCACCATACCATTTCCATCATAATACTTGTCCATTGCATTTTTATAAAGTCTGCAATTTTCCCTAATTAGGCCTTCATCTAGAACATATAAGGGAGTTCCGTAATTTTTTGCAAGTTCTACACAATCACAACCACCAATCTCAAGATGGTTTTTGCTGTTAACACTTAATGCTTTTGATACAAACATGATTTCACCTTCCATATAAAAATATTAATCTTACATATTATTCTCTTCAAAAAAATAACTAGTCAATTGCGGTGCAGTTTTTGATTTTGTAACATATTATTCCAAGAACTAAAGCTACGAGGCTGGTCGTTTCGCTACGCTACACTGCTCGCCTATGCAACCTAGGCTAAGAGAATGTAAAACTTTCTACGGGTCGAATCAAAACTCGCATCTAAGAAGAAAAGTTATTCGACTAATCCTCCGCTTCGTTAACATTCTCTAAGTCTCTACGCAGATGTTCCTTCCATAATATGTTGCAAAAAGGTTAATCACACCCACTGAGGTTTCAAAAAATATAGGTTGGATGAATTTATGACCTTCTTTACCAAAATTCATCCAAATATTTTAATCTTTTTAATGGTAACATTAATTTATGCAAGAGTCAACATCAAATCCTGCATGCCACTGCATACAAAAGAAAAAGGGGTGTTACACTAATCGCATGTAACATCCCTTTTAATATAAATTGTATCAATATTGCATACACAACACTTATAAATACAATCTTACCATCCTTGAACTTCAATCATTTTTTTAGCATATCTCTTACCGAATTCAACCTGTGAATCATGATTAAAATGTAGTCCCCAAGAATCTGCAGGGTCTCCACTTAATCCACTTGCAGAAATAACGTGGCAATTTTCAACTACCGATGGTAATCTATTAATCAAAGTATTGTGCCCGGAACAACCACCGCTATATAACAATTCACCAACAAGAACAGGTACATCTCCTAAGCCTAAATCACTCTTAAGATCTTCAATTAATGTGTTTACCTTATTAGGCCAATCTGATTGACCATTATTGGACTCACCTTGATGGAAAAGAATACCTTCAATAACTCCACCTCTTTGCTGTGCAGATTTTGCACGACTTAGAATCCAATTATATTTACTGCCTCCATTTTTCATGAAAGTCTCAACCTTCTCACCACTTATAGCACATGGTATCAAACCTATCGTATCATTCTCAGGAAGCTCATTTATTAAAGTCTTAGCAAACCAGTCACCAGGGCCTATAGCTCCTTGCCATGACTCGTGAAGTGGTGGAACAGCCACACCCCACTGATCATTATCATATCCCAATGAGAGTATTCTTTCATTGGGCACCTTATCAGAAGATTCTGCCCTTGGCCAACCAGCCATGTTAGACTGTCCTAAAAGCAAGAAACAACGGAATTTACCTTCTTCTGATGTAGGCGTTGAAGTTGGCTCAGGTGTAACAACAACTGTTGGTGTTGGTACTGGCGTTTTTGAGCCTAATTCTATTTTGCCTAAAAGATACATTCTTAGCATACCAAAGTCAATTGAATTAGAAGAACCATCTTCATTTATATCTGCTCCAGCAGAAACAGACGTTATCATACCAAGTAAATACTGTCGTAACTTACCAAAATCTAATGAATTAACTGTTCCATTTCCATCAACATCACCAAGCAAAATAGTTCCCGGTGTAGTAGGGTTAGAACTACCTGTTTCAAAAGAAAATGCATCAATATTTACAGATCCATCAAAACAAAGATATAAATCCTCTGTACCAGATGCACCGCTTACATTAGTGGACATCTCTTCGTATTGATCCCAATCACCAGTTGAAGGTACACTTAAAGATCCTATACGAGTACCTGTTGAACTTCCCAATCTCAAATCGATAGTAGTATCAGTAGTGTTCCCGTTTGCAACTTCTGCTTTAAAGGAACTTGCTCCACTTCCAAAATTAATCTCTTTATATACTAGGTAATTCCCATTTTCTATGTAGCCAACACCTGTACCTATGTCTCTAAGTTCTGATCCGTACGAATCATTAAACTCCTCAGCTTCTATTGTTGTAAAAGCACTTCTTTCAGAAACAGGCAAATATGTGATTGTGGGACTAGGCTGAGGAATTGATGCACCACCATCCAAATTAATTGACATCTCAGTAACATCAGCTTTACCACTACTTTGATATCCCTCAACAACAAGCGAAATTTCATAAAACTTACCCATTTGCATGCCAAGATTTTCCCACGCTTCAAAGTGATCGCTTACAGATATGGTGCCACTTGTACGTTTTTGTTGTCGAACACTCCAATATTGTTGGAAGGTTGCAGTACCTTTAATGGATGGCTGTTGTGTTCTTGTAGTCTCAAATACATCATACCTGCCTCCATCAACAGTAATAGTACTTTTTGATTGTACATTTCCTGGCGGTTTCCAATTACCCCAACTCTCAATAATGTAATACTCTACTAGAGGATCACTAGTCCATCCGTATACTGACAAATATGAATTACCATTTGGTTGATAGTTACAAGAATATGTCATTGACATATCTCCAATTTGCTGGTGCGTCTGTGTCTCATCAAACTTAAGCCCTTTACGAAATAGTATGTTATTAATATTATTCCACTCACAACTAAAGGCGCCACCATCGTTTAAAACCATTGTTCCGTTCCCATTATCCTTCCAGTATTCATAGTTGTAACCACCATGAGTACCAGTGTCATTTGAGGTAATGGTTTGAGCAGCCTGTGCATTTAACGGAAACAAGGAAAGTAAAAATGTACAACTCAATAGAAAAGAAAATTTCCCTAAGAATTTAAATCTCATTTTGACTTTCTCCTTCCTTATTCATATTTTTTTTCATTATGACATCCCCTCTTTCTTAAGATTTTGACCACGTTGTTCCTCGAAAAAACAAGCTTTACATACTATTTTTTCGAGAAATGATTTTAACAATTTCGACTCAAATACCAGTATACAACATGAATTTTAAGTCTATTTTAAAAATATATTATAAAAACAATATATTTTTAAATACAAAATAATACACTCTTATTCAAAAATCACTATTTTCTATTAGTAATTCCACTATTCATAGATACACTTAATATTTATAGCAAAAATATTATTTAGATATTATCTCGAAATTTTCAATTAATAAGTATGACATATTTCAAATAGAAGTAATTCAGAGAAAGGTATATAGTCAATATAATGTATATACAACCACCATAATAAATCCTTCAATTAAATCATACCATAATTTTGTAACAACCGCAATAAACTTTATCTTCTGATCAACTTATTCCAGAGTTCATTCGTACAATTTCCTCAAAAAATTCATATGGACTTTCATAAGCATGTTCCACATTAAACTTTCTAGAAAAGTATTTATTGAAATTATATGCAAAAACAAAACGCCTTTCGCCCACACTATCTTTTCTTGCCAAAAATTCCTTCAAAACATCATACTCAAAATGTGTTACAGGATATATATTATCACTTTCAACATAATCGTCACTATCAAAATCACGATTTATCACATCATCAATAGTAATAAGTTCATCTCTTTTTCTAACCTTAACTACTATCGTGTTTGCTGCATAATCTCCAATCCTCTTATAATTCTTCGTCAATATCACAAAAAAAGCATCTAGCAAGTACAATAAAGGAATTAGATATACCATCCTTAAAAAATTTCTAAGCACACTATCAAACATACCTAAAGGCTCGCCACTCTGTCTTATTACCCTTATAGAAAAAAGCTTCTTTCCTGGAGTTTGACCTTTCATAATCAACTCAAAAAAAGGAAAATACAGTATATGAAAAAGTATTAATAAAGTTGTTGCAAATATTGCAGCTTGCACTCCTAATTCAAGTATAATTAATGAATAATCAAACCCTGCAAAATATAAAACCAATAGAGTTATTGAAAAAACAAAAAGCTGAATAAGTAAATCAATAATAAAAGCTGCAAATCTAGAACCTATTCCTGCCAATTCATATTCTACATGTACATTTTCCGGAGTTAGAATATTTAATATCTTTTTCATCTTTATATCACCTCTTAAAGTATTAGAATAATCTATAAAATTTCGTCTCATATATGTGTATATTATTTCTCCAAAAATAAAACCAAATAGTGTAAAATGTTTAGGCGGTTTCAAAAATAATCTATACAGTACTTCGGTCACAAAACCCCTCAATCTAGATTTTTTGAAACCGCAGTTGACCAGTTAGGGAGTTTCAAAAAAATACCTATTCATTATTTCTGTTACAAAGCCTATCATGGAAGCTTTTAAGCTTCCAATCATAGGTACATTATTTTGCTATGCAAAAAATGGCATCGAATTTTTTGAAACGACCGTTGCAAAGTTTTTATTTTAAATCCCCTTATTTTTTTATGAACCACATTATAAAGAAAAATCCACTTCTAAAATATACACCAATTATATTATAAATTCAATTGTAACAGATAAAGTTTTCTGATAAAATAACTTTTGTAAAAAGTATTAATTTTTTTAAAATATTATAAAAAAGGTGTATATATATGAAAGAAGATAAATTTATAAATCAAAATTCCAAGGTATGGAAAAACCTTGAAACAACCCTTGAAAAACTTAAATCACAAAGTATTTATCGCTTTAACAAGGATGAATTAGATACTTTCTTAAATTTATATAATTTGACTTGTGGTCATTTATCCTATGCAAGAACCAATTACGGAAACTCCACAATAACAAACTATCTAAACAAGCTTGTTGCCACGTCGCACAGCTATATTTATACCACTAAAAGCTATGGACTAAAAAGGTTATTTGTTTTTCTTATTGCCGGTTTTCCAAAGCTAATAAAAAAGTATTGGAAACCTATACTATTATCTACCTCTGTTTTCCTACTTGGTATGGCAATAAGTTTTATATTCACACTCATTTCCACCGACAATGCAGGAGCATTTATATCTCAAGAAATGGCAGACAGTGTTCTTGAACGGAACGTAAATGAATATGATTCTGCTAACTGGAACGGAGCAATTTTTTCACCTTTTATCTTTACAAATAACATCAAAGTTGGTATTTTAGCCTTTGCCTTAGGATTGACTCTTGCTATTGGTACAGTGATTGTAGTATATACCAATGGATATATGCTTGGTGCCCTTGCTGCTTTGTATTTTCATAAAGGCGGAAATCTTATGTTTTGGTCTCTTATTCTACCCCATGGTATATTAGAGCTTTTTGCTATATTCGTATGCGGCGGTGCTGGAATAATCATAGGCTACTCTCTTATAAATCCTGGTAAGTATTCTCGCAAAGACTCCTTTATTATACGGGGTAAAGATGCAATAAAACTTGTTCTTGGTACCATACCTATTTTTATTATCGCTGGAATAATTGAGGGATATATCACTCCTACTTCTTATCTCTCAGAAGTTGCCAAAATAATTTTTGCCTTTATAACGCTACTTTTACTTATCATCTATATAGCATTGCCCAACATAAAAAAACAAATAAAAAGAGCCTAATTGAATGTAGAACCTGTTTTAGTGTCAAATGACGTAATTCTTAGACCTGAGAATTAGAAGAAAAGCTCCGGGGCATCGAGCCCCTTCGCTTTTGCCTCTTTCACTTCGTTCGAAAGAAGCTGAATCTGTTGCTTGAGAGTTTGATAATTTGAAGCAAAAATGCTACGGATGGCATTTTTAGCGTATAGGACACGATGTCCTTAATACGCGGCGAAAAATTATCAAGCCGAGGCTTACAGATTCTTTTCGAAGGTCTTCGAATGGAGTCATTTGACACTAAAACAAGGCAAGTACATCCTAAATCTGCATCATAGACTTCATACTCAAATATTTGTTTACAACCTCAATTGAAAGCTTGTCAGGAGGAACGTCTACCACAGCAATGGAAAAATCATTAAATATCTTCCTGATCTTTTCCCTTTCCTCTATCATTTTCATTGATGCAACTTTTGTAAAAAATCCTTTTGTATCTTTTATATCACCATAGGCATAATCATAAAGCCTCATATCTTTTATAGTTATAACAACAGGTACATGATGCTTTGCTAAGTTCTTTAAAGCAGAAGCCAACATAAAAGCCTCATCAGCATTAAAAAGTTCTGTAAAAATACATAAAAGACTTCTACGCTTTTGATTTTGTTTTAAGTAGGTCAAAGCTTGCATATAATCCGCAGAAACAAAATTTTCCTGGACATTATAAAGGTTTTCGGCAATTAACTGAAATTGTCCCATACCCTTTCCAGGCTTAATAAACCTTTTTACAGTATTATCAAATACCATAACCCCAGCATTATCACCCTTCTTAATTGCAACATCCGCTAAGAGAAATGCAGCATTAATTGAATAATCCAGCTTTTTTATATAATTTATTTCAGAATTCATAACCCTGCTTGAGTCAAGCATTATCATAACCTGCTGATTCTTTTCATGTTCATAGGTGTTCACTATAAATTTATTAGCTCTCGCTGTTGCCATCCAATTGATTTTTCTATAATCATCGCCTTCAGCATACTCTCTCAAACTTTCAAACTCCGTACCTGTTCCAAAGCTCTTATTTTTCTTTATTCCATGGATAAGCTGACTTTTCTTAATGGCTGCAAGTCCATATTTACTGAGATCTTTTAGATTGGGGTATACTTTATAATTTTTCTCAAGGTCATATCTCCCCTTCTTCATACATAACCCCATTACGCCTTTATACCTTACATGGACTTTGCCAAATTTAAACTCGCCTCTTTTTTCAGGTATAACATAGTAATTTCCTACTGCCTCATAGTGTGCCATCACACGAATAGGCACAACAGCTTCCTTTATTTTCATATATACAGGTATCTCGTCAACAGCCTCAATTTCAAGTGCATAATCACTGTTATTTCTGATGTTTATTCCTATTTCATTTTCAGTTCCCATAGAAAGTTTTTCTCCACACACTCTTTCAACAACCAAAAGTTTCTTGTTTGGAGTCATTCGAAAATCAACTATAAGAAGGGAAAAAATTATTATATTATAAATTAAAAAAGCATATAATTCAATTCCAACAAATGACGCTACTATTATAGGCACTATCCCCAATGCAATAAGTGCTAAAAACCGCTTACTAAATGGCATTTTTCAAACTCCTTTTTGTTTATAGGTGATTCCAAATAAAAAACTTCCACCTGTGAAATAGGATTGCTAGAACACAGCTTCAGCAGAAACTTATTTTTTACTCGTTGCTTATCTAGGAACTTCAACTTTTGAAAGTATGTTTCTAATTGCATCGTCGTTTGTAAGTCCGTCAATTCCCGCCTCTGGCTTAATTATTATACGATGTCTCAATACTGGTAGTGAAAGTTCTTTTATATCTTCCGGTATAACAAAGTTCCTACCTTCCATAGCAGCATAAGTTTTTGCAGTTAACAGCAGTGCAATAGACGCCCTTGGGCTAGCACCAAGTATAAGATTCGGAGAGTTTCTTGTTGCTTTTACTATAGATGTTATATAATTAATTATCCCCTCATTTACCTGCACTGCTTGTATTTCGCTTCTACACCTCTTTATATCTTCAAAATTGCATACAACATTGATACTCTGTTTTTCTATCTCCTTGCTGTTAAAGCCAGTGTTGTACTTTTGAAGTAGCATATTTTCAAACTTCTGAGGCATATAATCAACTATTAACTTCATTAAAAACCTATCTAGCTGTGCTTCCGGCAAAGGATATGTACCCTCGTATTCCACCGGATTTTGCGTTGCCAATACCATAAACGTATCTCCCAATTTATGAGTATTGCCATCTATAGATATAGATTTTTCCTCCATAGCTTCTAAAAGCGCTGCCTGTGTTTTAGGAGGTGTTCTATTTATCTCATCAGCTAAGAAAATATTAGTAAAAAGAGGACCTTTCTTCAAAAAGAACTCTGTTTCTTTAGGGTCAAAAACCTTCGTACCAATAATATCCGCCGGCATTAAATCCGGTGTAAACTGAACCCTTTTAAAATCAGCATCTATTGCCTTTGACATAACCTTTGAAGCTAAAGTCTTTGCAAGTCCTGGCACACCTTCTACCAACACATGCCCTCCCGATAAAAGAACAATTACCATATGCTCAATAAACTCATACTGTCCTACAACAATTTTAGATACCTCACCTATAATTGCTTTTGATTTTTCTTTTGTAAATTCACAACCTGTAGCATCATATTCTTTATTTGAATTAACTTCAACCATTATTTTATCCCCTTTCTGATTGATTCAAGTTTCTTGTATAATTTTAACAATAACTTATTGTCTTTTTTTCCATTACTTATAAAACTCTCACACTCTAAAAAAACCTTTTCCACCTCTAAATTTTTTAACACGTTATTGCCCTTTGCTGCCTTAATAATATCTCCATCACTCCAGCCATACCTATCAAAACCCAAAAATTTAGCAAGTTCCTGTTTTAAGTTATCTAGATAAATTTCCAAAACCATGCTATTTGCTTTTGCCTTATAGTATATATTAGAAAGTGCAAAAATACTTTCATTTTCCCTTCTCTTTATTGTCTCAAATACAACCACAGGCTTTCCGAACCTTCTAGATACAAAAAACATAAATATCAACAAACCTATTAATAATTGGATAACTACAAGTTTACCACCAAATCCCATGATATCCCATAGGCTTGCCCCGCTACTACCAATACCGTGAAAATAATCATTAAACAAAACATTTTTATTTTTACCCTCTTCAAGAGCTTCTATAAACTGTACTCCCATATCCAAATCCTTAACTCCTGAATTTGTGTATTTTTCACTGTCATAAAAGTAAATTATACTACCTTCACCAACACTATACTTATAACCTTTGTCATATTCACCAAAACTGTCAGGATTCTTAGCACCAAGTTCCTCCATATATTTACCAACATCATAAGATATTAAAATAAGGGTATTTCCCCTTTCTAACCATGCCTTAAGATACTTCTTCTCCAAATCTTTTTCTATTATTTCTAATATAGGTTCAATTGCTATAACTGTTGTGTTATCAGGCAAAAACCTTGACGGTCGTGTAAATACATCAACATCATATCCCATTTTTTCTGACAATAAATAAAGTGCTCTTGTACCATCAACTTCAACATTGTAGCTGGAATATTCAATGCTTTGCTGCAAATCACCTTTAAAACCATAAACGACTAAACCTGCAGCAGCTATAATTATTATAACAGCAACATAAGCTAAAACTTTTTTATACCGTTTCATCAGCTGTTTGTTTACCTCCTCATTAAAATACAAATCGAAAACATACTCATTATTTCTGTTACAAAGCCCTTAAATCGATTTTTTTTGAAACTCCAGTCACAAAGTATTTTTTAATTTTGCCTAACATAACTTATGGTGTTCCAAAAGATTTATTAGTCAATATTAAAGTTCCAAACCAAAAAGGGAGTTTTTTTTAATACATATTTATTTCTGTTACAACGCTAATTATGGAAGCTTTTAAGCTTCCATGAGAAACTAATCAGCTAGAGACACTAGATTTCAACAACTCACCATAAACATCATTCCACTTTATAAATGTGGTTTTGTCAACTTTTTTACCCCCATACCAATGCCTATTGAATATATGAGTAAATTCAACCATAATATCATAAATCTCCGGCTTATTGTCTCTTATCTCATTTAAATACTGTTTATTTGTCTTTGCCTTGTTAATTCTAATTATATTTAAATCATTAAAATGAATCAAAATTGCTATATACAAAAACCTTAATCCCAAAGTACAATCACCATTATTGTAATACTCATAAGCCTTCTTATAAATTTCATCAGGATCTTTCAAAATATTTAAAAGCAGAGCATCTTCTTCCTGCCTTACTTTACGTACACGGTTAAATCTTTTTACAATAAAATATACAATCAATACAATAATTGCCACTATAAGCACAATGGCTATAATTTGTAATACCAACAATGCTTCTTTTGAGAGCTTTGCATTACTAAATACACTTTGAATCTTTTTTGTTATATTCAGCTTCTCCCATATATCCTTTATAAAATCAATAAATTTTTCCTGTAGCATTTCAAAAATACTTTTAGATTTTCCTCTTTCTCTAAACTCACTAGAAGCCAAAATTTTTGAAAGAGCGTCCCTAACCTCATCTTCCTCATTAGGTTTCAAAGCATTTACGCCAACAGAAAACAAAGCAATGATGCTAAAAACCGCCATAGCAAACAAATATATTTTTATATATATTTCTCTTAACACCTTAGTCATTAGATGTAGCCACATCCTTCTCAATCAGCGTTCTCATTTTAACTTCTAAATCCAATCCCTCTTTTTGAACTTTCATATTTATAAATAAAACAGTTATAAACACCAGTATAAAAGGCTCTGAAATACCAACACACATCTGAGAAAAAGCGTTTACAATAATATAAAGTGTTTTGTTTACTGTTGCTAAAAGAATTGTACCCACACTCAGTAACATAGTAAAGAGATAGTATAACATAAACGCAAATACACTCGTAAAAGCAACATGCCAAAACTTACCTTTACTTAAATAAAAACTCCTCTTTAGACTATCGGTAACCGATTTTCCCTCTAAAACAATGGTATTCGCTCCAAAAATCAGCCTTACCGCAAAAAATGCAATAGCGCATAAAACAGCAATAACAATAACAAGCATCAAAAGCACCATAATAATTCCTATCAAAACAGGCGGCAAATCCATAGCTACAATTATTGCCACTAAAATAATTATTGCAAAAGCACCAACAAGTGCAGAAATAAAGTATGCTGTACCGACAATCAGTACAAATAGCACTGCATTTCCCATCATTCTAGGCATAAATTTAAAACAATCTTTTATGAGAATTTTTACATCAGCAAACGTTTTTATCCTAACTTCACCACTAATTGCATAATCATATATCATTTTTATCACTGCTGCATTCAAAACAAGCTTAATCGTCAATGAATAAGCAAGTTGAATCAGACTCATCAATCCTGTAATCATACTTCCAATGGTCGAGCTCTCACCAAGATACACATTAGCCATCTCTGGTGAATATGTTCCGTTTAGTATGTCCTTGTACATTGTAAAAACACCAGCTAGTTGATTATCAACAAACATATTTACGATTATTGAATTAAAAACAGCCCAGGGAATGTACAAAATTAAAGATAACAAAACAATACCCTTGAAATTCTGTCTGAAGGCTTCCACTGAATAATCAAGGACATCTCCAATGCTCATAGGTTTTAAATCATATCTTTTTTGGTTCATAATGACCTCACATTTTATTTTTTCTTAACTCTTTAAACGGTATTTTTAAGCTTTTTACAATTACTTTATATAAAATATCATATTTTTCTTTTTGTTTCAACATTTAAACTGTATCTATCTATATACATATGTTTATTTTAGAAATGCGTGAAGTTATATAGTTTTTAAAATCAATGCACTTTCTTAAGTAATAAAAAAAGTGAGTTATATGAAATATTTCTTTTAACTCACTAAATATCATTCTTTTTTTACAGTATGTATAATGTATTATTTTTCAATCAAAATATAAGGCGGTTTCAAAAAATGACCTATACATTATTTAGGTAACAAAACCCCTCGATTAAATTTTTTAAAACCGTAGTTGACCATTATTTTTTTGAAACCGCCTAACATCCTACATAAAAATAACGAAAAAAAACTTGATTTGATGGTATTTTAAAAATATTATATAGCAAGTTATTTTTTCATTATTTCCAATTCAATTAAGCTTTACCAATACTAAACCAGCTTCTAAACATCCTTGTAAAAATTTTGCCAAAATTAATTTTTTCAACATTCTTGTCTGATACAATATCTACCCTAGATATCTCATTTTCATCTATTTTATATATGATTTCTCCTATTTTTTGTCCAGCTACTACCGGAGCCGTTATCGTCTCATCTAAACTTACTTGACGAACTATCTTTGTCTTTTGTCCTCTAGGCAAGAGAAGCTCCACATCATTTCCTATAACTGCACTAGCTTTTGAAACTTCTCCTTTTTTTATACTAATATCTGATACAAACTCACCCTTTTTGTTGACTTGAGCTGACTCATAATTGGCAAACCCATAGTCAAGAAGTTTCCTGGTTTCTGCAAATCTTGTATTTGAATCCGATTCACCTAAAACAACAGATATCAATCTCATATTGTTACGTGATGCAGTAGCAGATAGGCAAAACCCTGCCGCTCTTGTAAAACCTGTTTTTAATCCGTCACAGCCATTATAAAATTTCACAAGTTTATTTGTGTTTGTCAAATCAAATTCACCATTTCTAAAGGTATCTGTATAAATCGAAGTATACTCCAGTATTTTAGGATGCTTTGTTATAAGTTCCCTTGACATTAAAGCAATATCAAAGGCACTACTGTAATGATCTACATCGGTAAGCCCGGTACAATCTTTAAACTGTGTATTTTTCATACCAAGGTCTGCTGCTTTTTCATTCATCAGTACTACAAAACCCTCTTCACTTCCTGCCACAAGTTCTGCCAAAGAAACAGTAACATCATTTGACGAATGAAGTGCAACAGCTTTTAGAGCATCATGTACCGAATACTGCTCACCCGGTTCAATATATGCTTGTGAACCTCCCATTCCTGAAGCATAGTCCGAAGCTGTAACTACGTCTTTTAAACTTATTTTTCCCGAATCAATTGCCTCCATATACAAAAGCATGGACATAATCTTTGTTACACTGGCAATCGGCAATTTCTCACTGCTGTTATTCTGTTGTAAAACCTGACCAGCTGAAGCATCCATCAAAACATAAGACTTTGCCTTAAGCTCTGAAATAGTGGTGCTTGCGACTATACTTTCAACAGTATTCGGATTATAAACCGGTACTTCAAGTATTGCAAACGCAAAACCTGAAAACAAATTAACTATAATACATATAATTATTAGATATCCCAACAATCCCTTTCTTATCAATGAATATTCCCCCCAATTAGTTTTCATTAATAAATTTCTATGCAGAAAACCAATTGTATATGCTATTGCTTTTTAACATTAGGCATTTTCAAAAAAAACTTTTTGGCCGCATCTTAAGAACATAATTAGGCTTTCTATTTTTGATGCTTATTCAATACTTGAAAGAATCATGGGCCTTTGCTCCTCTACCGAATCAGACAATATCAGACTCTCTTTTAGAGTTTTAATAGCCAGTTTAATTTTCGCATCGTCATCAGAATAAAGCGTTGCTATTAGATCTCCTTTTCTTATGTACATTCCCGTCTTTTTATTAATCTTTATACCTGCAGAATAGTCTATAATACTATCTTTTGTCTCTCTTCCAGCACCTAAAATCATTGATGAAACACCCAACATGTCAGTTTTAATTTTTTTCACATAGCAATCCTGTTCGCTTTTTAGTTCATACACAAATTTAGGTTTTTTGAAGAGATCATAATTGTAAATAACATTGGGATTTCCACCCTGTATCTCAATCATTTCTGCCAATTTTTTAAGTGCTTGTCCGTTTCCCAGCACTTCCCTAGCTCTAGTTTCACAATATTGTTTATCGCCTACTTCAGAAAGATACAGCATCTTTGATGCCAAGCTTAACGCAACTTTTTCAAGATCTTTAGGTCCATTTCCCTTTAGAGTCTCTATAGCTTCAATAACTTCAAGACTATTACCTATATTATTTCCAAGAGGTATATCCATGTCAGTAACTATTGCAACAGTTTTTCTACCAAGATTATTACCTATTTTCACCATTGTTTTTGCCAATTCTACCGACTTTTCTACAGTCTTCATAAAAGCACCACTGCCACTTTTCACATCAAGAACAATCCTATCGGCTCCACAGGCCAGCTTTTTGCTCATAATACTGCTTGCAATCAGTGGAATACTATTAACTGTTGCCGTGACATCCCTTAGTGCATATAACTTTTTATCTGCCGGTGCAAGGTTTCCTGTTTGACCAGCTACTGATATACCAACTCTATTTACATTTTCAATAAACTCCTTCTTTGAAAGGGATGTCTTAAATCCGGGAATTGATTCAAGCTTGTCTATTGTTCCACCAGTATGTCCAAGTCCTCTGCCAGACATTTTAGCAACCGGAACACCACAGGCAGCTACAATTGGACCTAATATAAGAGTTGTCTTATCTCCTACACCTCCGGTACTGTGCTTATCCACCTTTATACCCTCAATGGAAGATAGATCTATCTTATCTCCCGAATCAGCCATAATCTTAGTTAAGTCTGCAATTTCTCTTTCATTCATTCCATTTAAAAATATTGCCATAAGTAAAGCCGACACCTGGTAATCAGGTATTAATTCATCACAATAATTCTTTATAAAATAATTTATTTCATCATAACTTAATTCTTTTTTATCTCGCTTTTTCTCAATTACATCATACATTCTCATATAAACCACCCCTTTAGGCAAGATATAATTAAATAACCGATTGACTTAGGCTATTATTTCATCTAAAAAGCTTTTACCTTCCAATTTACCCTCAATGTTAAGATATTGAGCTATTGTAGATGCGATATCGGAAAATGAACTTCTAGTACCTAAATTAACATTTTCTCTAAGCCCTTTTCCATAAAGCAATAAAGGAACGTATTCCCTCGAATGATCGGTACTTTCTGTTGTAGGATCACAACCATGATCTGCTGTTATAAAGAGAATATCCTCATCTCGCAATTCTTTTATTATATCAGGAAGCCTATCATCAAATTCATTAAGAGCCTTTGCATACCCTTTTGCGTTATTTCTGTGTCCATAAAGCATGTCAAAATCCACAAGATTTGTAAACAATATCCCTTCGAAATCATCCTTAAGGTATTCTATAGTTTTATCAATACCATCAGCATTATCATTAGTATGTACCGCATGAGTAATTCCTCTTTTGTTAAATATATCCTCTATTTTCCCCACGGCCCTCACTTCGAAACCATCATCCTTTGCATAATCCAAAATAGTATTTTTAATAGGTTCCAATGAAAAGTCCCTTCTTCTTTGCGTTCTCTTATATTCTCCATTACTCCCTATAAATGGTCTTGCAATTACTCTGCCAACAGCATGCTCACCTTTTAGAATTTGCCGAGCCTTTTCACACATTTCATAAAGCCTCTCAACACTTATCACATCTTCGTGTGCAGCAATTTGAAAAACACTGTCTGCGGAAGTATAAACTATAGGATATCCTGTCTTTACATGCTGATCTCCTAACCTCTTTATTATCTCTGTTCCCGAAGCTGCCACATTTCCTAAAACCTCTGTATTAGTAGCTTTTTCAAAGTCATCTATTACTTCTTGTGGAAATCCTTGCGGATAAACAGGAAAAGCCTTCTCCAATATAACACCAGAAATTTCCCAATGTCCCGTAGTGGTATCTTTTCCTGCAGACTTTTCAGCCATTCTTCCAAAACACCCCTTTGGATTATTTACACTTTTTATACCTTTCATATTATCTATATTGCCTAACCCCAACTGTTGAAGATTAGGAAGGGAAAAGCCATTAACACAGGATGCAATATTACCTATGGTGTTGCTACCCTTATCTCCGTACTTTTGTGCATCAGGCAATTCGCCCATACCAACACTGTCTAAAACAATTACTATAGCTCTTTTCATTTTACTATTCTCCTTTGTTAGATTTTGGTGTGACAAAAAACATCTCCAACCTTAGAAGCTTTAGGCGGTTTCAAAAAATTTGATTTTATGGGCTTTGTAAAAAAATATTGAACATGTATTTTTTTGAAACTCACTAAAAGTTAATATAACAAAAAGTAAGATATCTCTATCTTACTTTTTAACATAATTAATACCTTTATATTATACACCATTATAATAATTAAATAACAATAATGATAGATATTCAACCAAATTAATACTTCCATTTGTAAATTAATTGCACTAAAATGTGTATAAAAACTTGGTTTACATCTTTTGCATAGCAAATAGTATTCCTATGTGTTGAATCTTAAATCTACCATAATACATAAAAATCAAAGAGTACACTAAAATATATGTTTTGACTTTTGTAGTCAAAAGCGCATTATTAAAAACAAATCTTCACTTACGCTCTAGGATGTGTCTTTTTATATACTTCTTTAATCCTATTTTTTGCTATTTGAGCATAAACTTGAGTTGAGGATATATCAGAATGCCCTAGCATCTCTTGTATTGACCTTAGATCAGCTCCATTCTCCAAAAGATGTGCCGCAAAGGAATGCCTTAAAGTATGTGGAGTTATATCTTTATTTATCTTAGCTAGATTTTTGTATTGCTTAATTATCTTCCAAAAACCCTGCCTGGTCAATCTTTTACCGTTTACATTAACAAATAGAGCCGTTTCATCACTTCTCTGGATTAATAGCCCTCTCGACTTCGATAAATACTCATTTATCGCTTGAATTGACAGAGAGCCTAAAGGAATCATTCTCTCCCTTGTTCCTTTACAACACTTTATAAATCCCATGTCTAGATTTACATCAGCTAAATCTAAACAAATCAATTCTGATACCCTTATTCCTGTGGCATATAACAACTCAAGCATTGCTTTGTCTCTAAAACCTTTAAGATCGTCACACTTTGGCTGGTCAAGCAACAATTCAACTTCTTTTGTCGACAAAATTTGGGGTAATTTCTTTTCAACTTTAGGTGATTCCAACTTATCAGTAGGATCACTTTCAATTACATTATTCTTCGTAAGATACTGGTGAAACGACCTTAATGATGCAAGATTTCTAGATATTGTTGAAGTTGCACGCCCCTTTTTTTGTAAGTGTAGGAGGTAAGTAATCACAGTAGCTTTATTGGTACTTTTAACATTATGTATTTTTAATTCGTTCAAATATGTAATATATTGCTCAACGTCCCTCCTATATGACTGTAAAGTATTTTGCGACAATCGCTTATCTTTCTCCAAAAAAGTCAAAAAACTCAAAACCAAATCTTTCATTTTTTGTCCTACTTCCTCTCTTCTTTAAAAATTATTTATATTAATCCCTAAAACTTATTACCATTTTCTATTATATAAATCCTTACTATTATACAAGAAAAACCTGTTCTTGTACAATATTTTCCACGTAAAGTTAAATAGTTCGGACTATTGACTAATTATTTACAGTGATTTTTGTGCAATAAATACAAATATATGCTCATATGAAATTATAAACACATTCTTATATGTATTGTCAACAGTTTATTCCATAATTATACATTGATTTTTATATTTGTTAAAGCAATTTAAAAAAAAACTAAAAAATACTCCTAAAATACTTTTGATGTTATTATTCTGATGCATACTGGCGTAATATACGATTCAACCAATATTCCCCCAAATATAAAGCATGAAAAAAATGCAGTAGTAAAACAATATGCCAAAAAGCCCGTCTTTAAGTTTTCCTTATTTACCCTTTTAATTGACCTGCTTCTTATAATATTTATCGAAAAATTGATACCGTTTACTCCTAATGCAATAATGCAGGGTATAATTATTATTTCTTTTGGAACTATGCTAAAAAGAGTAAAAACAACTCCCTTTAGCCCCATAAGGTCAATTATGAACCCTGAAGTAAACCCAGTTATGAAACCTCTTACGCCTACAAAAAAATATATAAGAGGGATTCCTATTATTGTTACTCCCAGTGCCCATAAAACCGCGACAAATCTTGCATTATCAACAAGTGAAATTTGCAGTATTTCATTACTGTCAACCCTTTGATTTTCAAAAAGTTGCAAAAAACCTTGAAAGTAATTAGTAAGTTCTGTCCTTTGTATTGAACTTAACCCGTTTACAGTAAATGCCCCTGCTGAAACTCCCGTCACAAAAGTTAAAAACAAAAACAAATATGTATTCTTATTCTTGTTTAGATGTTCTGTCATTGTGGAACGTATCTTTTTTATCACTTTTATCTCCTCTTAAGCCGACTTTTTAACCCTATGTATAATTCATAGTGGGTTCTATTATTATCCTTTCTAGGCATTTTGGCATTTTCTACTTTAATTCTTAATCCTAATTAATTCTATGACGATAATGACAAAAAAATTACAATACAAATTAATGTATTGTAAACTTTACTTAAATCTTAGAATATCTTTGTAACAGAAATGAATGTGCATTTTTTTAAACAGTCAATGAAGCTTTGTTCTAGCAATCCTATTTCACAGTTAAAAATACTGTATAGGTTACTTTTTAGAACCTAAGGGAGTTTCAAAAAAACACCTATTCATTATTTCCATTACAAAGCCTATCATGGAAGCTTTTAAGCTTCCAATCATAGGTACATTATTTTGCTATGCAAAAAATGGCATCGAATTTTTTGAAACTCCAGTTGCAAAGTTTTTATTTTAAATCCCCTAATAGCCTATCTGCCATCAGAATTCCTATTATGGTCTTTGCATCGGTTATTTCGTTTTTCATAATCATTTCGATAAGTGTATTGATTTGGTATTTCTCAGTAGATATAAACTCATCTTCATCTGCACAGGATTCACCTTCATATAAATCTTTAGCTACATACAAATGCAATACTTCGTCACTAAACCCTGGAGTACTGTGTATATCTATCAAATGTCTAATATCCTTAGTGTCAAGTCCGGTTTCTTCCTTTAGTTCTCGTTTTGCACACTCGAGAGGATCTTCTCCTTTATCAAGCTTTCCTGCCGGAATCTCTAATGATATCTTATCAATAGGTTTTCTAAACTGTCGTACCATATAAATTTGTCCATCTTCCGTCATAGGAATCACAACGGATGCTCCCGGATGAATAACCACATCACGAGTTGCCTCTTTGCCATTTGGAAGTAATACACTCCACGACTCCACATCAATTATATTGCCTTGGAACATCTTTTTTTTAGATAACGTCTTTTCTTCATATTTCATATATATATGCCTCCATCACCTGTTCTCTTTTATTTCGTTTGTAGCTAAAAAATCACATCTATTATTATACTCATTATCTGAATGGCCCTTAACTTTTATCCACTTTATTTTATGAACATTATTTAACCTGTCAAGTTCTTTCCAAAGTTCTATGTTTTTTACCTCTTCCTTACTGGAATTTCTCCAGCCATTGGACTTCCAATTTCTGATCCAGTTCTGATTAAAACCATTTACTAAATATGCACTGTCACTGTAAAGTTCAACTTCACAAGGCTTTTTTAGCATTCTTAAAGCTTCAATAGCTGCTTTAAGTTCCATCTTATTATTAGTAGTGTCTTTTTCAAAACCTGATATTTCTTTTTCCACTTCTCCATACTTTAATACTGCGCCCCATCCTCCATCTCCAGGGTTCCCGGAACAAGCTCCGTCAGTGTATATTATTACGCTTTTCATAATTTCTCCTTATATTTTGGAAAGTTTTTCACCTAACACTAGGCGGTTTCAAAAAATAACCTATACAGTATTCAGGTCATAAAGCCCTTCATGGAAGACTAAAGCTTCCAAACAGAGGAACATTATTTTGCGGTGCAAAAAATGTAAATCTAGATTTTTTGAAACCGCAATTGCAAAGTTTTTTTTGAATCACCCTACTCAAACTTTTTTCCTATTTCCAAAGCTTTCTTTGTACACTCATCCATAGCTTCAATTACAGTATGCCTAAATTTATTCTTCTCTAGTGTACTTACTGCCTCAATAGTCGTTCCCGCTGGCGAGCACACCATATCCTTCAACTCACCTGGATGTTTACCTGTCTCAAGCACCATTTTTGCAGATCCAAGTATAGCTTGAGCTGCCAGCTTGTATGACAAATTTCTAGGCAATCCAGACAATACAGCTGCATCTGCCATAGCTTCTATAAACATAAATACGTAAGCAGGACTACTGCTTGTAAGAGCAGTAACTTCACTCATCAATTTTTCGTCAAGCAATTCTGCTTTTCCAAAACACCCCAACAACTTCATTATGTAATCCAACTCATTCTCACTTACACCAGCATCCGGCGCAACAAGCGTCATACCTTCGCCAACTAGTGCAGGAGTGTTTGGCATTGTACGTATTACCTTCTTGTCCTCACCTATAATCTTTTTATAGAATTTTATAGGAACTCCAACAGCAACAGAAACAAGGATTTTCTTAGTGTCAAATGAATTTTTGCACCCCTCAAGTACTTTTTCAATTACATTGGGCTTTACAGCAAGTATTATAATGTCACAATTCTCAACCACTTCTTTTGCACTTTTTAATATATTTATACCCGTTTCATCTTTTAGCTTTGAAAGTCTTTGTATGTCTACATCATATACAAAAATTTTGTCCGACTCAACAACATCTGACTGAGCTATGCTACTTATCATGGCATAACCCATATTTCCAGCACCAATAAAACCAATTGTTCTATCCATAAAATCCTCCTTGGTAAATTTATTTTATATACTATTCTTCACCATCTTTATGATATATTACATAGATTGTACAATAAAAACCCTACAGCTTCAAGACCCACTATTTTTAGGCAGCTTTTAACTTTGTAAGCCACATTATAGAACGATTATAGACAATAGTGAAACTTTTTTAATTTTAATTAAATTCACCCATTGACATATATTTTATCCTGTTGTATACTATAAAAGCGCCGAAGGGGAGTAGTTCAATGGTAGAGCAACGGTCTCCAAAACCGTAAGCTGCGGGTTCAAGTCCTGTCTCCCCTGCCAAAACAGAAAAAGCCTTATTTCAAGTGTTACAGCTTGGAATGGGGTTTTTTATATTTCCTGCCAAACCATAGACCGCACGTCCTGCTGTATTAAAGAAATTTCCAACTATAGGTATTTCGTTTTTGTGAATGTTATAGTATTTTTTAAATCAATGTCCAAGAGATTCCTTGAAAGTGAATTAAAAGAAGCTATGGAACAAGCATCACAAAAATTTTAGCAAAGAAAAAACATGAAAATAAAAAAACCTCTTTTATATGTAACAATAGATATGATAAAATATACCTATTCCAATTAGAGGAGGAAAACCTATGGATGATAAAGCATTTGAACTCTTAACCAAGTTGTATAGCGAATTTACAGACTTTCGCAAGGAAGTAAATACAAAACTTGATAATAAGTCTGATAAAAGTGACATTGCAAGACTTGAGTATGAACATGGTGAGAAACTTGAATCTGTTCTGGATGGTTACAAACAAGTCTACGAAAAACAGAAAGAACATGATAAGCGTTTTGATACCTTAGAACAAAAAATTGACAAGCATGATATCGAAATTAGTGTAATCAAGCGTGACAAAGTAATTTAATTTTTTCGGTAATTCTTGTTGCGAGTTCCAGTCCTGTCTCTCCCTGACAAATATAGTTTTAGAGCTAAAGCTCTTTTGCTACTCTCTTACGTTTTTTTGATTAGAATACTCAAATTTTTTTATAACGAGGTGATTGATATGGAAAAAACAGCAACATTAAATTTAAGAGTAAATCCAATCGTAAAAGAAAAGGCAGAAAATGTATTGTTACAGTTAGGAATTCCAATGTCTACAGCAATTAATATGTATCTTAATCAGATTTCATTAGTTGGAGGTATTCCTTTTTCATTAGTACTTCCAAAGGCTGCACCTTCTATAAATGCAGATGATATGACAATAGAAGACTTGCATGCAAAATTAGATAAGGGATATTCTGATTTTGAAAAGGGAAATGTGCAGGATGCTACAACTGCATTTACTAAATTTAGGAAGAGTCTAGAATGAAGCACTACAAAGTTAAAATTACAAATGAAGCCCTAAAGGATATGGAAACCATTTATAATTATATTGCACTTAATTTGCAGTCACCTGAAAATGCCTTTCTTACACCTGAGCATTAGAATCTGTCGCCAAAGATTTACAGATTCTTTGCGACAGTCTCATAACCAGATTGTGTAAACTCTAAAGACTTACTCTTTCTCATTTCAATCATATCCACAAAAGCTTCAAGTCTAGTCATACATCCCTCTTCCCCTGTCATTTCATCAATAATCAATGTCATAATAGGAATACCGTACTTCTTTTGAACTTCAACCAGCACACTTTGTGCAATTATTTCAGGCATACATGTAAAAGGATAAACCTGAATAACACCATCATATTTTCTCTTTGCACACATTATCGATGCTCCGACTGTTTGAATTCCATGACCTCCAATATCATCAGTATTAATAAATTCTCTACCAGCCACCACAAATCTATCTTTTGTCTTAAAAGGCAGATTATTTCTGATAAAGTGATTAAAAATCCATTTACTCACGCTAAGATGATTGTGCACCTCAACTCCCATATTACCAAGCTTTTTTTCCACCTCAAAATTGATACCAGGATGGGATGCTGCGTAAATTTCTCCAACTATTGCAACCTTAAGAGTTTTCTTCTTCCTATCAACAGGTATACCCCTAAGCTTTTTTCTTGTTGATTTTATTACATTTATTATAGCCTTATAGCCATAGACTTCTTGAACACTACTTTGGAACTTCGAAATAATCCTATCCGTATCACCTTTATGTAATTCACGACATCTTGTATATCCTGCCAACCTAGTAAGAGCGTCAACTAAAAAAACCGTTCTTGCTGCATATAATATTCCTTTAATTAAATCTGTCCTACTTTTTCCTTTCGTCAATGGACTAATCTTTTCTAAAACTCCCTTTATCGTAATATTGGTAGTTTCAAGGCAGACAAATTTTACATCATAATCTAAATTTTTTATTATTTCAGAAAGAAGGTCACCATAGTATCCAAAGCGGCACTGTCCACTTCCACCCCCAAAAAGTATGAAATCAGCACCATTTCTAAGTCCATAAATCAGATCCCCCAATATTGTTTTAAAGGGCATACAGGCAAATTCAGGTGAATTTACAACACCCAATTCCATAGTTTCTTTTGTATTTAGAGGAGGCATTACATATTGTATACCTGCCGTATCTAAGAGTACCTTTATCGGCACATACATGTTCCCCATATGTGGAAATGTTATCTTCATAATATCATCACCCTATCATATCTATAAATGCTTCAATTCTAGTATCAAAACCAGCTTCTCCGGTATGTTCATCAACAGTAAGTTTAAGAAGTGGAATATTGCGGTTTCTTGCTTTAATCTGAAGTTCTATAAACTCCATTATAAAAGCATCTAAACCGCAGGCAAAAGGTGTAAGATATACAATACCTTTTACTCTTTCATCTTCTGCACATGTAAAGGCACTTCCTAAAAGATCAAAACCTATGTCCCAAAACGTTTTTCCCTGATATGGGAAAGCATTGTGGCGCTTAGTCTCATAATCAATGTCTTTTGGTGTAAATACATCTATATATCTATTATTTAGCTTTTTAATAAGTCTCATACTCAGATATTCATCATAAATTACATAGGGGTGTCCAAGTAATAATATAGCATCTTTTTTACCTGATCTACTCTTTGAACTCTTTTTATTTTCGGCTTGGTCCATTTTTGTATCTAGGTGTTTTTTCCATACCCTATTAAATTCTGACAACACCTTAGAAGGCTCTATTTTTAAAGTTCTAGCCATCCTAATAATACTTTCTTTTGTTTCTTTAACCTGTGAATCCATATTGATTTTGGCTTCCAAAATTCTAAGTCTGCCACCTAAATTGACCGCTGCCATATCAGGAAGTCCACATATCTTAGGGCAAGTGTACTCGTTTTTTCTAGTACTATGATACCTTGGTATAAAAACATAGTCTACAGTATCCTTTAGACTTAACATATGACCATGAAATGCCTTAACAGGAAGACATGTCTCATTACTGCAGCACTTCAAGCCATAATCCATTATAGTCCTATTTGTATCTTTAGATACTACAACTTTAAAGCCTAAGTTTTCAAAAAAATCCTCCCATATTGAACCGTACTCATAAAAAAACATACCTTTTGGTATTCCTATTGTTACCATTATCTTAACCTCTTCGTCTTTAATTTATAATAAGGCAAAATCAAATAAATAACTGTTCAACTGGAGTTTCAAAAAATTCGATTTAATGGGATTTGCAACTAAATTATTGAATATGTATTTTTTTGAAGCTCCCTAAATATAAGTCTAATTCTATAAGTTGTCTCTTAATTATTTTTATTTATAATTATCAATCAACCTATAGTCCATTTTTTGAACCCATGCTTATTGCAAAAAGTAAACACTATAAATAGGTAAAATAAGTGCCACAATTGCAATAACAACTATTGCTATTGCACCTAATCTATTCTTTTTATCCCACGTCCACTTTCCATAGCTTAATGTCTTAAAAAAAACTGATAAAAGAATTATAAACAAAACAACTACAATAAAAGGACTCATAATTAACCCTTCTTTCCTTTAATTATATAAAAATCAAAAAGTTTATTACATTAGGCGGTTTCAAAAAATAACCTATACAGTATTTCGGTCACAAAGCCCCTCAATCTAAAATTTTTTCCTATAAATACAAAGTATTCACGTCACAAATTACTTCAAACTATATTTTTTAAAACCTTAATTGACCCAATTATTTTTGTGAAATCACCTTATTTTTTATTACATTTTACTTCAGGAACCGTCTTGGTAATAAGTCCTGGTCTTCTAATCTTTACATCAACTTCCACATCAAAAGTTGACTCTTTATACTTAGACAACCAATCAAATTCTTCCCACTCTTTCCATGTAAGAAATTTGCCCTTAAGTGCCTTACCAAAACCTATGGTATCTGTTCCGCACTCATTAATACTCTTATTCAAATACCTATTAATCCCTTTCTTTATAAACTGCTCGACAGCGGACTCAAGCTTGCCTATATTATCCATGCTTTCATAATTAATACCGCTTTGTATTGACAAAATATCGCTCTCTAGAGAGACTTTTGCATGTAATTTGGGTTTACCATTAACCATTTCGACTTTCTTTTTTGTCATTCTGCTCCGTCTAACATCAAGAATTATAAACTCATCACTTTTTATAGGATCCGGCATTGTCAAAAAAGTCGAATTAAATTTACCTTCCACCATAAGATGATATGTTGTCTCCTGCCCATCTAATTCCCCAATCATCTGACCACCATTAAATATTGCCAAACCCATGACCTCAATTTTAAGTTCACCCGTTTTAGGCAGATCTCCAGCTTTAAAATCACCTTCTAAAGGCTGTTTTCTCCCCTTTTCCATGTAAGTAGATTGCTTTAAGTCAAACTCCTCTGTAGATTTATACCTACTTACATCGGCGAGAACTGCTACTGGTTGAATTGCTGCGCTTTCTGACTCGTGATAAAAACTGATTAGCTGCGAATCAGTAGTAAATCCTGTATACTTGTAACCACTAAGCAGTTGCTCATAATACTTTGCAGGATTTGTCTCAAGTTTTGGTTTAACTGCTCCTATAAATTCTTCCGCAGACCCTCTAGATACTATAACATGAGCATTAGGCCGAAACCCCTTGTTTCTAATCATCGCATGCAAATACTTTGAAATTCCTTCTTTTGCAAGTTCTTCAGAAAAAATAATAGCCTTTATATGTGCAAGATGTATCTGTTTACTTACAAATGAATTTAGCATATTGAGGCCAGAATATATAGTAGGGGTATCAACTGTAACAACAATTACACTTTTATCTACATCACCTCCACTCTCACCACCGGCTATATTTACAGGCACTGCTAATTGCAGAGTCATTCTTAACTCATTAGTCTGGCCTTTATCAAAACCTAATGCAATAGGATAAGCCATATCGTCAAGCTCTTTTCTGTCAAAACACCCAGTAAGCATGTTACATTGCAGGCAAACTATCAAAATAACTGCAAAAAACTTATACTTTTTCATTACTTTTTTCACCTTCTCTTTTCCTATTAACCAACTTTGCTACTATTAAAACAACTAACGGAACAATAAAAGTGACAATCCAGGCAAACCGTCTTACTACTTCTCCTTCAAGCGTAACTGCAGCCATAAGACTTTGCGGCATAAAGCACAGTGTAAATATAATTATTGCAATTGGCAATATTAACGGTCTGTAATATTTGAGTTTGAAGGTCTTTTTTATCATATATAATAAAAAGAACTTCCCCGCGCTTAAATAAACAAAGGCTGACATAGTCCACATAAGAACAAATATAGATTCAATTCTTTGAAAAAATCTTCCGTAGTTAACATATCTAGCCATATGTAAATATGGAATAAAATTCTCCGTAGAAGTAGGATAAGGTACTACCAAAAAGTAAGCTATCGTTCCAAAGGTCAGCACAATACTTGAAAATATAAGGCTCCAGTATCCTATGCTTTTAAAATCTTTATATTTCCCTATAAACGGCACCAAAAAAAATATAAAACTAAAAGCAGAATAAATTGATATTCTAGGTATTTCTTTAATAAAAACTTTATATGCCCCATCCCCAAATATCGGCAATAAGTTGGTTGCATCATAAAATTTTATATTTCCAATTACTACAATAAGAAAACCTATTATAACTACTGGCATAATAAGCGTATTCAGCCTCACAATAGACTCGACTCCGGTGTATGAGGCTACCACCATAACTATAATAAAAAATATTATTACAAAGCTTAAGGGAGACTGACTAAGAGCAAATATTTTTATATCCTCTCCAAATATCCTTAACATAATGGATAATATAAAAATATAGTCTACTATAAAAATTAATCCTACTAATATTCGGCCAAAGCTTCCGCCTGCAATTTCTGCAACATCAATTATATCCTTTCCCTCAAAGCTTTTGTAAAGCTTTGAAATAAAAAAGAACAAAATTAAAGCAATTATTGATGTATATATAGGTATCATCCAACCTGCTGTTCCTCCTGACCCTGCCATTCGGCGAGTAAACCCAAGAAAAAGCTGTATTGACATTGCATTCATAATTATAAAAATTGCTTCTACCTTTCCAAAACAAACTTTATCCAATACTAAAAACCTCCTTTCCAAGTTTTTTTGCCTTACTTTTTCTTTTCATCTTCCTGCCACTGCCTGCTTATTTTGGGCTGCTTTTCATTATTCTTTACATTGAGAAAATCTGGTCTTTTATCCTGTTTCCATATAGGGGCTCTAAAAATCTGATCTGCCAACTCTCCATTTGTAACAGGCCCCATTGGTGCCATAAACGGAACACCAAAGGATTTAGTTGATGTCAACCATATTCCCTGTAAAAAAAGTCCACATGTTATTCCAAAGAATCCTGCAGTAGCACCTAGAAAAATATATACAAACCTAAGTATTCTGTAGGCATACCCTAAGCTAAAATTGGGAATTGCAAAAGATCCTATACCGGTAACAGCAACTATAATAATCAAAATAGGACTTACAATATTTGCTGCAACAGCTGCCTGTCCAAGAATCAACCCCCCTATTATACCAAGGGTAGGACCTAATGGCCCAGGTATTCTTATCCCTGCTTCCCTTATAAACTCAAAGGCAAGTTCCATTATAAGTATTTCAACCAAAGATGGAAAAGGAACCTTCTCCCTAGATGCTTCAATAGCAAATAAAAGGTCTGTTGGAATCATTTCATGATGAAAATTTGTTATTGCAACATAAAGACCAGGTAGCAGTAATGCCATAACTATAGCAGTTATTCTTATTATCCTTAGCAAATTCGCATAAGGAAATCTTACATAGGAATCCTCCGGTGAATGAAAAAGATCAATATGCGTAGTTGGCATAACCAGTACAAAAGGACTTCCTTGTACAATGACTGCAACCTTTCCTTCAGTCAACATGGAAGCAACCCTGTCAGGTCTTTCGGTAGCTATTATTTGCGGCACTGCTTGATAGGAATTATCTTCAAGAAGCTGTTCTAGCTCTCCTGAGTCAAATAGGTAATCTATGTTAATTCCATTTAGGCGCCTTTTCACCTCATCTACCAATGAATCATTTGCTATATCCTTTATATATAAAAGTGCACAAGGTGTCTTACTTCTTCTTCCCACACTTAAATTCTCAGCTATTAAATCCTCATCTAGTAATATCTTTCTAATAAGTGCTGTATTTGTTCTTAATATTTCATTAAAACCCTCTTGAGGTCCACGAATAACCATCTCACTATTAGGGTTAGTAACGCCCCTGTTTTGCCAACCTTTTACATCTGCTGTAAACGCAGTATCAACGCCATCAACAAAAACAGCACAACTTCCAAAGTTAACTTCATCTACCACTTTACCTAACTCGTGTAAAATCTTTATTTGATTATGGGGAATCAAACTATTCTTCACAAATAAACCTATATCTTGCTCATTGTCCTTTATTTCAATATTTGAAAGCAGCATTAGAGGTTGTAAAACAGCTAAATCCATAACTGTTCTATCTACCATGCCATCAATAAAAATAACACATGCAGAAATTGTTTTATCTCTTGCCGTTATACTAAACTCACGAATTGCTACGTCACCATTATCAGGTAGTGTATATTTGTTTTTCAAATAGGCCACATTATCTGCTAACTTGTTACTCACCTTTGACATTTTATTAACATCTTTTGTTATTTTATCTTGTTTGACCTTACTATTATCTTCTTTTTTCTTACTATTGTCTCCAGCTTGTATAATAGGTGCAAAAGTCGTCTTTACGCCTTTCTTTCTTGAGCCAGAATCCTCTTTTTTTTGATTATTTTCATCCGTTCTATCTTCTTTTTTTTCAGTTTCTTTTTCAGTTGATTCAGTCTTTTTTCCCTCTACATTACCGCTTTTCTGGCATCTATCACATCCATTTTTATTTTCTTTTAATATGAATTTTTCTATTTTCTCAGGTTCCTTAAACACAAACAAATCCTTTAGTATTTTTTTGAAATCTGCCAAAAATTTCACTCCTTATATAAATCTTATACAATACTTTTTAAAAACTTCTCTATCCCTCAATATATTAGGAAGCTTCAAAAAATACACATTCATTTTAGTTACAACACCCATTATGGAAGTTTTTAAACTTCCAATCATAGGAACAAGATTTGTTATATAAAAAATAGCAATCAAGTTTTTTTAAACTCCAGTTGCTCAGTTAGGGAGTTTCAAAAAATACCTATTCATTATTTCTGTTACAAAGCCTATCATGGAAGCTTTTAAGCTTCCAATCATAGGTACATTATTTTGCTATGCAAAAAATGGCATCTAATTTTTTGAAACTCCAATTGACCAGTTTTTTATTTTAAATCTCCTTATTTATTTGATTTTGCCTTAATTTAGTTAAAAATCAAATTTTCTATTCATATTATGGATTTAATGGCAGATAAATATACATAAAAAAATAAAAACCAATAAAGTCAGTATCTAGACTTTATTGGTTTTTATTTTAAAATTAATTTCAAAGATTACTATTTATCAGTCACAAGATATTTTGTAAGAGGTGAGTCAAGAGGAAGCACTAAAGTTTTGTCCCCGGTAAGAGAAGCTTTCAATGCTTCTAACGATCTTATAAATTCATAAAATTCCTTCTTATCCCCCGAATATGCGTCAGCAAGAATTCTTATATGCTCTGCTTCTCCCTCACCTAAAAGTTCCTGTTCTTTTGCCTCTGCCTCTGAAATCATTATTGCTACATTCTTATCAACTTCATTTTTTATTTTTTGAGCCTCATAATTTCCTTCTGCTATATACTGTTCAGCAATCCTTTCCCTTTCAGATATCATTCTCTTATAAACTGACTCTTCATTTTCTGTCGGTAAATCAAGTCTTTTTATCTTAACATCTTTTATTTCAATTCCATAATACTCAATTTGGTTTGCCACGTTTTCGGTAATAACCTTATTAAACTCTCCTCTTCCAGAAAGCTCTTCATTTATTATACTGTCTCTTTCTAATGTTCCCATTGTGTTTTTTATTACATTATAAACCGCTGCATTAATTCTTGTCTCTGCTTTTGATACCAAAGTTAATGTTTTATAAAACTTTTCAGGATCAGTTATCTGCCATACTACATAGTTGTCAACCACCATAGCCTTCTTATCTTTAGTCAATACATCAGATGGCTGCATATCATACTGAATCATTTTCTTTGGAAGAACAAGCCTATTATCCATAAAAGGCACTTTAAAGTTCAATCCAGCTGATTGCTTAACTTCAACAATCTTTCCAAACCTTCTTATTACAACATATTCATCCTCTTTAACAATATAAGCACTTGCAAAGAGCACTATTAAAGCAAAAAACGCCACTATCGGTATTATAAACTTTTTCATATTAGTTTTCCCCCTTACTATCAAACGATTTTAACGGAAGAATCTTCTGAATTTGTCCTGAATCATTCTCTATATATACCGTAATTCCTGGCAATATTTCTTCCATAGCTTCAAGATACAACCTTTTTTTTGTTATATCTTTATAATTTTTATACTCCTCATACATCTTTTGAAACTTTGCAACCTGACCCTTTGCTTCATTTATCTTTTCTTGCCTTTTAGACTCAGCTTTTCTAACTATTTTATCTGATTCAGCTTGAGCTTTAGGCATCTCTGCATTCTTATACTTGTTTGCCTCATTTATTGCTGTTTCTTTACTCTGCTTTGCACTTTCAACATTTTCAAAGGCACGTTTTACTTCAGCTGACGGTGTCTCAGAATCTTGAATCTTCAAATCAATCAACTGTACTCCTATATTGTATTGTTCAAGACCGTCCATTACCTTTTCCTTTATTTTGGTTTGAATTTCTAATTTACCACTTGTCAAAGCTTCATCAATGGTTGAAGATCCCACAACTGACCTTGCAGCACTAAGACTAAGATTTCTCAAAATGCCTTCTGGATCAACTGATGAGAAAAGAAACTCTTTAGGATCGGATATCTTCCACTCTAAGAAAAAATCTATTTTGACAATGTTGTAATCTCCAGTAATCATTTTTGACTCTTCATCTACAACAACAATATCTCCATCAGATTCTTCTCTATACCCTAATTCAAGCTTTTGGGTCTGCTGAACAGGTACTTTTATGACCGACTGTATAGGATCGGGAAATTTAAAATGCATTCCTGAACCTTCAATACTTGTCACTTCTCCAAATGTAAGAACAACCGCCTGCTGCTTATCATCCACCGTATAAACAGAATTAAAAGCTATAATTAGTAGCAGTACAATTATACCACCAAATACAATAGATTTAACTGGCATTTTTGGCATTTTATTGTTTTGATTAATATCTACAACTTCCACGCGTAATAACCCCCTTGTTTTTTTCGAATTGTTTTAAAAATTTGTTTCATATATTACAAAGCTTATTCTTTATTTAGTAACTAATTCCTCCTTTGTGATTTAACCCCATTTAATGTTTCAACTAGTACGATTATTAAAATAACCTTTAAACCTTTATAACATATTTAAGTATAGTTGTAAAGTTTCGATACTAACAGGTGCAGTTTTTGATTTTGTAACATATTATTCCAACAACTAAAGCTCCGAGGCTAAGAGAATGTAAAACTCGCTACGGGTCGAATCAAAACTCGCTTGGCGTAGAACAATGATTCGACTAATCCTTCGCTTCGTTAACATTCTCTAAGCCTCTACGCAGATGTTGTTTCCATAATATGTTACAAAAAGGTTAATCACACCCATGCTAACAGCAAAAAAAGGAAAAGGGTGCTTATAACCAATATAAACATCCTTTTCCTTTTTGTTATCTCCTTATTACACCTGCATTTTAGATATATTAACAATAGCATTATGCGAATTACTGTAAAAGGCTAAGGGAGTTTCAAAAAAATACCTATTCATTATTTCTGTTACAAAGCCTATCAAATCGAATTTTTTGAAACTCCAGTTGACCAGTTATTTATTTTAAATCCCCTAAAATCTTAATTAATTAACTTTTTATAAACTCTTTACATTATACCTTTTTACTTTTAAAGAAATACCCTAGTTAATAGAATAATTTTTTCATTGGTTTTGAAGCTTTGTGTAAGTAAACTTTTTCACAGCTCGAAATATTGAATACGAAATTTTTTAGAATTTTGCTAAAGGGAAATATCTTCAACGTTCCCATTTCCCATTTTAACTAGGTAAACATCCCAATAATCCGTTCCTAATTTATATGCAAATTTTTTATCAAATACTGCAAAATCAAATCTATTCTTACCTTTAATTGCACTCCCGGTATCCATAGCTACTGCATATCCTAATCCTTTTATATAAAACACCGTTCCAAATGGCCAGTAATCTTTATCTATTGCAATGGATATTCCCGGTATTATAGGCTTTCCAGAATTAGTAATACCTAAGTTATTGCCACATTCGGAACTACACGGAGTATATGCTGTCCCTAAAAATTTCCCCAAATACTGACCTCGCTCTATCGAACCTCTAGAACTTATCCCATCAAATTCAGTAAAACTCTGAGGCTTTATACCCACAGAAGCTGCCTTTTTCAATGAGTTTTGAAGTTCAATATTGTCCTGTGATAATTCCCTATTTAGCTCTTCAAGCTGCTTATTCTTCTCCACAAGTTCGTCGTTTCTAGTCTTAATATCTTCAAACATAGCAGTAATTTGTTCGTTTTGCGCCATAACCTGATTGAACTGATCCTCCAACATACTGTACTTATGTGTTATAGCGTTATTAGTTACCATTAAGTTATCATTTTTTGCTTCTATAGTCTGAATTCTTAGGAATGTATCTTCATACCTTGCTCTAGTGTCTTTGTACCAATTATATATTACATAATTATTTACTCCTAGAGATACAATCACAACAAATATTATATATAATACCAATATGATTTTCTTTTTAGTTTCTTTTTTTATTCTTAACCTCGGAGGCTCACTTAATGGTGCTGCCTCATCGCTTAGCATAATAATTTCCTCCTTATTATAATCTCAGAGTTATTTTTAAAATTTTTCCATAACCTGATTCTTTTTATAATGCTCGATTTTAATTATTAACAAATAATTCATTATTTATACATTTACAATTGTTATTATACAATCGTAACTTTACAACTAATTTTCAGTTGCAATTACCACTATTTTAAGTTATAATTTTGTCTGCATAAACCTCATCCTAAGAATGAACTTAAAATTTATTAAGTTAATCAAATTATTTCATTTTTAGAGGAAAAAGGTCTTATAAAAAAATCTTGAAATTAATATATTTGGAGGATTTAAAATATGAAAAGTGATTTAATGGTTTATAAAGATTACTACAGTTCAATATATTACAGTGAAGAAGACCAGACTTTTTTTGGTAAAATTGAAGGTATAAGCGACTCAATAACATTTGAAGGCGAATCTGTTAATGAGCTTAAAACAGCTTTTGCTGAGGCAGTAGAGGACTATATTGCTATTTGTAAAGATGTTGGAAAAGATCCATTAAAACCTTATAAAGGAACTTTTAATGTTCGCATAGAGAGTGAACTGCATAAAAAAATAGCTCTTGAAGCTGCTAAAAGAGGAATTTCCCTTAATCAGTTGGTGGAAGAGGCTATAAAAGATAAAGTAGGACATGAATTATATTCTTTTAAGAAATAATGGTAAGGTGTTTTCAAAAAAATAACCTATACAGTATATAGGTCACAAAGCCTAGCAAATCAGATTTTTTAAAACCCCAAGTGCAAAGTTTTTTTCAATCACCTAATTTCAAATAAATCATATATTTAAAAAGTCCTTGAAACATTTTAGTTTCAAGGACTTCATCATTTCTATGTGGTCGGAGTGACCTGACTTGAACAGGCGACCTCTTGCACCCCAAGCAAGCACTCTAGCCAAACTGAGCTACACCCCGATAACGAATTCTTATTATAGCATAATTAATTTTAATTGTAAATATAGAAATTTATAAAATTATAAAAGGGTTCAGTTTTCGATTTTGTAACAAATTATTCCAAGCTCTGTGCTACAATACTTTCCTTAAAGTTCATAAACATAAACAAATCTTAACAATCATTCATTTAACTCATCATCATATACATTTTTTTATTCAAGATTGAATTCAGAAAAAAGTAATGGAAATTCATTTTTTAGCTTCATTAAATTTCTTCTTGCCTAACTACAATTACTTGTATTTGTACTCTCTTCTTAAACCGGAATTTTGGGTGATTCTTGTTTTATATTAAATCCCACTTCTCGCTATCATCATTTACTGCAGATACCACAACACGATATAAATTCCCAGGTGCAAAACAATTCTCATCTATTGTATATGAAGAGCTGGTTACCATTTTATTACACATCTATTTATAGCCAGTTCTTAAATCTCTTAATGATATGTAATAACAATCTGCTCTGTCACAGTTTTGCCAGTCTAGAGTTTCAAAAAATTCGATTTGATAGGCGTTTGTAACAAAATAATGAATATGTATTTTTTTGAAAATACCAAATTAAACATTGAAAGGACTTTTCCATTACCTTTCTTTCAAACAAAGTAAAAAAAACGAAGGTGCTTTATATCACCTTCGTTTTTTATGCTTTGTTAAAACTTACTTGATAGTACTTATTTAAGCCATAGTACACCATCTTTTAATTCTGTTGTCAAATCCAAATCAGCTAATCTTACATAAGTAAAGTTCAAATAGTCAACTACAGTTTCACCGGTCACAAGCTTGTCGCTTCCTTCTTGTTTAGGAAGTGTCAAATCAGCTTTACCAGGTATTTTTATGTACAGATTATTCTCATCTGCTGTTAAATATTGCGAAAACGCAGTCATCTCAATATAGTATTCATTATCGTGTATTATGTACATTATAGGTTCTTCACGTAGTACAAAATATTCTGACTTCATCGAAAAACTTCCACTTGAACTTACATTTACATTTGATGTATCCTGATTTGTTGTTAATTCTGCTGTATTAGTATCAGCATTCCAAAATAGTGTTGCACCTACAGCTTCTGTTGTCTTTCTAAGGCTTAAGTAGGTTGTCCCATTCAAGTTCAACATAGGGTATTGCTCGTCCTGTAAGCTTTGTCCATTAACTGTAATGTCATAAGTTATAGGTTTTAATACATATTCAGCCGCTGCCCCTACTGAACCTGTGATAAGACTACCTAGAACTAAACCTATCACAAACTTTTTCATAAAAAAACTACCCCTCTCAATAAATACTTACTTTTTATATTATAACACCAATTAGCAATGCAGGTCTACAAAATTGTAAAACTTTTCATTCACAATTTTTATCAATTTGAATAGTATGTAGTATTCCAAAAAACTTCATGGAGGTAAATAGTATGTCAGAAGGTCTTAGAAATTTGTTTGGTGATAACAGTGAAATATTATTCTTTATACTTATTTTCTTGATACTATTTTGCAATGGGAGAGTGTATGACTGCTAAAAAACCTGACAGTATATATTTATAACCCACCTTACATATGGGAACATTTGTATTTTATAATGTTCCCATATTCTATTGTATAAAATATTTTTCAAATGGCCTAAACTTATCTTATCAACATACAAAAAAATCCCTAGAAAGGGAATTTGAAAAAGCTAGGTTTTATATGCGGTTTCAAAAAATAATCTATTCAATATAAGTAATATCCTATTAAAATCATATTTTTTGAAACCGCAAGTTGACCAGTTATTTCTACAAATAATGTAAATTCCTACGCTTTAATCACAAAACTAGCAGTCTGCAACACCTGCTACTGGTGCATATGGTCTACAGAAGAACAGTAATAAGAATAGAATAATGAACCATAAAATTTCGTCGTTATCAAATATTCCGCCTACACAACCTTTTCCTAACATTATTGAATCAATCCTTTCACTTTGAATTATTCTCAATAGCATAATATTCAATAACAGGTTAAGTTGTTACAAATTCATATCAAAATAAAATATTTATACCATGCTATATTTTTTGAAACCACCTAATCTGCACTTTATGTACAACAAACGTTAATTTTTACCAAATTCGCTTCATATTGGTCGATTTTGGTATTTGCAAAATGATATTTAATATGCTAGACTTTAATCATCCATTTTTGATAACCTCTTTTGTTTTTAGTGCAGTTTTATAATTGCAATAATTTTAACAAAGGATGTTTTAATTTAATTATCGATTAATTTTTTAAGCCACGAGCTGTGCTCGTGGTATTCGTTTTTCTATCTTTATACATTTTATTGATATTTCTCATAAGGTATTTAGAAAAATCGCACCCCCAAATATAGTTACGCATTAGGGTGTGATTAACCTTTCCATAATATATTACAAAATCAAAAACTGCACCCTACGCAAATACGGGTGCATATTTTAATCGTGATACATATTATGGAAATAACATCTGCGTAGAGGCTTAGAGAATGTTAACGAAGCGAAGGATTAGTCGAATCACTTTTCTACGCGAAGCGAGTTTTGATTCGACCCGTAGCAAGTTATACATTCTCTTAGCCTCGGAGCTTTAGTTATTGGAATAATATGATCCACGATGATTAAATACACCCCGCAAATACTAAGACTAACAAATATTCTATTTTATATGTTATAATGTATGATAATCCTGATTCTAACTCTTTTAAACAATGTAAAAGAAGCAGAATCATAAAGGGATTTAAGTGTCCCTTAAATTAACTTTTATGCATAAGGAGGCTAAATATGGCAAAGTCTTTAATTTTTAAGTTTAAGGATAAAGAATATCCATTTTCACCAGTAAAGATTGAAAGAAAAAAGCTTTACGGTTGGACAGAAAAAATTGCTTTAGATGATGAAGGTAATGAATGTGAACTTGTAAGCATGGACGAATCGGGTACTGTTATAATACCTAAAGGATGTATGGGGCTTGGTATTTTAAATAAAGATTTTGAGTGGGTTGATAAATCTGAAATAATCGCTGTAGATGAAGGCGGAAATAAGCTTGAACCTTTTGTGTCAAGTTTTGAAGAGCCCATTGAACTAGATAAAAAATCAACTCCAGAAGACCTTTTAAACCATAATATAAGTTCAGTTTATCAACTTGATGAAGAAGATTTATGTGATGATTTAAAAAATGAATTATCAAAGGGTGTTATATTTACTTTTAACTTCAATTATAGAAACGGCTATGAAACAAAACCTGCCTTCTTGATTGAAAGTGAAAACAAGCTTTTTATGCTGGTTGGCAGCTATATAGATTTTTCATATATAGGACTTGAAGAGCAGGGCTACATAGATGAGTTAGAAACTGAAGATGAGGACTTATCTGATGATGTAGGCATTGATTTCAGTATGATGTAGGAGGTTTTTTTATGAGAATGCTTAATATTTCAAATGAAAAAAAGAGAGATGCTGCTGTTGGAATGGAGAGTAAAAAAGCCGATAGCAATGTATACTTTGCCTTAAAAGACGGTTCTCCAAAGAATAATGTCCGCCTTCTTAAAGGCACTCTTTCAGTTGAACTAGACTCTTTGGTAGATAAATATGGAGATATGCAAAAAGTAGGAGAAGCAATAATTAAAAATGATCCAGAAATTGATATAGAAAATACAGGTAGAATAATCTCTGGTACAAGAAAGCTTTATTTGAATGCCAAAAACAATATTGCCTACAGGGTTAATTTGTTTGAAGTGGTTAAAACACCTGACGGAACCGAAAAGGAGCGGAAGGAACTTAGTAAAACCCAAGCAAATATATTAAGTGATATCCCTCTTAAATGGACAGGTGTAAAAATACCAAAAGACAATGCTATAAGAAAATTTGTATTTTCTTTAAAGTATCAAATAAAGCATGTAAACGGTCTTACTTATGACTTTTTGTATGATATGGCTAAAAAACTTCAAGAATCCAACTCCCTCATGCTCGTTGGAGGAGGAAAAAAAGGGACAGATCCTATTGTACTAAGTACTGGCGGTACTCCCTACAGAGGTTTTTTAGAAGGCAGAGTTCAAGACGACAAATACTGTCTTATACTACATCTTACAAATTTAGAACTAAAGGAGTTGAAACAATGAAGCTTTATATAGATAAGCTAAAAAAAACAAAAGGTTATTTGGAAGGAAGCTTAGAAGCAGTTGATAAACTAACTTCCTCTACTGCATCTAACTATAAAAAAAGAGTATGCAAAAGCTTTATTGCCATATCTCCTGATCAGATAGATTCCAAAATAAGCGGCGAAGATTTTTTTGTCACTAAAAAACTTGACGGCGAAATGAATATAATATTTTTTGATGGTTCAAACGCCTTCACAATCAACACAGGAGGTAAAGTAAGAACAGGTATCCCCTGTATTGAAGAAGCAGGTAAAATACTTAAAGCTGCTGGATTAAAAAGCGCTGTTATACCTGCCGAACTTTATGTGGAAGAAAAAAATGGACGAACAAGGGTTTTTGATGTTCTTTCATCGCTCTCTAAAGAGGATTGTTTAGAAGATTTAAATCTTGCACCCTTTGATATTCAAGAAATAAATAATCAACCCTTTAACACAGACAGTTTTGAACAAACATACGAAAAGCTCTCTGCGCTATTTTCAAATTCTAAGAAAGTAAAACCTGTTCCCTACAGAAAACTCTCTTCAAAAAGTGAAATAAAAGAACTGTTTGATGATTGGGTTGTAGCTCAAAAAGCAGAGGGTCTAGTTATCAGAAGCAATCTTCCTCTTATATACAAATTAAAGCCAAAACATAACATGGATGTGGTTATTGTAGGATATACAGAAGCTTCCGGTGAATCAAAAGGGAAGATAAGAACGTTGCTTTTGGCTATGATGTCAAGTGAAAACTGCTATCAAATTGTTGGAAAAACAGGTAATGGTTTTACTGATGATGAAAGAAAAGAACTATATGAAAAGCTATCAAAAATGCACATTAAATCAGAATATATCCAAACTGATTCAAGCCATGTAGCATTTCATATGATACGGCCTGAAGTTGTTATTGAAATAAGTATAAACGATATACTTACCGATGCTAATACAAGCGGTATAACCAATCATGTGCTTGAGATAAATGACAACACTTATAAACTGAGAAACTCAGTTTCGGGAATAAGCTTTATTTATCCAATGTTTGAAAGAATCAGAACTGATAAACAAGCTTGTTTTGAACACGTGCGATTTTCTCAGGCAAGTGACCTTGTACACATTCCCGATGCAAACAGTTGCAATTTTATTGAACTTCCTAAAAGCGAAGTACTACTTCGCGAAGTATACAAAAAAGTAGTCAAAGATAAGCTGATGGTCATTAAATTCATCGTTTGGAAGACAAATAAGGAGCAGATTGACAATAATTATCCGGCTTATGTAATGCATTACACCAATTTTAGTTCAAATAGAAAAGATCCTCTACAAAGAGAAGTAAGAATCTCAAACAATAAAGAACAGATTATGACAATTGCACAGGATTATATTGATACAAATGTTAAGAAGGGATGGGTTAAAGTTTAATAAGGTAAAATCAAAAAAATAACTGCTTAAGCGGAGTTTTAAAAAATTCGATTCCTTTTTTGCATAGCAAAATAATATCCCTATGCTTGGTATATAAAATTAAAAACTTGTACCTGCCTCGTTTTAGTGTCAAATGACTCCATTCGAAGACCTTCGCATAGAATCTGTAAGCCTCGGCTTGATAATTTTTCGCCGCGCATTAAGGACATCCTGTCCTATGCGCTAAAAATGCCGTCCTTGGCATTTTTGCTTCAAATTATCAAGCTCTCAAGCAACAGATTCCGCCTCTTTCGAACGAAGTGAAAGAGGCAAAAGCAAAGGAGCTCGATGCGCCGAAGCTTTTTTCTAATGCTCAGGTCTAAGAATTACGTCATTTGACACTAAAACAGGTTCTACCTTTAATTAGGATGTTTTATTTGTACTTGCTCAATATAATATTTTACTTTATCTGGGTGATTTATAGATTCCTATACGCTTAAAAAAACTAACGCAAAAATTCTGCTCAAACAATTGCAGTATTATTAATATTTGCATCGCATTCTTCATCATAGTTAACACCAGGCAGCCCAAATCCAAAGAGTTTAAAAAACTCTTCCCTATAGCCTTTTATATCGGTTATATCTTCAAGATTTTCAGTACTTATTGTATTCCACAATTTTGAAACCTCATTTTGAACATCTTCTTTCATTTCAAAATCATCTAAACGTATTCTTCCCTCTTCATCTAACTCTAAAGTATCTGCATACAAACGCTGGGCAAAAAGCCTGTACATTTGTTCGATACAGCCCTCGTGAGTTTCTTTCTCCTTCATCACCCTGTATAAAAGTGAAATGTAAAGAGGAACCACAGGAATTGCCGAACTCGATTGTGTTACCAATGCTTTGTTTACTGAGATATATGCCTTTCCATTAATATCTTTAAGCATATTTGTAATATTTTTTGAACAAGCATCCAAATGGTCTTTTGCCTTTCCTATTGTGCCATCTTTATATACGGCATGAGTCAACTCCGGCCCTATGTATGAATATGCAACTGTAGTAGCACCATCTGAAAGTACGCCAGCAGCTTTAAGTGCTTCCATCCACATTTGCCAATCCTCACCACCCATTACTGCTACTGTCTGATTTATTTCATCATCGGAAGCAGGTTCTATACTTACATCCGATACTTCCCCAGTATGAAAATTAACTGTTTTATTTTTGTAAGTCTTTCCTATAGGCTTAATAACGGAATTAAATACCTCGCCTGTCTTTGGGTGTGTTCTTCTTGGAGAAGCAAGACTGTATACTACTAGATCAATCTTTCCAAGATCCTTTTTTATAAGTTCAATTGTTTTTTCTTTAATATTGTCAGAAAAAGCATCTCCATTTATACTCTTTGAATATAAACCTGCTTTTTTTGCCTCTTGCTCAAACGCCGCCATATTGTACCAACCAGCTGTTGCTGTCCGTTTACCCTCTGATGTCCTTTCAAAAAATATACCTATTGTGTCCGCACCACAACCAAAAGCTGCTGAAATTCGTGAAGCTAATCCATACCCTGTGGATGCTCCTATTACCAAAACTTTTTTAGGTCCGTTTATTGCTCCTTTACTCTTTACATAGCCTATCTGTTCCTTTACATTTTGTGCACATCCTTCAGGATGTGACGTAGTACAAATAAATCCCCTAGTTTTTGGTTTTATTATCATTTATCTATCTCCTTTAAGCATAAGATATTTATTAATAAACACTAATTTTTACATACAATAATATATACTATTCTCCAATTAAAATCAAATATGAGCTAGGGTGCATATTTTAATCGTGCACCCTATTATGGAAATAACATTGCGTAGAGGCTTAGAGAATGTTAACGAAGCGAAGGATTAGTCGAATCACTTTTCTTCGCGAAGCGAGTTTTGATTCGACCCGTAGCGAGTTTTACATTCTCTTAGCTTCGGAGCTTTAGTTATTGGAATAATATGGTCCACGATGATTAAATACACCCCATGAGCTAGATGAATGGTGCAGTTTTTGATTTTGCTACAAATTATTCCAAGAAAATTAAAACTTCGATGCTTGTGGTTTCGCTACGCTGCTTGCCTATGCAACCTAAGCTAAGAGAATTTAAACTTACTATTGATAATGTAAAAAAGAATTGGACATTTATTTTTTTTAGAAATTATACTAATATGTTAAATTTTTGTGCCGATAATAAAATATGAATGGTATTTTATTCTATATATTTAGCATCACTTATTAACTTACAATAAAGAGGAGGATTATAGTTATGGAAGAATTAGATGTAAAAAAGGAAATCCTAATTGATAACGACGCCGCATCATTATGGTATTATCCAGATAAAAAAATTATACATCATAAGCTTAAAAAGTTTATATATGGTTCAAAATTCAAAGAGTTATTGGAAACTGGGGCTGAATATTTTGAAAAAGAAGGTTGTAAAAAATGGTTGTCTGATGATAGAGATAGCTCTGCACTTAGAAAAGCAGATCTTGATTGGGGAGAACAAAATTGGAAATCAAGAATATTAGAAGCTGGATGGAAGTATTGGGCAATAATGATGCCAGATTTGGAAGTTGGTAAACTGACTATGAAAGCTTTAATTAATATGTACAAAGAATCAGGTGTAACTGTTGAAATATTTGACGACATTGAATTGGCATATAAATGGCTATCCGAACAAATTTGACAAATATTCTGTCCACAAAATTATCTTGCTCATAACTTTTAATTTTTTTCAAAGCTACAAATTAGTGATAATGGTATTTTTTATACCTACTTAAAGATTGTAACCCGCCTTGGTTTAATATCAAATTACTGCATTCAAAGACCCTCGAATATAATATTTAAACCTCGGTTTGATAATTTTTCTCCGCGTCTAAAGACCTCCTATCCTAGACGCTAAAAATACCGTCCTTGGTATTTTCGATTCAAATTATAAAGCCTTCGCTTTTGCCTCTTTCGGTGAAAGAGGCAAAAGCAAAGGCAATCCATGCCCCTAAGCTTTTATTCTAATGCTCAGGTCTAAACCAATAAACTTTTTACTGGTTAATCTTATTGACAAACTGTAATTATAGTCGTACAATCTAATAATTAGGTTGGCAACCTAACTATTTTAAAATTTAAAAACTGAAAGAGAGGTAATTTATGCAACAACAATTAACAAACAAGAGAAAAATATTGGTCATGATAGCGCTAATGGCCACCATGTTTTTCGCAGCCATTAACCAGACTATTATAAGTGCTGCATTGCCAAAAATTATTGCGCAACTAGGAGGAATGACGTACTATTCCTGGGTTATTACTATTTATATGCTTACATCAACCATTTCTACCATTATATTTGGAAAATTATCCGATATATATGGGAGAAAGAAATTTTTACTCTTTGGAATATTCATTTTTTTAGTAGGCTCATTTTTAACGGGGCTATCGGGTAATATTTTTCAAATGATTTTTTTCCGTGGGGTTCAAGGTATTGGTGGAGGCATGTTGATGTCCATCACTCTAACTGCTATAGGAGACTTGTATCCTCCAGAAGAAAGAGCAAAATGGACAGGAACCATGATGGCTATATTTGGACTTTCGAGTATTCTTGGACCAGTTCTGGGCGGTGTCCTAGTTGATTACGTTGCTTGGAAGTGGCTTTTTTGGATGTTCTTACCTGTAGGAGTTGTCGCCTTTGTAATGATATGGAAAATGTTTCCCAATGCTGAGGGAACTACCAAAGAAACCATTGACTATTTAGGCTCAATCTGTTTGATGATTATCATTACAGGCCTAATTTTAGGATTCTCATGGGCCGGGTCAAAATACATGTGGACTTCACCACAAATTATAGGAATTTTTTCAGTAACATTGCTGAGTATTCTTATGTTAATTCATGTAGAACGTAAGGCAAAGTTTCCGATTATGCCCCTCTCACTCTTTAAAAACAAGGGTGTTACCATTTCTAATGTCGCAAGTTTTGTTATGAGTGGTGGCATGATGGGGGCTATGTCATATATCCCCTTCTATATTCAAGGTGTAAAAGGTATGTCAGCTACTCAATCCGGTTTGTTAAACATTCCTATGTCAATTATGATGATTATCTTCAGTGCATTATCCGGACGATGGCTGTCAAAATCAGGTAATTACAGGCTTTTTGCAGCATTAGGCTTAGGAGCTATGAGCGGAAGCATGGTGATTATGGCCAATATGAATAATGTTGCCTGGACTGCTATCAGTCTAGTTATTTTCGGTGTGGGTCTTGGATTTGGTATGACAGTTTTCACAACAGCTGCACAAAATTCTGCTCCTCCATCACAACTCGGTGTTGTTACAGCAACATGCACCCTCTTTAGAAACTTGGGTGGAACGATTTTTATAGCTATTTTTGGATCGATTATGAATGCATCAATAGCAAGTAATCTAGGTAAATCCATGGCATCAGGTATATCAGCTAACTTCACAAAATTAGACAGTGTAACAGCAGAAAATTTAAAAACGATGGCTAACCCTCAGTTGTTATTGGATAAGAGTAAACTTGACGCAGCACAGGCAATCTTACCTGAGCAGGTTCAACAGGCATTTGCTGACATAATGGAAATGGTTCGTGTAGCTATGGGGCAAGCATTATCATCGGTGTTTTATATTGGCGCATTCCTGCTATTTATAGGTGTTGTACTTTCATTGTTCTTAAAAGTAAAACCAGGGATTGTTGCTGAAACTGAACCTGAAAACAAAGATAATGGAGATGGAAATGTCAATCTGGAAATTGAGTACGTAAGCTAGGAAAAGATGCATAATTGCTTAATTGCTTTGGGTGTATTTAATCATCGTGGACCATATTATTCCAATAACTAAAGCTCCGAAGCTAAGAGAATGTATAACTGGCTACGAGTCAAATCAAAACTCGCTTCGCGAAGAAAAGTGATTCGACTTATCCTTCGCTTCGTTAACATTCTCTAAGCCTCTACGCAGATGTTATTTCCATAATACGAATCACAATTAAAATATGCACCCAATTGCTTTGAAGGCATTGTTGAACATGTGACAGTAGTGTATAATAGGTATATGAAATTTTAAAATATACCAACACGAATGAGGTGAACTTATTGCAAAAACAATCTAATAATACTGTTAATAGGTTTGTCGATACATTTGAAAACTTAGCAAGAACAGAACGCAAAATACAACCTGCATTAGGTATCAAAAACAGTGCAGTCCGTGTTTTGCTTTGCATAGGATCCCTTTCACATGACAAACAGCAAGTCATCAATGTTTCACAAATTAGTAATAAGCTACAGGTTACATCCCCAACAGTGACTGAATTGATAAAAAATCTCAGTAGCAAGGGGTATATTGAAAGATGTACTGATGCCAAAGATAAAAGGGTTGTAGATATCAAACTCACCAGCAAAGGTGAAAAATTTGTTCAGAAAGTACTTTCTTACTACGACACATTATTTTCAGGCCTGATTGAACGACTAGGCGAAGAGCAAAGCGAAAAATTAGTTGAATTATTAGATCAAGTTTGTTTGTATCTTAATGAAACAACAATTGATATTGAATAGTGACTTTTGAAATAATTATTGACCAGTTATTTTTGAAAATCACCTAATTTGTTATGTGGGAGGTCGGCTAACCATTTATTGATTAGCCGACCCCACATTGCATGTAAATACTGTTCGATATACCACAGTTGTTTAGTTATTAAAGGTTTTCATATAATAGTCAGACACGGAGATATGCCCAAGTCTGACTATTATTTTATTTGTAGGCTGTAGTTCTATTAAATCTTTGGGGATTTTTTTAAAAATCATATTGAACATCATTACATCTTAAATTCTTAAAGAGCGTTATTTTTAAAATATCCTTTTCTAGTTCTCTATAACCTTTTTAGCAAAATCTGTTGTCACTAATTCTTCGTAATTTGCTTGCCTTTCAAGCTCCCCTGCCATTTCCATTACCTTTTGTAAAAGTTGAAGTGATTCTTTACTCATAAATGGATCTTTACACCACACATCCGTGTCCTTATATCTTTTTGCAACAGTTGTAAGTGTCTCTATATCAGAATCAGGAAATGACGGCTTTATAACCTCTGCTATTTCCTCTGGACTATTGTTCTCAACCCACTTTTGCCCCTTAAAAATAGCATTTGTAAACTTCTGAATAATATCTTTATTATTTTCTATGTAACTCTTCTTTGCGTAGTACGCCGTATAAGGTATTTCACCGCTTTCTTTTCCTATAGATGCAACTATATATCCCTTACCTTCCTTCTCAATCGCAGAAGCAACAGGCTCAAACAACGTTACATAATCGCCTTTTCCTCCTGTAAATGCCGGTGCCATCAATGCAAACTGAATACTTGTATCAATATCAACATCTTCTCTAGGTGTAAGGTTATTCTGCCTCAATACATACTCAAGAGTCATTTCCGGTACTCCGCCTTTTCTTCCTCCTATTATAGTCTTACCCCTGACATTACTCCACATAAAATCAGGTTCCTCATTTCTTCCTATCAAAAATGAACCATCCCGCTTTGTAAGTTGTGCAAATACAACTGCATGATCTTCTTTTCCCTGGTTATACACATATATTGCTGCTTCCGGCCCGGAAAAACCAATATCAACTTGATCTGACAAAACAGCTGTCATAACCTTGTCAGCTCCTTGACCGTTTGTAAGCTCTATCTTTAGCCCTTCTTCCTCAAAAAAGCCCTTATTTAGAGCCACATACTGCGGTGCATAAAAAACAGAACGCGTCACTTCACTCAGTCGAACCGTTTGATACTCACTATTTGTACAGCCAATTAAAGCTAGTAACATTAATAATGATATTACCAAAAAAATAATACTGCTTTTTCTCATTTTCAACACCTCCTAGTTTATAATATTCTCTTAACTAAGTTAATGTGAGGTGTTGATTAAGGACGTTTATTTTTTTTTAAAATCACCTAACTCAACTTATTTCTTGAAATGTCATAAATTCATAAATCGACCTTATCTCCATTGCTAAAAATGCATTTATTGTTCTATCGGTAAAAGTAATTTCTTTCTTATCTTTTTTCTTGCTTCATTTCTCAGATGTAAATCGCCCGAATAGGAAAGTATATAATTGTCATAAACAACAATTGTGGATGGTGCATAATTTTCTTTTGAAACATAAACCATATTTGCATCCCATATTGAAGCATCACTATCTTCTATATACCTATCCTTACACAAATTCAAATAGGACTTAAGTACTTTTTTCGTAATAAATTTATAGGGGCTATAAAAAACTCTATAGCTAATCTCAGTTCTTTTGCCATCTAAACTGTCATAGGTACTGTCGTAATATGTAGTAGATGAAGCAAAAATGGTTTTGCTTCTATCTATATCACTGTCTTTGTACTTTTTATATTTTACCCCTATATCCTCTAATGTTATGGGAATTTGGCTTTCCCCTTGAATGCTGATGGAGTTTTCCTCTACAACAAGTTTAGGGTTTTCTGTTGAGAAGACTAACATGCTAAATACAGTAAAAAATATTATTACTCCTGCCACACCAAAACCTAATAATATTTGTAAAGCGATATTATCAAATCTTTTTAATTTGCTTTTAAGAATCCAAAAAGAAATGACCAAAACAAGACTAATAACCAGTATAAGTAACATGATATGCATTCCTGTAAAATAATCTTTATTTATAATACTGAAAATACTAAAGAACATCATAATGCATAAACTTACTATAAACGGTGCGATTTTCATTTTGGTGATTCTTTTTAAATCTTTAATACTATATGAAGGTAACTTTTTACCTCTTGAAAAGTTTCTTTTTGCTTTGATACACCAAATTAAGAATTTTATTATGTCACTTCCAATTTTAATATAACACAAAATAATGATAAGGGTAGATAATAATGAAAAATAATTGGTTATAAAAAACTCAAAATTTCCTAAAATTCCAATAAAAAAATTAAATGTCATAATAGTAGGTAGTACAACCCAATTAAATACATTTCTTTTTAGTGTACTTTTTACAATTGTCTGATATTTGATTCTTTCATCTGTCTGAATAGGTACTGGATTTTCTTGTGTAGCAACAAATATATGGAACTTTTCAAAATTACAAACAAGTTTCCATCCTGCATAAGAACAATACTCAACATATTCTTCTGCATCTTTTTCAAGTTTTGTATCAAATATTGACGCCTTATCAAATACCTCTACAGAGTATGCAAGTTTTTGTGGTTCTCTCTTCTCAAAAACCAGAAAAACATTTATGTCTTTAAGTATCCAGCCTTTTAATGCCATATCTTCTAAGTATTCTTTCAGTGCGTCACACTCAGTATAATCATATAAAAACAGCTTTCTGAGAACTTTCATTATAATCCCCCCAATACATCTTTTCCGTCATTAAACATCGTTTGTAATCTTTTATATTCCCTTTTCAAAAGTTCTATTCCATATTCAGTAATTATATACGAACGCTTTCTCCCAGAAGTCTTTGTCTCTTTTATTGCACCATTATCTTCAAATCTTGACAAAAGTGTATAAAGTGTTCCCGGTCCAACGGCAATTCTATTTTGTGAAAGCTGTGCAACCTTTTTCATTATATCTACACCGCAACATTCCTCTACCAATGCTAATAAAATATAGTACATCGGCTCTGAAAGAGTTTGAAATTGTTCTCTGGGCAAAATAACTCACCTCCACAAATAATATCGAGTATCGATAATTAAAATATAACATCGATACTCGATATTTGTCAAGGATATTTGCATTTATATTTGATAAAGCGGTTTCAAAAAATAACCTATACAGTATTTCGGTTACAAAGCCCGTCAATCTAGATTTTTGAAACCGCAGTTGACCAGTTATTTTTTGGGAATCACCTAAAATTAAAATATCTCTCGCAGATTTTCTTTAAAACAAATAAAATTTTTTTACTATTTGTTACTTTTCTGAAAGTTATCGAGTATAAAGTATGTTATCATGATAATAAAAAATGGGCGGTGAGAATTAAGTGGAGAAAGAAGCCATGTTAGTTTCAGATATTTTAAATGGTGATATAAAAGCGTTTGAAACGCTAATGGACATGTATAGAAATCGAATTTACAATTTCATTTTAAAAATGACTTTCTCAAGGGAAGATTCTGAAGACCTAACCCAAGAGGTCTTTATACGAGCCTATAACAATTTATATCAATATAATAGTAAGTGGTGTTTTTCTACATGGATTTTTAAAATAGCTGTTAATGTATTTAAAACTGATTATACCAAGAAAAAAAACAGGGCATCAAAAAAATTTCAAGGTATATTAAATGATCATCAGCTTTCAGATAATATGGACCCGGCAATAGCTTTCGAAAATATCGAAACTAGAATGGAAATACTCAAGATGCTTGATTCCTTAAAGGTTGATCAAAGAGCAGCACTAGTTCTTAAGTATGTCCAGGTTTTTCATATAAGGAAATCGGTGAAGTTATGAAAATGTCGCCTGAAAATGCCAAGGTTAGAGTTATGAGGGCTAAAAAGCTGCTGACAAATAATTTCAGCAAAAAAGGAGGTATGATTCATGAAGTGTGATAATTTTGATAAAATTGTACTTTATATTGATGGCGTATTGTCGGATGAAACTTCAAAAGACTTGGAAAATCATATAAAGGAATGTAATGATTGTAAAAAAATTTATAATACGCTTGTTAGTACAAAAGAATTTCTAATAGAAGAGCATATTGCTGACAAGAATATCGATATAAAAGTTTTAAATAGTATTGATAAAAACAGATATAGTATAAAGAAAACTAAATTTATAATATTAAATAAGCTAATAGCATCAAAGAATATTATAAATTCTGTTGCTGCAATAATTGTAATATGCTTAATAACATTTTGGGCCTTAACTTATAGAACTCAGTTTAACGATACAATTATATCAACAACACCTGAGCCATCTCAGAATATTTTAAAGCCATCTTATAATATTTCAGAGCCAATAAACATTCTTGTTTTAGGTAAAGACAACTACAAAAGCACTGATACAATTATTTTAGTTAACTATGATACGGTAAATGCCAAATTAAACATACTATCTGTTCCTAGAGATACAAGTGTCAATATAAATCGCTCTCAAACAAAGCTTAACACAGTTTATAATAATGGCGGTGCTGAACTTGTAGTTAATACTGTAAATGAACTCTTAAAGGTAAATATAAAATATTATGTAATTCTCGACATAGATTCTGTCAAGAGATTTATGGATGAAATTGATGGAATTGATTTTAATGTTGCAACTGATATGGTATATGATGACCCCATACAGAATATCCACATAAACCTAAAAAAAGGGCAAAACCATCTATCGGGTGATCAGATCGTTCAATTTCTTTTATACAGGAAGTCAAATAACAGAATCCAAATCGATAATGGTTATTATGATGGAAGTGACATTAAAAGAATTGAGGCACAACAAAGCATGTTAAAAGAATTGATACGTCAAAAGGTTAATATTAAATATCTTTCAAAAATTGATGAGCTTGCAGGTATCGCTTTGAAAAACTCTGAAACCAACTTAACTCTACCCGATTGCATAAAAATGCTTGGAAACATATCCAGATTGAATCCTGATGAGATCAATATGCTTACGCTTCCCGGCAAAGGTGGAGTCGATGAGAATTATTATTATATTATGGATGAGAAAGCTTCACAAAGTATAACAAATAAATTTTTTCAGTCTAGTGCTCCATAAGGCCATTTCAAAAAATACCTGTTCAATATTTAAGGTACAATACCCATCAAATTTTTAGAAATGGCAAATTGCAAAGTTTTTTGGAATTAGGCGGTTTCAAAAAATAACCTATACAGTATTTATGTCATAAAGCCCTTCATGGAAGACTAAAGCTTACAAACAGAGGAACATTATTTTGCAGTGCAAAAAATGTTAATCTAGATTTTTTGAAACCGCAATTGCAAAGTTTTTTTGTGATCACCTTACCTAAAAAATTTGTTAAAGAACACTAAAAATATAGGGAGGAATGTTTCGATGAATTATCTAAAAAAAATCATTTCATTAACAGCTATTATTTCCATAATTGTTTCTGCTTCTATTGTAAATTCAGCATCAGAAGATTTATATGTCAAGCTAAAAATTGGAGACACAACTGCTTATATCAATAATACTGAAACCAAATTAGAAGCAGCTCCGTTTATTGATCCTGGTTCAAATAGAACATTAGTACCTTTAAGATTTATATCTGAAGCCTTTAACGCTGCAGTTGAATGGGAAAAAGGTACAGTTACAAAAGAGTGGCTTGATGCTGATGCAAGCAAAAGAAGTCAGGATGAAAATGTTAATAACATTAATATAACGATTAAAGAAGGTAATTCACCGAACGTCAAATATCCGGTTACATGGTACCTGCGTACAGGAAGAAAATATGCCTGGAACAGCAACGATGTAAAAAAAGAAGATGCCTTCTTTGACAATGCTCCATCCGGTAATCTTGAAGGTCGTGTGTATCATAACAAATTGAGTAAATTTCCAAAAGATATGGAACAGGCTCCTGTGATTATGAATGGCCGAACAATGGTTCCTTTGAGGTTTATTGCAGAAATGATGCTGAATTTGAAAGTTGAATGGGACGGTAATACAAAGTCTATCATACTACGACGAAACACAGAAGTAAAACAAACTGCCCCTCAGCCAACCTTACCTGTTGAATCTGATGGTACAGGTGCTGATATCCCTTTTACAAAAACAAGTAATACAAAGGTACATAAATTGGAGTTGGTATCAGCTGCTATCGATTCAGAAATAAATGATGAAAATTGTTTTTATGTTCCAGAAAGCATTAATATCAAAAAAAGTATTGAAAACGAAACTGTCACCTGGGAAATAAATACAAGTAATAATTATCCCGGCTCCTTTTTATTGAAAAAAATCAAGGATGAAAAATTATTCATATCAAGACCAACCTCTTCTTATTATGAAAATCCGGACAATATTGATATAACAGATCTGATTAAAAGTACTGGCCTTGACGTAAATAAATTAAACCTTGAAGTTGTTGATATCGGTGATTTCGATTATTTCGGTAAATCAAAAAATTCTTATGTTGTTTTAAAACTTGGGGACGATAAAGTTTCTGCGCTGCTTGGATATCGAAACAGGCACAAAATTATGGGAAAAGGAATTCCCCGAAAACATTTCAATAATTGGCTCATATAAACATCCTGGTAAAATGAATATAGTTAATGATGATAATATTATAGTCGATTGCAAGGCTGATGGTGATACCTATGCGATTCATGCTTTTGACTCATTCACAGGAGAACCATCATGGAAATATGCTTATGATTCTTCCCAATACATATTCGGATTACTTGATAATTCGGTTGTAGTATTTGCAAACAGCAAGGATAATTCAATAAAAGCACTCGACACAAATTCCGGGACAATAAAATGGCAAAATAATTTTACGGGCTTCTCAAAAATAATTGATCCCTCACAATATAAATCAGACATGGTATCACTGCCCAATAATTTGAATTTAGAAAATAAAAATTCAGATTTTTTTGAAGTTCCCTTCGAAGATGGCACCAAGATATTTGATGCTTTAGGTAAAGAAATCTGTTCTTTTTCAGGATACAATAATAAAAGCATATATAATGGTTTTGCGGTATGCTATGATGATAAGAAAAAAACAACTGAAATATATTCCTTAGAACCAAAAAAGATGATTTATAGTTTTGATGAAAAAATATACAGTCTACTTAATAAAGATGGCAAAATATTTTTCAGTTCTCAATCAAAATCCGGATGTATTGAGCTGACTACTGGAAAAGTCTTATGGGAAAATCCATTTGGTGGAATGGCATTTGAGGAAGTTTCAGCAGGTATTCTTTGGGCTAGAAATAGAAATTTTGGTTATATTTGGGCCGTTGATTTAAGTTCAGGTAAACTTTTATTCCAGGTCGGCGATTATCATTCCGGTTCCCATTATCAATGTATTTTTAGGATGGGACAGAGGATTTTTGTATCCGATAGCACTATCTATATCAACAAATTAAACTGCTGTTTGGATGCGTTAGAACTAAATCAGCTCAAATGATATCATCAATTGAGCCAGTTGTTTGACTTATTGAAACAAACATATATAGATTGAAAATTTGAACATTTTAAGTTCCCAAGATAAAGACTTTTTTTGGGATGAAATAAGACCCTGTAACTGCATATATAGAAAGGACAAAGAAATGGCAAAAAACCTTTAATCAAAATTCAGATTACATACTGTCGGAAAGAATATGTAACGTACTCTTCCCGACAGTTTATTTTATCTCTAAAAACGATTACTTCAATGAAAGATCAATCCTATTGTCTTTTTCATCCCACTCAACTTTAGCACCCATTATTTCAGCAACTGCTCTTACTGGAAGCATAGTCCTTCCTGATACAATAATAGCAGGGACATCGATATTCTTTTTATCCTTATTCACTGAAATAACCTTTTCACCAATCTTCAAACTGATATTCTTATTTTCCTTATCAATAGTAACAGTTTTTGACTTGTCATCCCAGTTGACTTCTGCATTTAACGCTTCACATAGGGCACGCACAGGAATCAAGGTCCTTCCACTCTTTATAACAGGCTTATCTTCAGAATACAGCCTTTTCCCATCTATATAAATTGGAATATCTGTTTTAACAACTTCATCGTTCATAGAATCATACAGCACTATGTCGTTTGTAACAATCTCAACCTTATACTCATCTGATTCAATAGCTTTTCCGTTTTTATCAGATACACTGATGTGATAATTCAATATACCGGGTTTATCAGATCCGGGAATTGTTGCCACATAATATCCTTCAGAACTTTTATCCATCGCAATTTCTTTGCCATTACTTAAAATTACCTTAGCATTGTTTGTATAAGCTAAATCAGTAATTTTAGCAATCAAAGTGATTTCCTCATTTATACCCACCGACTCATAATTTCTGTGCTGTATTACTGTATCTTTTCTAAAATTACCAAAGTTCAAAGGATTAATTAGATATTCGGAAGAATGCCTATCAGGGAATCTAAACCCAAAAGTCATTAGGGTGCCGTCTTTTTTTAATGCACGCACATTAGTGTAGCCTACATCTGACCATATTACGTCGTCTAAAAGCTTATGGGGTTTTAATATTTCAGTTTCTTCAGAATCAATTCCGCATTTTCCTAAGGAGTTGTTGCCCCAAACATAAAAACTGTTGTCTTCCTGTAATGCTGTATAAACCTTATTAATCGGCTCGTAGTGTGCTGATTTAACCTTTTCCAAAAGCTTTACAGGCTCTGAAATACTATTTTCAGCGGAATCTGATATAGTAAAATGCCATAAGCTGCCGTCATTACATATTGCAATTCCTTTTAGCAAGTTAGTTTCTGCATATTTAACATTATCCATAACTTTCATGTATGAGTTTATATCTGTACTATCATCCTGAACAGCACCTCCATCTTTCACCCATAGCTCACCATTCTTTTTTATATATAGATATTCATTATACATTAATATATCATCTATGTTATCGAAATCCTTAGTTAAACTTTTTGATAAAACTTCAGCATACTTTACCTTTATATCATCAGGCATTACAAATTCATCAATTCCCAAACCAGACCAATGAGATTTATCCTTTTTAATTATACCAATCGGTAAAGTATCCTTGTTATCGAAGGAGTCCACATTATCCATAACTAATTTTGAGTTTAAGGATATTTCAGAATCGTTTGATGTATTAACACGCCATACAAGCAGTTCTCCATTATTGGATATTGCATATATATATGGATCACATGCCTTGAACTCTTTTATTTCACTTGCTAATTTATAAGGTTTTGAAAGCTCTTTGATTGCCTCAGAAGAATATTGATCTATTTCTCCATTAAGACTTATCCATAGAGAACTGTCATTTTTAATATAGCAAATTAAGTCATTGGTTAAATACGTTTTATTTACATTAATGTTATCGTCAAACTTTTCATAATTCTTTTTTTTACCTTCAATAATCGTATTGTTAGACAAAAGAGTTCCGTCGTTTTTTAGCTGAAAGTGAGCATTTAATTGTTTGTAGTCATTTGGCTGCTGTTGTAATGCGAGGTCGTTCCAGTATTCTCTAATAGTTTTCCAGTTTGTACCGTCGTATTTTTCTATTATTCCATCTTTTGTTACACCTTTGACATTATCTGTTATTTTTGTTTTCTCAATCCTTCCAATATAATACTCCAAGAGCCACAAAGTATTGTCTTCTGTTAGTATCCATCCGTTATCAAATACGGTCTTAACATTTTTAGCTGAAGTTTGAGGAATACTATAATTAGTCTTAGGGCAAATAGCTCCAAGTCCACACATGGAGCCGTCATTTTTTAGTGCTATAACACTTTGATAACCACAGCTTGCATATTTGACTCCGCTCATAATTTTTTGAGGTTCTTTTTCACGCCCTTTTATTATAGCAGGTATGTTGTCATCGTCTAAGCCCCAAACCCACAAAGTGCCGTCCTCTTTAATTGCACAGTTAGACAAAATATACGAATCGACGTACTTTACATTTTTGAGAACAAGTTTTAAATCAAAGTTTGTCGAATCATTATATTGAATTTGCCATAAGGTTTTATCCTTTTTAATAAAATAGTTATTGTTTACAAACTCAACATTATCTGAAATTTTAGTTTTTTTACCTTTCATACTGCTGTATAAATCACTGTTTATGTTTGGTACTGCATACAGCACTCCATTATTATCAATTATGTTTATGTAGTCAATATCAATATTTTCAGAAACTCCTTTTGCTCCTTTGTAAACCAATTCAGGTGAGTTTATCTTTGGATCACTGCTTAAAAACCCTTTTCTGTTCCAAACCCAAACAGAACCATCCTTTTTAAGAGCTGTTAAACCAGAAACAGCTTTTACATTTTCCATGATTTTTATTGGAGCATTATTACTTTTAAGATCACTTTCATCGACTTGTTCACTGTCATTTAAACTCCAAACCCAGAGTGATCCATCAGCTTTAATTGCTTTTAATTCAGCTCCTTCTCCAGCAGAATCAATATCTATATAGCCGTCTGCTATTTTTTTGTTTTCCTCTTTATGGAACTGAGTGTATTTCCAGATCGAACCATCTTCTTTTAACGCATAGTCACCTTCTACCTTTACAAATCCATCAACATTTTTGTCAGTCAAATCCTTTGCTGATATTAAACCTAAATTGGAAACGCTTAAAGTTAATGCTATTGTTATAATTATGCACTTTATAAGTTTTTTCACAAAAATACCTCCCTGTGCTAAAATTTATCTTTCTTGTGTCAGGTCTTCAGAATCTTTCTTTGAAAAAGTCATCTTTCAAAAAAATTCGCATCCATTAGCATTTAAAACGCTTTTGTATCACCATTTAAAACATCTGAAACTAACATAGCTTCTTTCTCCACTTAATTATCACCACCCAATTTTTAATTACCATGATAACATACCTTATACTTGTTAACTTTCAGAAAAGTAACAAAAAATTTTTTTATTTTTAAGAAAATCTGTCCGAGATAATATAAAACATATATTAAAATGGTATAGCCAGCTCTCAGTTATGTTCAACAGTATGTAAAAAGCATACGGATAAATGTTTTATGGTTTTTGTATCATAGCAGGTCTTTGTTAAAACGTACACTCAGTTTATCCTAGCCTAAGTAGATTAAGTTTTAGATTCGTAAAAAGCAAAGAATTAAGGAACTCTACATTTTAAGTATCAATTGACCTCATAATTTCCTTAACATATAAAAAAATAACTAACCAAACTTAAAATGGCTAGTTATACTTTCATAATGTATTAATAACAAGAATCAACAGCAATGAAACTATTATTACTGCATTGTTGAAAACTATTTAATATCAATCTTTCCCAATAAGTAGGCCTTTAACATTGCAAAATCAATTGAGTTTACCATATCATCATGATTAACATCGGCTGCTTGAAGTCCATAAGAATATGTGAATGTTTGAATGTTTCCAAGTAAATACAATCTCAATAAAGCAAAGTCCAACGCGTCTACATTTCCATTTCCATTTATATCTCCATTTAATATATCATTTACTGGAGTTGGTGTCGGAGTTTCTGTTGGTATTGCCGTCGGTGTTGCTGTTGGTGTTGCTGTCGGTGTTGCTGTCGGTGTTGCTGTCGGTGTCGCCGTCGGTGTTGCTGTTGGCGTTGCTGTGGGATTTGGGATACAATCATCTAAATGATAACTGTATGTTAACTTTACTGTATCCTCTATACCCTTTGTTGTAAGATATATTGAATAAAGATCCCCATTTTCGTCTGACACCTTTAAACGTTTTGAAAAATAATAATAATCTCCATCCCTTCCCATTAAGTCCCTTCCGTCAAAGACCAATTCATCTTTTGAATTATAAACTTTGATGTAAATATATTCTTCAACTGCATTAGTTACGCGTCCAACAACAGAAATTGCATCATCTGTTCTACTTGATGTTCTTGCATCAACTTGAGTTGCTGGCATAGGTATAGGAGTTTCAGACTCCAAAACAAATTCTACTGAATATGTTTCTGTCGCTATCCCATCTTCTGCAACAACTTCAATAAAAGCAGTACCTGGCATATCAGAAGCTTGAATCACTTTTATTTTTGAATCAGGATTTGAAGGTACAACACCAATAGATGGAATAACATCTGGACGCCCTGAAAAATTAACTTTATAGTGTAATATTTCATGAGAAAACATCTCAATAGCTCTACCGTTTACAAATAAATTTCTCAGTGAAGTATCAGATATATCATACGAGTTATTAGCTAGTGCTTGTTTTGGAAAATCCTCTTTGCTACTCGCCTCACCCAAACTAAGTTGACCATCACAATTATCTCCCCATGTGAAAAGGTCACCTTTGCTATTGATTGCCATTTTGAACCTACTTCCGGCAGATACTGAAACTATGTCGGTAATACCTTTCACCTCAACTGGAATATAAGTTTCCTCAGTTATATTATTACCTAACTGGCCACTATAATTATAACCTAAAGACCATACTGTTCCGTCACTTTTTACTACAGATATGGATTCCCAACAAGCTGCAACACAAATAACATCATCCAATCCCTCTATTTTTACAGGTATATTTACCTTTTTAGAAGAAACAGTACCAAACTCACCATAAATATTCGCACCACAGGCCCATACAGTACCATCACTTTTTATAGCAAAAGTATTATCCTCGCCTGCAAATATACCAACACTATCGTTCAAGCCCTCTACTTTAACGGGTTCCCATTTATCTTCAAAAGAACCAATACCCAATTGTCCGTTATGATTGTTCCCCATAGTCCATACAGATCCATCAGACTTTAGTGCAACAAAATGATGATATCCAGATGCTATTGCAACAACGTCTGTCAACCCTTCAACCTTTGTAGGAATACCTTTTGCTTCAGGAGGTTCAGAATTATTGATTTCAGAAAATTCTCCCCACATCCATACTGTTCCGTCATTTTTCAATGCTATTGAATGATAATAACCAGCTGCAATGTCAGTAACACTATCCAAATTCAAAACTTTTGTCGGTGTCTGGATGTCATAATTTCTTGAAACATCACCTAAAGATCCATCTCCTATTTGTCCACAATAATTATTCCCCCATGCCCATACAGTACCGTCTTTATTAAGAACTAAAGAAAAGTCTTCCCCTGCAGTAACGTCAATAACGTCAGACAAACCAAATACCCTTTCAGCAGCACTTATCGAATTAGTGTCTCCAATTCCAAGCTCCCCTAAAGAATTTCGTCCACATGCCCAAACAGTACCATCGTTTTTTACAAATACCATATGACCATAACCTGCTGCAACAGACTTAACATCAGTTATTGGCTCAAGATTGGAATCCTGTGATATCGCTGACACACTAAAAACCTGTGATAACATTAATACGAAAATCACAACCACAATCAAGACAAAGTTTTTCCCCCTCATATAAAACGCCTCCCTTTTTTTGTCGTCAAAAAGCATTATATCAAATTACCAGATTTTTAAAAGACTCTACCAATAATATGTATACATATTTTACATACGTACCATATTGTTCTAGAAGCTTAAATTCCAAAGCTAAGAGAATTTGAACTCGTTACGGGGCAAATCAAACACCCTTGGGAGTATAAGTGATTCGACTTATCTTACTTCTTCTAGTGGGCTAGTAGAGAATTTCTTAGATTTTGCAAGAATCTGTATATTGGGCAAATCTGTGATTTTATAATCTAATAGTTTCCCGCCTTCTACCTTCAGCTTAATTCTCAACCTGTTAAAATGACTTGAGTCTTCCCTTTTCTGTCTGATATCTGTAGGAGTAAAGCCACGAAACCTTGTAAAGGCCTTTGTAAAACTTTCAGGTGTTTCATAATTAATTTTAAACAACACTTCTTATACTTATAAATTGTATTTGTGAATATTCTTATGAACTTTTTTATAAACACCAGGAGTAATACACATAAAAAAATATCTCAATTAAATTTCAAAAACCAAAAAGTCCGGTAGCTCTTGAGGCACTGGACTCTTACTACTTGTCAAGAATAAACTTTTTAATTCTAATAAAACAGAACGTGTATTTCTTCACTATCAGTTACAACATCGTTAAAAAAAGAAAAAACAATTCTAGTATTATATATGCATAAAGGAATAATAATCAAACAAAAAAACAAATCGAAATTAGATGTTCCGCTTTGACTTTCCATCATAACCACCTTCTTCCAACCATTTGTTTTATACTGTTTACTTTTCAAGCTTACTAGATGTCAACATATATTTGAGGTTCAGACATTAAACTACCAAATTTTGATGTTATTAATATCCTACCAGGATATTTATTCAATATCAATTTTAAATTTCTTTATTGCTGGGGTCTCCGCTATAAAGAGCCTTGTATATTATTACAATTACAATATTTATATGAATTATTAGTTTGGAAAGCTATATTTATCATTATTGCCACTTTCCTTTGATTTATTGTAATCCGCTTTTAAAAATCATATACAAAAACTCCAATGTCATTTACAGTTAAATTTTTTATAATGAGTGGCTCTATTTTTTCCCATTTACCACCTGCAAGCCCGCATCCTATTCTTGGCATATGTACACTTGCATTAAGTTCTCTTGCTTTTAAACACACTTTTTGCAGGCATTTCTCCACAGCATCATATCTAATTGGTACACCTTTTGAGCCAGTTTTTATTCCATGTTGACCTATCATGTTTGCAATTATAATATATTGTTCAACTTTTACAAACTGCACTTCTCCAAGTAAAAAGTTATTTTTTTCTCTATGCCACTTACGATATTCTATTTCGGGTTCTTTCCAACGCCTTGAAACAGCTAATACAAAGCCTTTTCCCCAGCCGCCAATATCATTACATATATGACAAATAATCTTTTGACCTTTTGAAATTGGAGCAGTTGCATCACCCTTGAGATAGTTTATTTCTTTCATTCTATGCACCTCTTTTCATTTTGTTTATAGCTTCAAAAGCATTATGATTGTAATAAAAAAGCTTATATCATTGACAATATTTTTATTACAATCAACCCTTTAAAATTATACTATACAATTATATCTTTTACAGCATCTAACCATATAATGTTTTCAAAACACGAAAAAAGAAAATATTTTTCCATCCCAGAGTAGTAAGTATATCTATATATGAATCACTATGAAAATTGCCTCCACTACTTCATACTTGCCCCACTAAGGTGTTTGAAAAAATACATATTCAATAATTCAGTTATAAAACCTATTTCTTAATTATTATATACTTTTTTGGAGAATCAAGCTTAATATTTGTATGTGAGGTAATTTCTATATGATCAGAAAACTCGCTAACACTAAACTTTTCACCTGTAAAGTAGTCTTTGGGCACATCATTATAATTATTTTTATCCATTGCATAAAAATATACAGCAAGTTCGTTTTTTCTTATCATGGCAACTACTGGAAACTCATTAAAAGAGTGATATTCTAAAAAATACACTCCCTCCCCAATAAAACCTTTGAGAAAATCAGATGCTTTCAATAATCTAGGATCTTTAGGTGCTTCAAATGATACAAGTTCTTGAAGATCCTTTTCATATTCAGCCATTGCATAGTAAGAAGCATCCAATTTTCTCAATACCCTATTCTTATCCATTAGCGGCCAAATATTTTTCGTATTTTCAAGTCTTGTCTTAAATCTGTTATATTCAATAGTAATTCCCTCTTCAAAAGCCCGATCCAAATTATATATAACATCCTCTTTAAGTTTTGCAACTTCTGTTAAATTATAGGATTCAAAAACCTTCTGATTATCATAGTAATAATCGCCTAATTTATCCGAAATAGCAAGAAAACACAGAAAGTCAATAAAACGAGTATTTTTTATTCTATAAACATCAACAACCTTTTTCCATAACAAAATGTACTCATTTACAGCTTTATCTTGTTTTTGTTCTATTCTTAACATATCAACTTCAAGCAATTGCATTTTAAAAATTAATACTAATGGGGCTAGATTATTATTATCCTCATCATATGTTATACCATCAGATGAAAAATAATATTTTCTTGTTTCATCAAAAGTATGGAAAAGAGCAATGCTATTTTTACTTATGTATTCTAATATTTCTTTTCTATCCTCTGTAGTTTTATTTAAAATCTCCACTATTTTTGACTCATTTGAATCATTAATTTCAAATCCCCTAATTAAATCTTGTTCACTTGTGTCGAGTTTCTTATCAAATTCTTCAAGCAATTTACCCAATCGTTTACCAGCATCAATTTCTTTTTCTGTCACAACTTCAGATATAAGCTTTGTTTCAAATTCACCTTCCGGGGGATAATTATAAAGACATAATAGTATAAAAAAAACAAATCCAATATACGGTATTGATATAGACAAGGCGAGAAATACCTGTGATACCGCTTTTTTTAAAAAACCAACTTTCTTATAGAAAATCGATAAAAGCAAAAATACAACTGGAATGGTATATATCCAGTATGCTTTCTGTGGTCTAAAAAATGATAAAGTATCAATAATTCTGCTACATAAAAATGTACTAATAATAAAAGCAAAAAACAAATTTATTCTCATATTATACCCCCAAAACTTTCAATCTAAGAATTTATATCCGTGTTTTTTTTAACCCTTTATTTAATTTTTTTCTATCCATCTTACCTACAGATGTATAAGGAATGCTATCAACAAATACTATTTCTTTTGGAATTTGAAACCTTGCAACCTTTGAACGCATCCATTCTAACACTTCCTCTTTCGAAATAGATGTATTTTTTACTGGTACAATAAATGCCTTAAGGCGCTCTCCAAATGCTTCATCCTTAATTCCTATAACTGCTACATCTTCAATCTGTGAGTGTGTTATCAAAATCTGTTCCACTTCAAAAGGATAAACATTTTCACCAGCAGAAACAATCATATCATCCGATCTTCCACAAAGATAAAAGTATCCTTTTTTATCCCTATATCCCATATCGCCGGTTTCAATCCAAGAATTAGCTCTATTTTTCATAGACCACCTGTTTTTTATGCACAACTGCCCTATTTCACCTGTTTTAACCTCACATTTATTATCATACAATATTTTTATCCCAACACCGGATATTTTCTTGCCAATCGTTTTAGCAGAATATTTTAAATCCTGTGGCGTTGCTATTATATTCAAACCACTTTCTGAGGTTCCGTACAGGTTGTACAATACATAACCCAATTTACTGAAAGTCTCTTCTATAAGTTTTGGGCTAAGCTCTGCACCTCCTGATGCAATACAGGCAAGCGATTTTAAAGCTTCAGGATTTGTTTTAATCATTTTAAATAGCATTAAAGGCACTACTGTTACTACTTCAACATTATACCGTCGAATAAGAGTACATGCATTATCAGCATCAAATTTCCTATTTATAATTATTTTTTTGCCCAACGTTATAAATAAAAGTAATACAGCTATTGCGTATCCATGATACATTGGAGTAGCAATATAAGCAGTATTATAATTTGTAAGCTTAAGTTTTGTAATAATAGCTAAAAACGGATTAAGAAAGTTAAATACGGAAGGTTTATGTAATGCTGCTTTTGAATATCCTGTAGTAGTACCTCCTGTAAATATTACTATTTTACCAAAGGATTTTCTGTGATGTTTTTGCTTTTCATTTCCATTTATATACTTTAGATTGCTTATTGCAGGTAATTTGTCATGATAACTTAAAAGCTTGTTTTTATTATAACCCGAATCCTCTATAAAGGAAATCAACTCGTAGTCATATATCAAAAAATCGAAATCATATTTACTCAATAGCTTATTAAACTGATCCTTACCCATGTCAACATTTAGAAAATATACGTCGGCTCCAATACAAGATATAGCAAAAACAGATTTAACAAAAGAACTATGGTTTCTACATAAAAAACCCACCTTTTGTCCTCTTTTTAGATTATATTTCTCTTTTAGAATAATTGAAAGACTTTCTGATTGTGATAATAATTGATTGTATGTTAAAGTTTCATTATCATCTACTAAAGCAACCTTATCTCCATATATACGTTTAGCAAAACCTAAAAGAGCCATTATGTTTATACCGTATTTAAAAATAGCTGAAAGTAAACTGAACAATCCAAAAGGAGAAAGTAATCTAATCTTAAAAAAAACATATATGAGTCTAAACACCTTTCTATCTCCCCCTTCTTTTCAAAATAAGAGGTGCTACTAACTCCCAAATCCCTCTAAACATAATTGATACAAGCTGTACAAAAATAATCCACCATGGTTTATAGTTTCGTTTTTTTGTATACATTGATCTGCAAATGATCTTTGCAACATGATCTGGGCACATTGCAGGTGCTTTATTATATGAATCTGTTGGAAGAATCATGGGTGTTTTGACCAATGGAAGATATATGGATGTTGTTGATATTCCCATGGCATTAAGCTCGGGAGCTGTTGATCTAAGCCATGTATCAAAAGCAGACTTTGATGCCTGATAAGCAGCCCAGTAAGGCAGAGGTTGAAACAAAACATTTATGGTAGAAATATTTATAAACTGCCCCTTATTTTTTGCCAATACAGGAATAGTTGAAAGCATTAATTGAACTGGTGCAAAATAGTTTATAGCCATAGTTCTAGTAAAGTCGTGATACCTGTCTAGTGAATCGCGAATTGGTCTCAGTATTGACTTTCCTGCATTACTTACTATATAGTCCAAGCCATTAGGTACTTTATGAACAAAGGTCAAAAATGCCTCCATATCTTCTGCTTTTCTTAGGTCTGCACGAAAGATACTTACTTTGGCAGTTTTCTTTTCTATATCACTTTTTATTGCCAAAAGCTTATCCTCTCTTCTTGCAACTAAAACCAAATGAATATTCATATCCGCAAGCATGTATGCCAAGTGTTCTCCTATACCAGAACTCGCTCCGGTTATAAGAACAGTTTTTCCGTCGAGTTTACGTTCAAGCTTGCAAATATTTATATAAGAAGGTGGAAACAATAAGTTTTCTAATAAACTGTATTTATGCATAATTTCCCTTTCCCTATTGATTGAGAAAATATATGTTAAAATAAATCTTGCAATTATGAATAGTATTCTCTACAAAAACAAAAAAACCTTTTAGTCAAATCAAATAACTGAGCAACTAGAGTTTCAAAAATTCGATTACCATTTTTTGCACAGCAAAATAAGGTGATTCCAAAAAAATAACTGGTCAATTGCGGTTTCAAAAAATCTAGATTGAAGGGCTTTGTGACCTGAATACTGTATAAGTTATTTTTTGAAACCGCCTAATAGTTCCTATGCTTAGAAGCTTAAACGCTTCCACAATGGGATTTGTGCCTAAATTAGGCATAATCAAAAAAACAACTGAGCAACTGGAGTTTCAAAAAAATCCCATTTAATGGGTTTTGTGACCGAAATATTCAATTTGTATTTTTTTAAAACTCCCTTATTGAATATGTATTTTTTTAAACTTCCTTATTCAAATTTTTTAGAATAACAGTCGCAATGTTTTTATTTGTTCTTTCCTAACCTCTTCTCTAACCATGCAACCATCTGATACATCAAAAATGCTGCTAATGAAAGTATTATAACGCTTGACATGACTAAATCCAGCTGAAACACCTGGCCTCCATATACAATAAGATAGCCTATCCCCTCCTTAGAAACCAAAAATTCTCCTACAATAACTCCAACCCATGACAGTCCTACACTTACTTTAAGCGCATTAACTATAACTGGTAGCGATGATGGAAGTACAACCTTTGTAAGCACTTGTATCTTACTTGCACCAAAGGTCTTGACAAGTTTAATCTTATCATTATCCACCCCAAGAAAACCATTTAAAACTTCAAGTATTGTTACAACTACTGATATAGTCATTGCTATAACCACTATAGCTACAGGACCTGCACCTATCCAAACTATAAAAATTGGTCCGAGTGCAATCTTTGGAAGGCTACTTAACACAATCAAATATGGCTCTAAAACCTTTTGTATAAACTCCGACCACCAGAGAATAATTGCTACTAAAGTACCTAACATTGTACCCAAAACAAATCCAAGAATGGTTTCTCCGCAGGTAATACCAATATGTCTTAGCAGGTTACTTTCCTTATACAACTTTGCAACTGTGTCAATAATTCTGCTGGGTTGACTCGTAATAAAAGGATCGATAATCTTTAACCTTGCAGCTATTTCCCACAAAGAAAAAAACACTACAATTACAGCAATTTGGACAACTAACACACATATTTTTTTTTGCTTTACTTTCTTTAAATACTCCCTGTGTTCTGCTGAAACGTTGAGCTTTCTATTTTTAGACATGAATATCAAGCTCCTTCCATATTTCGTTGAAATACTTTGCAAATTCCGGTGCCTTTCTTGAACTCATAGGTGTTCTACTCTCACACGTTAGCATAATTTCAAAACTCTTTTTTATAGTAGCAGGTCTTTTCGAAAGTACAATGACCCTATCTGCCATGCTTATGCTCTCAGCAATATCATGTGTCACAAGTATGGCTGTCTTGTTTTCCCTTTTTATTATTTTATAGATATCTTCAGATACTACCAGCCTTGTTTGGTAATCTAGTGCGGAAAAAGCCTCGTCTAAAAGCAATATTTCAGGTTTAGTCACAAGAGTCCTTATTAATGCAACCCTTTGCCTCATGCCTCCTGATAGTTGTGAGGGATATTTGTCTTTAAACTCATCTAAACCATATGTATCTAGTAGCTTCAAAGCATACTTCCTTGTTTTGGTGGTTAATGTACCTCTTATTTCAGGGCCTAAAAGTACGTTTTGTAATATATTTCTCCATTCAAAAAGATGATCTTTTTGAAGCATATACCCAACCTTTTTTGATGTCCCGTAAACAGCCTTACTACCAACTTCTATATTGCCTGAAGTGGGAAATATAAGACCAGCAATTAGCGAAAGAAGTGTTGACTTTCCACATCCACTCGGTCCTACAATACTCAAAAACTCACCCTTTTTTACAGTAAGATTTATATTTTTAAGTGTACTGATTTCGCCGTTCATTGAATGATACTTCATTCCTAAGTTGTTTATTTTCACAACACCGTTCATTATTTTACCTCCAACCGTTATCTCTACCATATTATATTCTTAAGGAACTATAATTGGTACGGTTTCATAATGCTATATGGTATCGTAAAAGCAACAAACAAAGGGTAATAAAAAAAGTCCCATATTGGAACTTTTTAAACTATATAAAAATCAAAATGTTATTGATTATATCTTTTTAAGTTTATAGTCAATAGAAAATGTAAAAACAAAAATAAACAGTCTATTTAAATAGTAGAACCTGTTTTAGTGTCAAATGACGTAATTCTTAGACGTGAGCATTAGAATCTGTTGCCGAAGGATTGATAATTTGAAGCAAAAATTCCACGGATGGCATTTTTAGCGTATAGGACAGGATGTCCTTAATACGCGGCGAAAAATTCCCAAACCGAGGCTTACAGATTCTTTTCGAAGGTCTTCGAATGGAGTCATTTGACACTAAAACGAGGCAGGTACAACCTTAATGCTAGTTTATAAAAACACATAGAAAATGACACTAATAAGGGCGTTTTTAAAAAATTTGATTACGCCAAAAACAAACACTTCACTTTCCACAATATTCTTCGTTTACCCTTTTTGATTTAGTAAAATAGATATACCATGATATACTAAATGATAAAACATAAAAAAGCGGAGTCACCAAAAGCATTAAAATAAGGTTTCCTAAAGATTGAAATTTGGCAATTCCAAAACTAATCGAATTTTTATTATTTATTGCATATGAAAAAACCACTATCACAGAAGGTATAAAATAGACCAATCTTGCTATAAGATAACTCTTAGCAATTTTTAGTGCATGCTTTGCAACTTTAAGTAAAAATATTAACGTAACTAAAATATACACCATAATTGAAAATGTCAGAATTCTTGCAACTAACTGTACTAACGAAATATCACTTAACACTTCATTTAACTGAAAAAGATATATTACACTTAAAAACATTTCTACAAAGAGAAGCAAAATACAGAATATTCGTACCGGCCATATAAATCCCGTTTCATCTTCATATTCATAGGGTTTTCGGAATTCATCCATTATCATCATTCCTTTCACTTATATATGGGTGTATATTTTAATTGTGATACATATTATGGAAATAACATCTGCGTAAAGGCTTAGAGAATGTTAACGAAGCGAAGGATTAGTCGAATCACTTTTCTTCACGTAGCGAGTTTTGATTCGACCCATAGCAAGTTGTACATTCTCTTAGCCTCGGAACTTTAGTTATTGAAATAATATGTTATAAAATCAAAAACTACACCCACTTATATATATTTACACTTGAATTATAACAAAATTATATAGGGTATGACCAACCTTTTTGTATCATATTATGGAAATAACATCTGCGTAGAGGCTTAGAGAATGTTAACGAAGCGAAGGATTAGTCGAATCACTGTTTGAGCAAAGCGAGTTTTGATTCGACCCGTAGCGAGTTTTACATTCTCTTTGCCTCGGAGCTTTAGTTATTGTAATAATATGTTACAAAATCAAAAACTACACCCACTTATATATATTTACACTTGAATTATAACAAAAACATTGTATAATGTATAATAGTTAAAAAATTAACATATGATATGGAGAACTTTTATGGAAATTATAAGACAAGCAGCAATGTATTTTCTTGGCTTTCAACCCTATGTTATGTTGCCTATAATTATTTTTACACTTGCACTTGTATTCAGAATAAAACTAAAAACAGCCATAACATCTGCGTTCACTATAGGAATTGGATTTATCGGTATATTTATTGTATTTGATTATTTTGTTGCGATAATAACACCTGTTATAAAGGCTCTTATTGAAAGGACAGGCCTTCATCTTAATGTTCTTGATGCAGGTTGGCCACCTTTAGCAGCTGTTACTTGGTCCTTTGGGTTTGCACCATTATTCATACTTCTTATAATGGGGGTAAACTTAGTATTGCTACTAACAAAACTTACCAAAACTGTGAATATAGACATATGGAATTATTGGCATTTTATATTTACCGGAGCTCTTGTTTACGATGTTACGAAAAATATATTTCTTTCATGCCTTGCCACTGCTGTAATCTGCATAATAACACTCAAGTTAGCTGATTTAAGTGCACCTATGGTAAATAAATTCTCGGGTATGGAAGGTATATCCATACCTACACTCTCAGCAGCAGCATATTTCCCCTTTGGAGTTATAGGAAATAAAATCATCGATAAAATACCTTTCATTAATAAAATTGATGCTAATCCCGAAAAGATGAAAGAGAGAATAGGACTTGCCGGAGAACCTATGATTATAGGTTTTGTAATAGGAGTTGTTCTTGGCATAAGCGGAGGATACGACGCAAGAAAAATATCAGAATTAGCTTTCGGTATTGCTGCTGTAATTTATATTTTACCTAAGATGGCAAAAATAGTTGGATCTTCTCTAATACCAATTTCAGATGGAATGAAGCATTTTATCAAAAAACATTTTCCTAGTATAGACAAAACTTATATCGCCCTTGACGTGGCAGTTCTTGTAGGTTTTCCGTCAGTTGTTGTATCAGCAATACTATTGATGCCCGTTGCGTTGATTTTAGCCTTTGTTCTGCCAGGTGTGAAATTTATACCACTAGGCGATTTAGTCAATATTGTAGGAACTATTGCCCTTGTCTGTGCTGCTACAAAAGGTAATGTGGTACGATCTTTTCTAATAGGGATACCAATCGTTATAATTCATCTGTATACTGCTTCTAACATGGCTTTAATGTATACTAAACTTGCAGACGGTGTAAATTACCACATTGAAAATTACCAAGGTACATTTACCAGTTTTCTTGACGGCGGAAATATAATAAGGGTTTGGTTGGTTAATCTTTTTACAGGTAACAATTATGCTCTAATTTTACTGCCTGCATTTTTATTAATGTTCTTCTTTACTTGGAAAATTGCAAGAAAAGGATAAAACCTTAGTAACCTTATCTTAAACACTGCTCTTTAAAATTAGAATCATATTTACTTTTTAATTTTTTATTAAAAGTGTATTCATCACTAGCCATCTTATATTTAAATGTAATTTCATCATAATCTTCACATGTGGCATAATCATAATATACCGCATAAAAACATACTATATCCATGTATTTTTCATTTTTTAGATAAATTTTGTAAAAATCCGTATTATCAACAACCATAGACTTTTCTATCATTGCAACTTGTCCATCTTTTAAATATATACAAATAAATTTACCATCTTTTCCCATAGCAACTTCAAAACAATCTAACAACTCTGCATTAAAATTAATTTGATTATACTTATACTTAGACCTAAACCCTTTCGCCATCTTTGAAGAGACTTCACCGCATATATCTCCATTAGGTCTTTTTATACTAAACAATACCCTATCTCGACGAAAGAAACCTCCCCCATCAACTGGGACTTCGTCAGCACTTAATATTAAAATTTGTTCATTATTTTTTATCAAAGCAAGATCAGACAGTTCAACACCTAATCTTACTTTTGCATTATATAAGTTTGGATTGTCTTTTGTTGAAAATATAAAATCCGCACCTACACTTGACCTTGTTTGCTTCATATCAATTATCATAACAATTCACTCTTTTCATTATTTATACTTTTTTAACAATCCCTATATATTATTAAATACACTTTTTAACAATTTGTCAAACTTATATCAATTTTATATTAAATATCTATATTAAATATCTATTTTTTTATTCTCCTAGGGTGTGATTAACCTTTTTGTAACATATTATGTAAAGAACATCTGCGTAGAGGCTTAGAGAATGTTAACGAAGCGGAAGATTAGTCGAATCATTTTTCTACTTAGAAGCGAGTTTTGATTCAACCCGTAGCAAGTTTACATTCTGTTAGCCTCGGAGCTTTAGTTCTCGGAATAATATGTTACAAAATTAAAAACTGAACCCATTCTCCTAATTTTCATTGATACTTTTAAATATCTTTGATATAATTAGGGACGATTTCAATATAAGTTGAAATCAAAAAAACAACAGATTAACTGGAGTTTTAAAAAATCTGATACCATTTTTTGAAATACAAAATAAAAATATGAGGTGATTACATTATGAAAAGAAACATTACAAAAAAAGACCTAGAGGATCTTACCGAAAGTCAAAAAGTTAATCTTAGGGAGCTCTGGCTTCCGGAAAAGCATGACCTTGCTATAGCCTATATATGCACGAATGCTGAAACAGAAGAGTATGATGAAATCGATTTTGTTGTAGGCGGACTTGTATTACATTGTAATCACATCACATTAATTGATATAAGACATCCTGAAAACGAAAATGATGATGAAGCATTTGATGAAAATAGTATGGACGAAAATATGGATTCCGAGGACGAATTCGATTTTGACGGAGAATTTGATGAGGAAGACTTTGAATTTGCCTTTGAAAGACCTACTACATTCAGCAAAGAAGATTGCCTTCCACTTTTTAGCATAACTCAAATGATTGAAATCTTTGAAAGAAGGGGTTTCAAAGATGCAAACTTTTGTATTACTGCAATTTCTGATGAAATAAGCTGTGAAATAGGAAACACCGCTGTTTCTCTAGAAAATTATGGTGTCAATAACGAATCTGGCGAACTTTGTGATGTACTGTGGGAAAACCTCAAAACTTTATTATAAAAACAGGAGATTTTTCTCCTGTTTTTACTTTACCATATAAATCTGCTTTGAAATTTTAAGTTATTTTTTAATCAGCTTATACACTATATATCCTGCACATATTAATATTGCTATAGGTAATAGTCTAAAAGCCAGCCAACTCACAAACTTAAATGCAATTATAAACAAAATAATTATAAGTATTAAAGATACTAATTTTTTTAACGTACTTTGTTCCATTTAAAACCACCTCATTTACTATTTTAATACATTATACTTAAAAATCTAATTAAAGTCTGAATAAATTCAATATTTTTTGATATCACCTTATATTATAAATATATTCAAACTCACATTCAAATACCCCAGTATTTTATACCAGGGTATCACAAATTTAATAAAATATTCTATTATGCTATTTAAAAATAGGAACGAACTATATTTTTCTCGAAAAACATTTTACATTAGTTAATCTTTATTTTCGAGAAAGAATATACATCTGACTATAAAAGTAAAAAAGATATAATGCAATAAACTTTTTTACTTTTATATAGTTAAATACTTACCAACACCAACTAGAGTTTCAAAAGTCCCCTATTTACATTTTTTATATATTAAAATAATATTGCTATGTTTAGAATCTCAAAATCTTTCATAATGGCTTTTTAAGCAAAATATTGAGTATGTATTTTTTTACCCATTATGACTACTTATCATGGCAACAAAACCTTATCTGTAACAACCAAATTTACAAATTTCTATAACGAAATCCCAACGGAGTTAATCAGATAATTCAGCTTATCTTTGTCAAGGTTCTTCTTAAGCTCAACACCTTTTAAATTAAGAAGTCCAACGGGATATACCGGAACATTAAATAGTTGAAAAAGGTATTGACTAAGTCCGTTTAACTGCGAACCTCCACCTATAATAAAAATCTTTGATATGGGAGTACCATAACAGCGATCAATATAAAACTCAAAGCACTTAACAATTTGTTTTGCAAGTCTTTCAATAAAAGCGCTTATCTTTCCATAAGCCACCACATGATCTCTCTTAGAAAGATTATTTGGAGGCACCATTCCATAAGTCTTTTTTATTTTTTCAGCTTCTAATAATGCTATTCCTAATTCCTTTGAAATATGGTCATCCATATTTGAACTTCCAGAAAGTATAACTTTATTAAACTCAAGCACTCTATCCTTTAAGAAATTTACAATAGTCGTCTCAGATCCAAAGTCTAAAACAGCAAAAGTGTCACCTTCAACTTTTTTAAACTTTCTCTTAGAATAATATTCTTCCATATCTTTTGTGTATATCTCTCTGTTAAAAAACTTAGCGGTACTATTTGCAGGAATATCAACAGCGAGAGGTTTTAAATCTAATCCTTGCAATACATCAACATAACTTTGAAGTATGTTTCTTGGAACCGCAGTTACGAAAACTTTATATTTTTCCTCGTTCCTCTCCCTTATTGTTTGAAGGATTTTATAATCAACTCTGTAATTATCTATATCAACAGGCAAAAATTGCGGCATGGAATTTCGTATTGTGAAATCTTCATTCTCACCACTTACCTTGTCTATCAAATAAATACGGGTAATAATATTCGTACCTGACATAATTATCTTAGCGTTCTTTGCCTTCATACCCTGATCTTTAATAAGAGCTTTTATTGCTGACAATACCGTGTCAACATCATATATAGCACCATTTCTTATACTATTATGTGGTGTGGGTACAATACCATAATTATCAATGAAGATAGAGTTATTCTTCTTAACCCCAACTTCCACAACTTTTATATTTCTATAACCAACATCAATACAAACCATAGAAGTCTTACTGCTAAATAGATCAAACAGCATTAAATAATCCCCCTCAAACCCCATATCTTTTTACATTGAATTATCGAAAATTCAAACACTACAAAATACACAACACATGAATAACTGGAACGATGACCCCTAGCATTGTATATTATATTATAAAAATGAATAATATCTAATATAGATATGATTTTATTCTATATTTCATATTCTTAATTTTTATTATAGATATTATTATAGCATAATAACTATAGAATTTCCAACAAATAAATTTTATGGGGCAAATTTTTGTACATTTACATATTATGTTAATTTTTAATACTCTATTTTTTATTTTTCGATATTTCGTCCAAAGCACCTAATAAAGTATCAATTTCTTCATATTTGTTAAAACAACCTATGCTAATCCTAACAACACCACCATTTATAGTGCCTATAGTCTGATGAGCCATAGGTGCACAATGAAGTCCTGCCCTTGATGCAATACCATACGTCTTGTCTAGTATATAACTCACTTCAGAAGATCTAGCTCCTTTTAAATTAAAAGCTACGATACCAGAATTACTACTAGACTCTTTTTTACTATATATTATAACTCCATTTATATGAGAAAGTCCATAACATATTTTATTAATTAGTAAACTTTTGTACTTTTTCATATTTACAAGACCAAAAGAATTTATAAAACCTATCCCTTGACCCAATCCTACTATTCCCGGCGTGTTTAATGTACCACTTTCTAAAGCATCTGGAAATATTTTCGGTTGAAACAAGTTCTCCGAACTACTTCCTGTTCCACCTTGCAAGATCGAATTTATTCTTATTCCTTCTCCAACATATAATCCACCTGTCCCCTGTGGACCTAAAAGAGACTTATGTCCTGGAAATGCTAACATATCTATATGGTTATATTCTACATCCACTTCTAAAGTTCCTGCACCCTGAGACGCATCTACTAAGAATATCACATTCCTTTTTTTGGCGATTTCACCTATTTTTTTTATAGGCATAATTATACCATTTACATTTGAAGATAATGTACATACAAACATTCTGGTATTACTCTTTATATTTCTTTTAAAATCCTCGGCATTTATTTCTCCAAATTCATTTCCTTGTACTATTGTAAGTTCAATACCTAAATCTCTCTCAAGTGTCTTTAAAGGTCTTATTACTGAATTGTGCTCCATACTTGTAGTTATAACATGATCGCCTTGTCTTAGTACACCTTTAATAGCAATGTTCAATGCTTCCGTTGCATTTTTAGTGAATATCAATCTTAAGGGGTCTTTTATATTAAAAAAATCTGCAATAATCTCTCTTGCTTCCATAACAGCCCTTCCCGATCGTATAGATAATTCATGACCACCACGACCGGGATTTGCACAGTACTCCTTCATACACTTTAGCATTTCTTGATAGACCTTGTCAGGCTTAGGGTAAGATGTGGCAGCATTATCAAGATATATCATACAAATTCCTCTTTTCTAAATAATTAGGACCTTTTTTAAGTGCTAAAATACAAAGTTCAATAAATTCTATTCCTCAAAAATGATAAAAATGCACCTCATATGTCCTAATCCACCACATTCATTCCATAAAAGTCTGCCCAAGATACTTTATCAATTAATACAACAAAAAAACAGTTCATATTCATTTTTGGAAATTCCGGAAAACTTTTTAATTGTTTTTTAAAACCCAATTTACATTTTTGCTTTACAAAATAATATTCCTATGTTTAAAGCTTTTCTCTTCATTATTGAAGCTATAAATATTGACCAAGAAAGCCCCATAATAATTATATGACACAATGTAATATAAAATATAGAATGTGTGTGAGAAATAAAAGGATTGTAGCGAAGCATCTAAATATTGATTATATTATAAATTTCTAATAAAATTTACTAAAAATCCTCATAAAAATCATCCGAATTATCAATTTTTATCTTACCTCTTTTATAGTCAAAATAGTACTTGACATCCTTTGAAAGCAATAATGATATTCCGAAAATCAGATAAAACACTGCCATAGTTAATCTTATCAAACTACCAGTTAACAAAAAAAGCAACAACGGAATAACACCGTATACTATCAATATGCCAGTTGTTATGATTCTCGCCCAATTATGTCCCTTGAATAGAAAAAATATAATTATGCATTCGATTAACAATTTTATTGAACATATTATTAATGTCTGATATGTATTTGGACTTGTAAGAAACGAAAATATCGAACTCAAAAAATCAAAAGTTAGAATTATAGTACTTATTGCAATAATTATCCCTTTACCTTTTTCCACAGACTCCATCTTTTTCCTCCTTTTTTGTATATACTCATAATAAATTTTGTATCTTATTGTCCTTACTGGAAATACGATTTCCAATTCTTATAAAAGCTACACCTTCCACTAGTAAATCACACTCAATCTAGCTTTGTGTAACGTTTTGTGGCTAACACTAAAGAATTTATGTCATTTACTCTTAGCGGTAATTATTTTCATAAAAAAAGCTAAAATTTAAGGTCAACTAAACGCAATATTGTAGCCTTGTTGCAAGAAAACATGAATTAAGTTGCACAGTGTGTAAAAAAGAAAAAACCCCTCTACAATGCATGATTAGTAATAGATTAAGAGGTATATAATATAACATGTTTAATATTTAAGGCAAAAAAACTTTTAAATCGAGATTTTGAAACCTCAGTTTGCAAAGTTTTTAATTTGATTTGATCTTACCTAATGTTTATATAAAACACCTCAGTATGTCAATGCAACTTTCACCTTTATACCTTTAATATTTCCAAGCTTTCCGGTTAATGCACCAATATCATCATTAGTGCCATCTACAATTATTGACATAACTGAAATATCCTTTTCTCTGTATGGTATTCCCATTCTTCCAACAATAATTGGCCCAAAAGCACTCAAAATATCGTTAACTTTTTTAGAGGTCTCCTCCCTATTGTTAACCACTATACCTATAACCGCAACTTTATTTTTCATTTCCATAACATAACCTCTTTCAAAATATGATTATATGTTTCTAAAACAATTTTCAGTAATTTTCTTATCTTTTATAGAATTATGCCACCTGTCTTTTCAAATGCTGATTATAAATTCGAAAAATCTTTAAATACGTTTTTCTAAAATTACAATTATCGGAAATGCAATTATACCTCCAATTAATGCTGTAACAATTTGCGTCGGACCAAAAGCAGTGCTAGCAAAAGCTAATGCTTTTTGAGACGGAAGAATCTTAAAGTATGGAATTATCGTCATAAGAGATCCATAAATAACCAAAAACTTTGCAACTGCTCCCGATAAAATGCCTGCTATTTTTTTCTTTCTGAAAATATAGAAAAACAGTACAAGTGCAAAATTCCCCAGCGCAATAAATGGAGCTAATGGTAAAGGCATACCAGCACCTGTTAGTATAGCCCCAAAAGGCGACAAAATAGACACTACGGCTCCTGCATAAACACCAACCAAACCTGCAGATACAATCAGACAGGCATTTACCAAAGGTCCTACTATAAAGCTGCTATTTGGACCTAATGGAATAAGTCTTCCTAAAGATTGAAAAACTATCGTAAGAGCCAATAACATAGCTGTTCTCGTCAAATATCTTAATTTTTCTTTTTTCATTACATTCTCCTTTTGTAAAATAGTTTAAAAACAATCAATTATTATTTCTATAAAATACCTATCTTTTTATGTATGCAATGCCTTATTGCTTTTAACAAATCATTTTTGCGACTTTTAGTATACCATATATCACTATATGGTATCAAGAATTTGAAATCATCTGGGTGTATATTTTAACCATGTTACATATTATGGAAACAACATTGCGTAGAGGCTTAGAGAATGTTAACGAAGCGAAGGATTAGTCGAATCACTTTTCTTCGCGTAGCAAGTTTTGATTCGACCCGTAGTGAGTTTACATTCTCTTAGCCTCGGAGCTTTAGTCATTGGAATAATATGGTTCACAATGATTAAATACACCCAATCATCTAATCTAAGCATAAATAAAAAAGGGCTAGTCCTAATATGAACTAAGCCCATTTACATCACATAAAACACATTAATATATGCAAATTATATTATAAAACTAAAACAAATCTAATGAATCAATAACTTCCTGATTTTTTTCCAATTGATTATCTGCCTTCAAATCGTCAATCATTTTATTAAATTGTGCATTTTGCAATGAAGTGGTAATTTCTGATTTTTCCTCATCTCCTAAAGACGCTGGCACATTCTCTATAAATTTCATAACATGAAAACCGTATGAAGTTTCTACAATTCCTACATCTCCTTCTTTTGCATTAAATGACCAATCTTCAAATTCAGCAACCATTTCACCTTTTCCAAAAGTGTACTCTCCTCCTGTACTTATTGAACCAGGGTCTTCTGAGTACTCTTTCACCATCTCACCAAAATCTTCACCATCTTTAACCTTTTGTAGAACATCTTCAGCAAGTGTCTTCTTTTCAGCTATTTTATCTTCTGGTAATGGTTGCTTACTATCATCAATAGTTTTTAAGAGTATATGCTTAACCTTTACCTTATCATAAGCCTCTTTATTGCTTTCAAATTCCTTTTGAACTTCACTGTCACTAATTTCTATTTTTGTTGGTCCAACTTGGACGTACTTATTGTACGCAAGATATAATTCTTCAAACATTTCTTGATATTGATCTAAAGTAACTCCATAGTCTTTCATCAAAAATTCGTCAGTTTTAGCTTTATCTCCATCTCCTTCAGACTGGATTAATTGATCAATAGATTCGTTTATTTTATCTAGATCTTCTTGTTCTAATTTTACATTAGCCTTGTTAGCACTCAATAGTAACAGCTTAAGTTCTTTTACGTTTTCAAAGGTTTTATCTATAATCTCCTGCCCTTTTGCTTTCCCTTCTTCTGAGCCCCAATACTCTTCCTTTTCTTCCTCACTTTTATCACTTAAACCGGCATCATTTTCAGCCTGTAGTTTGTCCATACTTGTATAAAATTTAAGTTCTAATGCTGTGATATCTTCACCAGCAACTGTTGCTACAACTCCAGAAAAATCGCCACTACCAGATATTTGTCCTTTCTTATTACAAGCACTAAAACCCAACATTAATACTACACTTATTGCAATAGGTAAAACTCTTTTCAATTTCATGATAAACCTCCATATAATTATTTTTAATATTGCAATTTTTATATCCTATACATAAGTATATCTTTTGACTTTTATAGGCAGTAATATATAGTCACCTTATCTCACTAGCTAGAATATAAAAATAAAAAAACATTATTTATGCCTACAAATTATTATTTTACTCCATATTTCTTTATAATTCCACTAAAACTTTTTTCTATATCAAGAAAATCCTTTTGTTACTATATAAAATGCAAAAAGTTTCTTACATTTCACACAAACAGTATAATTATTGTTATAATTTACATATAAAAAAATGAAAGGTGGATGAGAAATGAGTCAGAAAAGCAACGAAATTGATTACGAAGTTATTGGAAATGAGATGCAACTAGTGGAAATAGAACTTGATCCACAAGAAAGTGTTATTGCTGAAGCCGGTTCAATGATGTATATGGATAACGACATAGAAATGGAAACCATTTTTGGTGATGGCTCTGAAAAAAGTAATGCTGGAGGTTTAATGGGTAAATTTCTTAGTGCCGGTAAAAGACTTCTTACAGGCGAAAGTCTCTTTATGACTATTTTCACCAATCACGGTTCAGGCAAGCAAAGAGTGGCTTTTTCGGCTCCGTATCCCGGAAAAATAATCCCCATGGATTTAAGACAATATAATGAGGAACTCATATGTCAAAAAGACTCCTTTCTATGCGCTGCTAAAGGTGTATCGGTGGGAATAGCTTTCAATAAAAAAATCGGTGCAGGACTGTTCGGTGGAGAAGGATTTATAATGCAGAAATTAGAAGGAGACGGCATGGCCTTTGTACACTCCGGCGGAACCACAGTAAAAAAAGAACTCTCGTCTGGAGAAACTCTTCGCCTAGATACAGGTTGCCTTGTTGCCCTAACAAGAACTGTTGATTATGATATACAACTCGTAAAAGGAATTAAATCTGCAATTTTTGGAGGAGAAGGTCTGTTTATTGCTACACTTACAGGTCCTGGGACAGTATGGCTTCAATCTCTGCCATTTAGCAGGTTTGTTGGTCGTATTATATCTTCAGTCCCATCTCAATCCAAAGGTGAGAGCTCAATCCTTGGTAATTTATTTGAAAGCAACTAATAAAAAAAGTGAAAGTAGTGAAAGAAGGAAAATAAAAATCGGAGTAAAGAGATTATACAACCTCTTTACTCCGAATCATTTATACTTTAACGTTTTTTGAATGTTATACTACATCGGTTAACTTCAAAATAACTATTAATTCTTTTGTACATTGGGTAAGCTCAAAAACTTTATAATTGCCCTTTCAAAAAATGAATTATTTTTGAAACTTCCTTAATCAATCTTCACATACCATTGATACATTGGAGGTAATTTTTCGTCAAACATTATAGTACCGTCCCAAGCAAAATCATCCTGAAAAACTTTGACATGCTCACCAGGTCTCAAATTCATACCTAACGCTTCTTTTTTTGGTAACGCAGGCTTACTCGGGCCGAGATAATTAAACTTACAATCCACCTCAAACTCTTTCATCTCTACATCCTCCTCAATATTTTAGTTATTACTTTATTTTAAACAAGTTAATAATAAACATTGAAATGTCAGAACACGTTTGTTTTGATTATTTAAAACTGTTTCGATTAGCATCGGCATTTATTAGTAGTAGATAACAAACAGACAAGCTATTATCTTATGTTGAAAACAATATCAAATCAAGTCTTTCGTTATCTTTAAACAAAAACTTATATATTAATCGTTACTAACAATTAATATTATATCAAATAATACTTTATCATGCTATATATTATTACTAAAATTTTTATATATATTTAATTTATATTTTTGGCATAAATCATTTTATGAGGTTATAATAACAACACCATTTTAGCTGTTATTTTTTTGAACTTTGGCTTAATTCACTGAGACGCATTGATATGTGAAGTATTCCTTCTTTTAACCATTTCTTTATTAGTCTTATAAATTGTTTATCGTTTATTCTTTGCTCAAGCATTTTAACTAACCATTCATGATTTATGTTGTTGAAAAAACTTTTGATGTCTGCTCCCACTACATGATTATACTTTCCGCTTATCTCTTTCTTGATTGCATTTATGGCTTGATGCGCTATTCCCAGCAGTGAGGTTTGCATTGTTTACCCAATCCTCTTGTCCGGACAATGTTTCCTTTGCCGGCTACGTGTAATTGTCAACCCCTTCCCCATGTAAGTGGCTCTCCCACCCTCAGAGTACTATGAATTAATCCGAATTCCTTTCAAAACAATTATTTTAGCCTTATATATTTGCTTTAAAACATCACGATTAAATACTTTCCAAATTCTTGTTCTTACTTACCGCACCCATGTGTGAATGACTTGAAAAATCATTCAAATAAATCTTTATGGTATTTTGGACATAAATAATGTTTTGTTTCAAATGGCGGATCAATAACATCTATTTTTAAAGTATTAATAAATTGTTCTAATTTTTTAGCATTCTCTATATCTTCTTGAATTACTTCATAAGGTTTTGAATGCACAGAGATTTTAATAGCATGTTCAGAACAAAAGATAAAAACTTTGATGTCACATAAAAAAGTCCAACAAGGTTGTTTAATCCATTTCGTATTAGGTATCAAGGATGGAAATTTGTCGAATTCTTCACCATAATAAGGTTTTCCCGAAATGGGTTGATCTGGTTTAGAATCATATTTTATTATATTTAATCCAAGCAAACCAAATATGTAAACCAATTCGTTTTCATTTCTGTATTTTATCGCCAAATCCAATGAATCTCCGTCATTTGCATGACCACCATAAGCTCTAAAATATCTAAATAAGGATAATTCTTTTGCCCATCTTTTCAACTCATCTTTAGTATGGCGTTCAAAAAAATACTGGTACCACATTTTTTCTGCTCTTGCTAGATCCATAAATTTCCCTCCCTAAATCATATATCCGCCACACGATGTGGCGGCTTAACCTGCGCACGATTTTATATAACGTCGTCATCTCAGTCGTCCTCGAATGGTCCCGTAAGGATGTCCCGCGTCAGCGCGCAACTGCGCCCATGAGAGGATGAGGCGGAGCCTGTCACATGAATTTACTCCAGAGAAACACTTCTTGCTCTTACCATCGTAGCCTTCACTGAGACACATTGTTGAACTAAACCGCTTACGCGGTGGCTGTTGCACGTTTTTACTTTTAAGTTAAATTACATACCAATTATACTATACTTTCCTTTAAAATTAAATCAAATAATTAATAGGAGAGTGGTTATTTTGACAAATAACACAGCATTTGAAAAAATGAAAGAAAGAATGGAGCTTAGAGACTTTGATATTTCAACTCAAAAAACTTACCTAATGCACATAAGGCATTTTACAAATCATTTTAAATTGCCTTTTTCTAAATAAATTATGACCATGTAAAAGACTTTTTGCTACATGCCATAAAAGTGAAAAAGCTTAGCAGTAAATACATTAATTCTTCCTATAGTGCCATAAGGTTTCTTTATCAGAGTGTATTGTCCTCTTTGTGGATCAAGTTTATAAATAGAATTATTTTAGGAGAGTAACTTTCTACTAACTGGATAAAATAGCCAAACAACCCATTAACCATGGGTCTACTTTTCTATGCTCTTTTTTAGGAAATTAGCAATATAGCATGTTAAATTTTAGGAGTATGGCAACAAAAATGTTGCAAATAACAAGAAAGAAGAAAAATTAAATCCCCATATGTGCATCTAGTTCCAGCGGCTTCGTTCATCATGCAATCCCAAAATTTTCGGCGAGATTTGCATAAATTTTTGCTCTATCCATTCTAGTCTTGGATAGAGCATTTTTGCGCCGAAAACTTCGGAACGTTGGCTAAGTGTTATACTCCGTTATTTTGCACGACTGTTGAATTGAGACATAAAATAAACCTTTGATTAACTCAAATTTTACTATTTTATATCTATCTTTAATTCATCAAGATCAATTAAAACTTTTGCACCTTTAAGAAAATCTATGCCTAGCAGACCATTTATTCTTTCATCAGGATCTATTTCTCCAAAATCTATCTTAAAATCTCTCAGTTGAATATTTCCTATTGAAATCTTCTCTATTCTTTTCCTTAGTGAGCTATTTGCATATCCACCATAACCATAAGTTACAACAAGTTCTTCATTTTCTTCAATATCTATATCTAAATCATTTAAATAGTCTGCAAGAAATATAGAATGTGCTGCGCCTGTATCAACGATTACATCACTTATTAAAACTTTCTTTCCGTTGTTTTCAAGCTCTACTTCTGCATACAGAAGACCATGTTTAAATGTTAAATTAACCATTATTACACATTCCTCCTAATGCCCACATATTTAACTATTTCTATTTCTACTCTTTCATTTTTTGTACTATAAACAAATTGATTTGGTTTCTTTTTAATAAAAGCATTCCTAGCATCTTTACCATTATCATATACTTCAATTACTTTTATATCATCAACAACTTCTTTATCTCCAACTTTTTCAGATTCCATTATCTCAAATAAAACAAATTTTTCAGGATAATTATTTCTTACATCGTTCCACTTCATATTAATCCCTCCAATTCTATATTATCAATATTATAATACCTCAACCGTCTTATTTTTCATACCACAAATAAAAAATTAAAAAAATTATTGATTTGCACCTTACTTTAACAATAATGGCGCACTACCGTTTGGCATGGCTGACGCCGTTCGAACCAGACCCTATAGAATAACCCATGAGAGCCGCTACGCGGCCGGCAAGACGGTGTGGTGCGACACGCTTCTTGCTTCTTCTCCAGAGAATTTACTTTGTGCCTTTCTAAGCCGCACCTTTACTGCCATGCATTGTTACATGATGGACTAGACCCCCGCGAAGCCAGAAACTCCCAAGGGTGGGGGCTCCTTTTACAAATACTTTCAATTGGCATTTATGTATAAATTTCAATGTTAGTGTTTACTCTAGTCACAAATATGATATAATATAAATAAGGACGGCAACGCTTGTTGCTGTAGGTTTTAATTGGTGAAGATAAATGGAAGATTATCAACCAATGTTATTTTTTCTTTCATCTTCTTATACCTAACCATTTTCTTTCTAAAATTTCCAGGCTTTCTTTTTTGGTATTAGCGACATACAATTCTCTTTCTGGATTCTTTTTCTTTATTTCTTTATATGATACTAGAGCATCCTTACTCTCATCAAAAGAATCTATAACAGAAATTCGCTCTACAATCCTTTTTCCATCCTCTGAATGTGCTTCAATTGCTTCAAAAAGAATCCATGTATTTATATACTTATTCCGAGCATCTTTCCAATTCATAATATCAACTCCCTAGAAACCTTCATAATAATACAGTATCATAATTGTGAATATCTCTCAATAAAAATATACTTTGCCCACTTTAGCGACATGCCATAATTGCAGAGAACGTCTCAGGTATGTGACGGTCCTGAATCAGACCCGCAGAGCTCTTCTAGGTAGGTGGAACCTGTTCCCGATGAAGGACTGTGGTGCGGCATTCTTCATGGAATGACTTACGAAGATCTTCTTAGTAATTTGCTTGCCCGCACCTTTACACATACCTATTGTTAGTTGTTGGAGCACGCCCCGCGAAGCCTTTCTAAATAAAAATACTCTTGTAAAATCAAGTAATTTCCCAAGGACATGGATTAATACTATTTAAATCTCTTGCTGCATGAATCACTGCTAAAACAAGAATACCATCTGCTCTTTCAATCATGTATATAATTCGACAATTATAAAATATAATTTCCCTTATGTTATCATCATATGCTTCCGGTACTTTTCTTCCCATACTTGGTAACATATATAGTTTTTCAACTGCATCAATTATTCTTCCTATGAACTCAGTTGCATAGTACTCAGAATCTCTAGCAATATAATCCCTTATACTCTCTAAGTCTAAAACTGCTGGTTGAGTCCATCGAATATTCATTTCATTAATAACCTCTTTTTAACATCATCATGAGAAAGAACATTTCCTTCTTCAGCAGCCTTTAATGAAGCAGCAATTTTCTTCTTTACATAAAATTGATACATTATATCATCCCATGTTGCCTGCTCTGGTAAACTATCAATCATCTTCTTTGCTTCATCTTTAATAATGCTCATAAAAAATCCCTCTTCCCATAAATAAATAAATATATCTACATCTAAAATTATACCACAAATTATCCCTCATGAATATTCTTTATAAAACTTACTGCGGGTGCATATTTTAATCGTGCACCATATTATCGAAAGAACATCTGCGTAGAGGCTTAGAGAATGTTAACGAAGCAAAGGAATAGTCGAATCACTGTTTGAGCAAAGCGAGTTTTGATTCGACCCGTAGCGAGTTTTACATTCTCTTAGTCTCGAAGCTTTAGTTGTTGGAATAATATGGTTCACGATAATTAAATACACCCACTTACTGCAGAGCCTCAACTTAAGAAATGCGTGCTCTTGCAACGTCACTGTAGTACATCTATTTTTAAAGTATTAATAAATTGTTCTAATTTTTTAGCATTCTCTATATCTTCTTGAATTACTTCATAAGGCTTTGAATGCACAGAGATTTTAATAGCATGTTCAGAACAAAAGATAAAAACTTTGATGTCACATAAAAAAGTCCAACAAGGTTGTTTAATCCATTTCGTATTAGGTATCAAGGATGGAAATTTGTCGAATTCTTCACCAGAATAAGATTTTCCTTAAATGGTTTAATCTGGTTTAGAATTATATTTTATTATATTTATGCCAAGTAAACCAAATATGTAAACCAATTCGTTTTCATTTCTGTATTTTATCGCCAAATCCAATGAATCTCCGTCATTTGCATGACCGCCTAATGCACATAAGGCATTTTACAAATCATTTTAAATTGCCTTTTAGCGAAATGAATTATGACCATGTAAGAGACTTTTTGCTACATGCCATAAAAGTGAAAAAGCTTAGCAATAAATACATTAATTCTTCCTATAGAGCCATAAGTTTTCTTTATCAGAGTGTATTGTCCTCTTCGTGGATCTAAGTTTATAAATAGAATTATTTTAAGAGAGTAACTTTCTACTAACTGGATAAAATAGCCAAACAACCCATTAACCATGGGTCTACTTTTCTATGCTCTTTTTTAGGAAATTAGCAATATAGCATGTTAAATTTTAGGAGCATCGCATCGAAAATGTTGGCATTAGCAAGAAAGAAGAAAAATCAAATCCCCATATGTGCATCTAGTTCCAGCGGCTTCGTTCATCATGCAATTCCGAAATTTTCGGCGAGATTTGCATAAATTTTGCTCTATCCATTCTAGTCTTGGATAGAGCATTTTTGCGCCGAAAACTTCGGAACGTTGGCTAAGTGTTATCGGAAGTCCGTCTCATCTACACTTTAAATTATCACCATTCCATAATTACCCTAAGTAATTAAGTATCACCATATAGTCTCTCATACTAATTCGATGCTTAAAGAATTTAATAACGCACTCCACCTATTCACAACACTTGGTAATGCTGTAATCCTATCATTAGATTTTAAAAAACCTGCTTTATATTCCCCTAAATCAATGTGTTTTTCCATACATATTTCATTAATAACAGTTTGTAATGTAACCCATTCATCTTTAGTATGTTTCTCAAATATATCATATCCAGTCTTTTCTTTGATTGTTTTCCATACTTCTTGCTCAAGCCTGTATAACTTATAGTAATCAATTACTAATTTCTCGCCATCACCTGAATATGTTATAAGTTCTGTAACAATGTTATCATGGTCAATACAGTTTATACCGGCTCCACAATGATTACATTTCACCTCACCAACATGTCCGTAACGTGAGCCATCATGTTTAAAGAATCCATCCAATTGTTTATTACATCGCATACAGAAAATGGTGTTATTTCAACATCAAGCTGAACACCCTGCCATTGACCTTTTCTTATTAAAAGGTTAATATTAAATTCCCCTTCATTTTTTCTCCCTTTTGAGTCTATCTTTATACCATCAATTTTCCAGATTCCCATCTAATGCACCTTCTCTTTTACAATAATAAAACATTAAAATTAGCACTTGGTTCAAGAGGATTTCCGAGTCACGGTAGTAGCTGCCAGTTACCCAACAACCCCAGCACAGATCTCGGCGTGCAGAATTACCGCACCGGGCTCTTCAATCACACTCGCTTCCGTAATCAAACAAAACTATAATCTTCAATACTCAATTGCTTGTATAGACTCTTCTGTATTCTCGGCTTTATTAAGCCGTAGTGATTCTTCTTCTCTTTAAATTGCTCGAAGTTGAAACTTTTCCTCTGATTCCTTCTATTTAGCCACTTATATAGTATTCCTTTTGCTATATAGTAAAATTGACTTATCTTCTTGCTGTTACCTTCTATGGCATAATAGTTGAAATATCCCATCAGCTTTTTGTTTACCATATCTACTATTGTTCGAATCCTTTTATTTCTGTTCTTTTTACACCATTCTTTGAATTCCTTCAGCGACTTTGTCATCCTTTTTGGGTTTGTTTCCATTGATATGTAGTCTTTTCCATTCTTTGATACTACTCATCTGAAATCAAATCCTAGAAAACTGAATTTGGTATTTAAGTGCTTTTTAAATCTCGAAAATACTACCATTCCTGTTTTCTCTTTGGCTAATTCCAGTCCGAATTTTTCCAGCCGCGGAACGTTGGCTAAGTGTTATGTAAAGTCGCGCGCCTTCGAAGTTCAGAGACTTACAGGACGTCAGTCCCTATAATTTTTCTCAAGTTAATCTTGATAGCCTTGCCCTATACAATCTATTTTACTGCCATTAACATAAACCTCTGATGTAGAAGGCCACGTATCTCTTAATGGTGCTTTTATATTCAAAACTAAACCTTTTATAACTTCTTCATCTGATATAGCATCCTCTTCATTTATGCTAATCTTAACAACACTATCAATAATATTAAAATCAACATTGTATTTTATGTATTTTAACTCTGAATTTATCTCAGGGTAATATATATACATGTCCCAACTATCTGGATCTGAATTTATAAATTGATAGTATCCCCCAGATCTTGTACAAGTTTTTATCCAGTCTTCAAGTCTACTTCCTTTATAATCTTTTTTATAAAGCAATATACTTTTATATCCCTTGACATCTATAGCTTCTTCTATCTGTTTTTCTTCTCTTAATTGACTTAAAAGTACTATTGAAAAAATAATACTAAAACATATTAACAGTAAAATAAATTGTTTCCTTCTCTTACTTATCGAAACCACATCCCCATTTCTAATATTAATTTAATGCTACAAAAACTATCCTACCAACCCGACGCAGGACGCGTCGGTCAGCATGCGATTTTATATAACGTCTCAGATTCACAACGTTCCTGAACCGAACCAACAATTAAGTCACTCAACACTCTTGTTCCAACTGTACTCATAACCTTTTTGTCTATTTTTGTATGAAAATGAATCATAGAAATTATGAGTAACTTCATTTAATGATGAGATATAAGCCTTTGCAAAACCTTTTTCCTTTAGCTTCTGCAGACATTTTATCATGGCAATTCGGGCAAGACCTTTTTGCCTATAATCAGAATGAGTACAAACTGTTTCTATTTCAGCTATTCCATTAACTGAATCTACCCATCCTGTGCAGGCAGAAACAGCGTTACCAGTTTTTGAATAAACAGTAATATCAAGATCGGCATGATAGTTGGGAGAATTCCTAAGTTTTTCATACAGTTTTTCAGAATAAAAATCTTTACCAAATGCGTTCTTTATAAGTTCGACATGCTTTGCCGGGCTATGATTAATGTCGGCACTCTCAACATAATAATCTTCAGGTATTTCTGCAATCAACCTGAAATCCTCCAAGTCGTAATATCGCGTAAGAGCATATGATTCGGTTTTAACAATTCCATATTGACCAAAAATTTCATGTTCTTTTATTTTAAATGCTGAAAGTTCTGTCCAAAGTTCTTTTTTGTCTTTCGCCCAGAAATCAAATAAAAATGAAATCATAATTTCAAATATTTCAGTATTATGGGGATGGTTGATTAAATGAAATCCATTCTCTCCATCCTCGGAAATAAATATACCTACGATTTCTCCGCTCTCATCTCTCCAGATATAACAATTATCTGCAAAAAAGTTCGTATTCTCATTATAGTGTTCATAAACCCAGATCTCGAAACGTGCCAAAGAAAAATCATCAAGCTGTTTGGTGGCTTTATACACTGAAGATATGAAGTTTGATATATTCAAATGTTCCTTCACTGAATATTGTAAAGGCTTTCCGGTGTATTTCATTATATTCCTCCTTTGATACTAACTATGGCGTTTATTTCATATACATTCCATATATGTACCAATTTCGTCTATGCACAAATTACCCCTACATTACCGAAAAAACTTTCGTATATACAACCATATCTTAACTAGTCTCACTTAATTTACATACCTTACAATAATTCTACCATACTCATTATACAAATCACAATACCGTTTTTTTTCAGAAACAATCGAACTTAATATTGCAAAACACTAGGATTTCCAGCTACTTTAATTGCTCATGCATTGATCCTTACCTGCAATATTTGGCTTCTATTTTTAGTGGATTGTAATGTATTTAACACTCTAAGATAACTCAGAAAATTTGCCTAATGCACTTAAGGCATTTTACAAATCATTTTAAATTGCTCTTTAGCGAAATGAATTATCACCATGTAAGAAACTTTTTGCTACATGCTATAAAAGTAAAAAATCATGAATACTTTAATTCTTTACTATATTAGCATAAAGTTTGTTTATGAGAGTGGATTTGAAAGAGATTTGAATATGAAACATATTCCTCGTTTATAAATAGAATTATTTTAAGAGAGTAACTTTCTACTAACTGGATAAAAAAGCCAAACAGCCCATTAACCATAGGTCTACTTTTCTATGCTCTTTTTTAGGAAATTAGCAATATAGCATGTTAAATTTTAGGATTATCTCAACGAAAATGTTGGTATTAGCAAGAAAGAAGAAAAATTAAATCCCCATACATACATCTAGTTCCAGCGGCTTCGTTCATCATGCAATTCCGAAATTTTCGGCGAGATCTGCATAAATTTTAGCTCTATCTATTCTAGTCTTGGATAGAGCATTTTTGCGCCGAAAACTTCGGAACGTTGGTTAAGTGATATATGACGTACCTTTGGCCATTAGTTGAAGGTTGTCCAAGGAGGCACACCCTCTAAAATATTTGTTTTCCATAATCCTTTAAGCCAATTTTCACAAAGTTTTGGCCAGATTACTACTGTAGGTTCATCCTCACCTAATCCTAAACCATGGGGACCTTTGGAAAATATATGTAAATCAAATGGTAGATTTAGCTCATTTAGAGCTTGAGCAAAAAGTAAGTTTTGGCGCTGAAAATTCCAGTGATCGGTCGCTGTAATCCATACAAAAGTCGGTGGTGTTTTCGCAGTAACATGTTTATGATTTGAAGTAAAGTCTATAAATTCATCAACTGTAATATCTTTTGTTAATAGAGAATCTGGCGGCAATTTTTCCTTAGAAAGGGGAGATGTCTCAGCATAACATAAAATGATCGCATTAAGTTTAGAACTCGTTTGATCAATCGGATCGTTAAAATCTGGTTCTCCCAAAAGCATCGACATAATTTGATCATTTCGACTTTCCGACTCTATAATTCCATTATCATAATGAGTTCCTATAAAAGCGGTCAGATAACCACTAGCTGAAAATCCTATCATGCCAATTCGTTCTGGATCAATATTTAATTCTAGGGCATGATAACGAATATACCTAACTGTTCGTACTGCATCTTTAGTTGAAGTAAATGGAGTATAAGGAGCAACCCGATAATTTAAAACAAAAGCATTTATTCCTATTTGATTTAGCCATTTTGCAATTGGTTCTCCTTCACAAGACGCTCTAAATTGAAATGATCCGCCCAGACAGACAATAATTGCTGGGCGGAGTTTCTCTCCTTCTAATAAGGTATCAGAGTAGGTAACCCTTCGTTATTCAAGTCCCCAATAGAAGAAACTAAGTCAGCATCAGGAACATTTTTTCCCAAAGTCTAATATCTTTAGATTCCATTAAACATTATCCTTTCTTTTTTATTGGTGCCCGGATGGTCGCCACTTTTTGTGGTATGTCATATATCGTGTTGTATCCGTCATGGTTTTTCAGCCTTAGATAGCTCCTATCTTAGGCTGAAAGCTATGGGAAGTATGACCTATAAGAATGCTCTTTACTCGGATACGTTGATATATGCTTGTTTTCGCCATTCTCCAACGAATTACATAAAAGACTCTTTTTATTTCAAATTTATTACTGGAATTTCTACATCTATAACTGCTCTAATTCTCTTTAATATGTCCATTCCTAACAAACCTGATATTTCTCCATGTGGATCAATATTTCCAAAATCTACTTCAATATTTTCTAATAGAATATTTCCAATCTCAATTTTATCAACTGTCCTACAAAAAAATTTCATTTCCCCTCCAACACCTCTTGTTTTCAACACCTTATCAGAAATGCTTGGGAAAATACCAATATCTTCAACAAATTTCGAATTAAATATTGACTGTGCTGCACCAGTATCAATAGCAACATTTTTCAATACCTTTGATTCCCCATCAAAACTTATAACCATATCTGTACAAATCAACATATCATATACATAAACATTCATTTATCTAACCATCCTATAACCAAAAATATTTCTAATTTCAATAAAAATTTTTTTATTTGAAGTATTATATACAACTTCATTCTCAGAACACTTAACCAATTCTCTCCCAGCTTCTAAGTCAGAGTTGATAATTTCCAAAACTTCCATATCATCAATAATTTCTTTGTTTCTCTCAACATGGCTTTGGAGTATCTTAAGCTTCAACCATTTATCAGGATATTTTTTCCTTAAGTCTTCCCATTTCATTTAATCACCACCAATATAATCTCTTTACATATATTATATCAAACTTATGTTTTAAAAACATAAGTACATTAAAAATATATCTTCAAAGCTTCAACTTAAAACATGGCGAAAATTGCATATATCGTGTACATGTGCGACACCGTCTGAACCGGACTCCATAGAACCACCCGTAAGTGCCGCTGTGCGGCCGGTGAAGCGGTGTGGTACGGTACTTCTATGTGGGATGACCCACGAAGAAATTCTTCATGAATTTCTATCCGTACCTTTACGCACATGTGTTGTTGAACTAAACCGCTTACGCGGTGGCTGTTGCACGTTTTTACTTTTAAGTTAAATTACATATCAATTATACTATACTTTCCTTTAAAATTACATGCACCCATTAACAGGAGAGTGGTTTTTATGACAAATAACACAGCATTTGAAAAAATGAAAGAAAGAATGGAGCTTAGAGGCTTTGCTATTTCAACTCAAAAAACTTACCTAATGCACATAAGGCATTTTACTAATCATTTTAAATTGCCATTTAGCGAAATGAATTATGACCATGTAAGAGACTTTTTGCTACATGCCATAAAAGTGAAAAAGCTTAGCAGTGAATACATTAATTCTTCCTATAGTGCCATTAAGTTTCTTTATGAAAGTGTATTTGAAAGAGATTGGAATATGAAACATATTCCTCGTCTTAAAAGCAAGAGAAAGTTGCCCGTAGTATTGTCTAAAGAAGAAATTAATAAAATCGTAAAAGATATTTCTTACTTAAAACACAAAGCAATGATTGTAACTGCTTATTCCGCTGGCTTAAGAGTTAGTGAAGTTTCAAGGTTAAAAGTTCATGACATTGATAATAAAAATATGCAAATATTTATCAGACAAGGCAAAGGAAATAAAGATAGATTTGCACTTCTTTCAAAAAATACTCTTCATCTACTTCGAAACTATTATAAACAACTTCATCCAAACAATACTGATTGGCTTTTCCCTGGTCAAAATCCTTCTAACCCTATTAGCACAAGAACTATTCAAAAAACATTTAAAGACGCAGTTAAAAAAGCTGGAATCACTAAAAAGGTCTCCCCTCACACCTTGAGGCATAGCTTTGCAACTCACCTCGTTGAACAAGGTACAAATCTTATTATTGTTAAAGACTTATTGGGTCACGAAAAATTGGAAACAACGATGCTTTATATTCATTTAGCAAAAAAAGATATTCTTAGCACCCATAGTCCTTTTGATGGTGGTGA
>Ga0207721_100047_pt1 | contig 159635 bp, 126 predicted proteins | sample TtaePargueraPR_3_FD_187756 | JGI IMG/M metagenome (GOLD analysis project Ga0207721, IMG submission 187756) | Aerobic enrichment media microbial communities from Bioluminiscent Bay, La Parguera, Puerto Rico - Tt and P2 (1) (SPAdes) | ecosystem: Environmental > Aquatic > Marine > Unclassified ... | reverse complement strand
GCAATTAAAATTGCTGATCCAATATCTGAATGCATTACACAATCTGTATTACTTCTCAATGAAGAACAGAAAGAATTAGCTAAAATTTTTGATTTTTAATTTGGGTGTCCCAGTGCGGAACTCAGGAAAAAATAGATTTTTGAAACCATCCTTGTTTTTCGGGGATGGTTTTTATTTTAACAAATAATTCATGCACCCATTACTGTTAAACTTAGGAACTGTTTCAAAATAACTTGACCAAATAAGACTTTCAAAACCAAAAATTAAAGAAGTTAAAAGTATTATAAAATAGACCTATGTTGATTAACAGCTAAACCTATTTCTTCAAAACGGAAATCTGCAGGGACTAGAGTGATTACTTATTTGATAACCGAAAACCAGGAGATTTATCTTGTGTACATTTACGACAAAAGGCAAATTATGGAATTGTTAGAAAAGGGAAAACCGGTATAATAGAAGACCTCCATTGGAAATATTTTCACTACTTTTGCTGTTGTGCAAAAAAGAAAAGAAACAAATAGTAAACGTATTGTTTTCTCGCGATGGAGCAGGAAAAATTATGCTATCTTTTCCAGTCTGAAAAAAGTAGTTAATATTGGCCGTCTGTCGGTTGATATTTGTAGAACATCGCTGTTAAAATGCACAACAATCATCCGGCACATTTTTCTGGCTCGCAATACTAAAAATGAAGAAGGATTATTAAATGAACATGATTCCCAGAAGAAGCAACTCTGGGAACAGCTATTCCCTTTTATTACCGTTGAGTTAAGTATGGATAGTGTTCCCGAACAAAAAATAGATATACAAAATTATACCGGAAAGCCCATATTTTGCATGATGCAGAATATGGGCTTTCTGTTTTTAATAAATTAGAACATGATTGAAGCCTTAAAACAAAAAGTACTCAACAACAAAAAAATAAGCCATAGAGAAGCTGTTGAATTAAGTAAGGGCACAAACAAACAAGCGCTGTACGACGCGGCCAACGAAATAAGGCGGCATTTCTGTAAAGATACCCTTGAGCTATGTTCCATAACCAATGCAAAATCAGGAAAATGCTCCGAAAACTGCAAATGGTGTTCGCAATCAGCTCATTATCAAACCCACATAAAAGAATATGATATTGTGGAGAGAAACCAGGCAGTAGCAGAAGCGTACAACAGTTATCAACAGGGAGTTTCCCGGCATTCGTTGGTAACAAGCGGTCGTAAAGTCAGCGATAAAACGCTTGACCGGTTAATTTTAATCTACAACGAAATCAGCGCCCGATGCCCAATTGGCTTATGTGCATCATTAGGATTAGTAAACGAACAACAGATTATACGGCTAAAGGAGGAAGCACATATTCAAAATTACCATTGCAACCTGGAAACTGCTCCGTCTTTCTTTTCAAAGCTGGTAAGCACCCACACAATCGAAGAAAAAATAACGACCATAAAGCTGGCACAAAAGCACGGTATCAACGTATGTTCCGGAGGAATAATAGGGATGGGAGAAAACATGGAACAACGTATTGAACTGGCGCTGCTGCTACGCGAGCTAAATATCCGGTCGATTCCACTGAATATACTCCAACCCATCGCAGGAACTCCGTTACAAAATACAAGTCCTTTGAGTGAAGAAGAACTGCTTACTTCTATTGCAATCTTCCGTTTTATAAATCCTAAAGCCCGGTTGCGCTTTGCAGGGGGAAGGATGCAAATAAAAACGTTTCAGCACAAAGCGCTAAAAGCGGGGATAAATGCAGCCATCACAGGAGATTACCTCACATCAACAGGATCAAACATTCAACAGGATATAAAAGATTTTACCCATGCAGGATTTACAATTAACAACAGCAAAAAAACAGGCACTATTAAACTTTGATAAAAAACACATCTGGCATCCTTATACTTCGGCAACCCACCCCGACAATTGCTTTTTGATAGAGAAAGCCAAAGGCGTGTACCTGTATTTAAACAATAACACGAAATTAATCGACGGCATGTCAAGCTGGTGGTCGGTAATACACGGCTACAATCATCCAGTATTAAACCGGGCACTAAAAGAGCAAGTTAGACAAATGGCTCATGTTATGTTTGGAGGGCTAACACATCAGCCTGCGATTGAACTCGCACAAGAGCTTCTAGGCATCGTTCCACAGGGACTGGAGCACATTTTTTATTGCGATTCGGGCTCGGTTGCAGTAGAAGTAGCCATGAAGATGGCCTTGCAGTATTGGCAGTCGGCAAACAAAGACAGAAAAAATGAGTTTGTAACCCTAAAAAAAGGATACCATGGAGATACCTGGCACGCCATGTCGGTTTGCGACCCGGTAACCGGAATGCACTATATTTTTAACAACAAACTTCCGATACAACACTTCCTCCCCTCCCCGAACTCTACCTTTAACCACTTCAACGGGAACGACCTCACTAAAGTTGAAGACTTTTTATCGAAAAATCACAGCAAACTCGCGGCGTTTATTCTCGAACCAATAGTACAGGGAGCAGGAGGCATGCGCTTTTATCATCCCGAATATTTAAAAGGGCTAAAACAATTATGCCGAAAATACGAGATCCTGTTAATTGCCGATGAAATTGCCACCGGATTTGGAAGAACCGGCAAAATGTTCGCCTGTGAACATTCAGGTATATCGCCCGATATTATGTGCATAGGAAAAGCCCTAACCGGAGGCTACCTGTCGTTTGCAGCAACACTGTGTACCCAACAAATTGCCTATACGATTTCAGAAGGCACCCCCGGCGTTTTTATGCACGGGCCAACTTTTATGGGAAATCCAATGGCATGTTCGGTGGCTCTCGCCAGCATTCAACTTCTGAAAAAAAGCAAGTATAACATCGCCCACATTGAACAGCAACTTGCCCACAAGCTATTCCCCTTAAAGCAACACAAAGCAGTTGCCGATGTACGCGTACTGGGAGCGATTGGTGTTGTTGAAATGAAAGAGCATGTGGATATGCCCTCCATTCAACAAGCCTGTACAGAACAAGGAATATGGCTGCGTCCGTTTGGAAAATTGATTTACACCATGCCTCCCTTTATTATTTCAGAAAAAGAACTGGAGAAACTGGCACAAGGCATCGCTAACGTAATAACTAAACTGTATTAGAATGCAAGAATACATCAATAAATTAAAAATACTAAAAGGAGACGGGAATTACCGGGCCTTGCCCGATGAAGCAGCATCTCAACTGCTTGACTTATGCTCAAACGATTACCTGGGGATAAATGAAAATACAAAATTACAGGCAGACTTTTGGAATGAAACCACATCCCGGCAGTTGCTTAGTTCCTGTTCTTCAAGATTATTGGGAAAGCAGTTAAAACAACATACACTTTTTGAAACCGAACTTGCTGATGCTTACAAAAAAGAATCGGCGTTGTTGTTCAATAGCGGCTATCATGCCAATACCGGTATTCTTCCGGCCTTAACCTCAAAAAAAGATTTAATAATTGCCGACAAGTTAGTACATGCCAGCATTATTGACGGGGCAATGCTAAGCAAAGCCGATTTCATTCGCTACCGGCATTTAGACAATAAACACTTAGAAAAATTATTAGAAAAAAACAGGAAAAATTATAACCAGGTATTTATTGTCAGCGAAAGTATTTTTAGCATGGATGGAGATATTGCCCACTTACCCCAACTTGTTGAGCTAAAAAATAAATTCGATTGCCTCCTGTACATCGACGAGGCTCATGCCCTGGGTGTTCGTGGAGAAAAAGGCTTAGGCTGCGCCGAAGAACAAAACTGTATAAAAGACCTTGATTTTATCGTAGGCCCTATGGGAAAGGCATTTGCATCAACAGGAGCGTTCGTGGTTTGCAAGCAGGTATTCCGGGACTATTTGATCAACTTTGCCCGGTCGTTTATTTTCAGCACTGCTTTGCCCCCGATAAATGTAGCATGGAGCCGATTTGTTTTTCAGCACCTTACTGCCATGCAAGCCGAAAGGCAAAAACTCATGCAACTTTCAACAGAATTCCAGGAACAGTTGGGCATCCCGGGACAAAGTCATATCATCCCTTTTATTATCGGCACCAATGCCAATGCCATTCGGAAATCGCAAATACTACGCAGAAACGGGTTTAATGTATTGCCCGTTCGCTATCCTACGGTTCCCCGGAATACGGCAAGGCTCCGGTTTTCGCTTAATGCAAAAATGAACATCCAACAACTCTCACCAATAAAAAAACTGATTACAGAATCATGAACAAAGAATGGATAAAACAGGGCAACCGTCGCAACCTAGTTTTGTTTTTTAACGGATGGGGCATGGATGCCAATGCGATAAAGCACCTCGACTGCAAGGGCTATGATGTTTTAATGCTTAACAATTATAACAATCCGAAAGATTTTAACGAGGACACAATACGTGCAATAAAGCTTCCGGGGAAAAACGGTCAGAATAAAACCGTGAATTCATATCCAAACATCTATGTTGTAGCCTGGTCGCTCGGAGTATGGGCCGCATCACAACTGCTATCAAAAAATAGCATAAACATAAAAAAAGCAATTGCAATAAACGGCACACTTAATCCGGTTAATAATAATGAAGGAATCCCTGATTCAATTTTTGAAGGTACACTATCCGGATGGTCAAAAAAAACACGCGAACGTTTTTTAATGAGGATAGCAGGAGGTGCCAAAACCTATCATAAGCACCGGGACAAATTTGGGAACAGAAACATTGAGGAGCAGAAATACGAATTAGCCTCAATTTACGAACAACAAAAAAAATCAGGGGTCGGAAAATTTAGTTTCGACACCCTGTTTACAGGCAGCAAAGATGCTGTTTTTACGCCCCAAAATCAACTCAGGTGCTGGCAGGGACAAACTCAATGCGTTACGCTTGATATGCCGCATTACCCTTTTTTGTATTTCAACTCATGGCAATCGATATTATATAACAATTATGGCTATTGACAAACAACTTGTAAAAAATCATTTCAGCAAAGGGCTAAGAACGTACCCGAAACAGGCATCAGTACAACATAACATTGCCTGCAAATTAGCTGAAATGACCTCCAATCTCGGCTTCACTTATTTTAACAAAGTCTTTGAGGCAGGATGCGGTTCGGGATTTTTAACACAACAGTTGATTACACAACTTAACATTGAGCAATTAACCGTAAACGACCTCACCAGCACAGCAAAAGAATATATTGATGCAATTGCGCGACAATGGGGAAAGAAAATTGACTTTTTATGTGGCGATGCAGAAAAAATCACAGTCCCAGGCCATAACGATGCCGTATTTTCAGCATCCACCTTACAATGGTTCAACAACTTACCCTTGTTCTTCAACAAGATAAACCAATGTCTGAATCCGAAAGGGCTTTTTGCCTTCAGTACTTTTGGCCCTGATAATTTTCGGGAAATACGCCATACCTGTCAGGTTGGGTTACATTATCCTAACCAGGATACGCTAAAAAAAATGCTGGCTGAAAACTTTTCGATTCTTGCCCAAAAAGAATGGCGCGAAACAATGGAATTTAACCATCCGACAGATGTACTTCGGCATATGAAAAAAACAGGGGTGAATGGATTACAACACGAATATTTCGGGAAAAGACAACTAAGCCGGTTTTCCAATCATTACATCAAACAATTCTCAACAATAAACAACACTGTAACATTAACTTATAGTCCAATCATTATAATAACTCAAAAAAAATGAACAAACATATTTTCATATCAGGAATTGACACCGACTGCGGGAAAACATACATTACCGGACTTTTAGCAAAGAGCATGAACGACAATGGCGTAAAATGCATTACCAGCAAATTTGTACAAACAGGATGCACCGGGGTTTCAGAAGACCTTATTGAACACCGAAAAATAATGGGCATCGACCTCTTGCCCGAGGATATCGACAAAATCACCTGCCCGTTTGTTTATACTTTTCCGGCATCGCCACATTTGTCGGCACAAATCGATAAAATAAAATTTGATGTTAACGCGGTAATCAACAAAATAGAAATACTGAAAAAACGATACGACCTTGTTTTAACCGAGGGCGCCGGAGGGCTTACTGTCCCGTTAACCAAGCATTACCTCACTTCCGATTATTTAAAGGACAACAAAATACCTTTAATCCTGGTAGCTTCGTCGAAACTCGGAAGCCTAAACCACGCAATTCTGAGTATTGAATTCTGCAAAAGCAACAATATTCAGCTACATGCCGTAATCTACAATCAGTTCCCAACCGATAACAAGCAGATTGCAGACAGTTCCTTTCTTTTCCTGAAAGATTATCTGGCTCAAAAATATCCCGAAGTAAAAATTTCCCATGTAAAAGATTTGCTGAAACACCCCATAACAGAACTAATAAACTGAGGCATACACACAGCCTGCTGCGATTTTTTTCGGGGAGCATAACTGCTATTTTCTCTCACACAACAAACAGGCAGACACATAAAAAAAGAAACGATTTCGGAATTATTAAGTTAAAAATTAAATGCGACAATTTTTAAGCGAATCGGTATTATTCCCTGTTAAATATTAATTTTGTAAAAACAAAACAGAATATGCCTGATGGAGACACAACTTACAATATACAATACACTAACACGTAAAAAAGAAGTTTTTAAACCGATTACCGAAGGGAGGGTCGGGTTATACGTTTGCGGGCCTACGGTCTACAGCGATTCGCACCTGGGCCATGCCCGCCCGAACATTACTTTCGATTTGCTTTTTCGCTACCTTACTTTCCTAGGATATAAAGTAAGGTATGTGCGCAACATTACCGATGTTGGCCATCTCGAAAATGAAGCGGAAGAAAGCGGGGAAGATAAAATCTCGAAGAAAGCCCGTCTCGAAAAGCTGGAACCCATGGAAGTGGTACAAAAATACATGAACACTTTTCATAAAAATATGGAAAGCCTGAATGTGCTTCCGCCCAGCATTGAACCGCGTGCCACCGGCCACATTATAGAGCAGCAGGAAATGGTGCAGAAAATACTGGACAATGGTTTTGCCTACGAAGCAAACGGATCCATTTATTTTGATGTTGAAAAATACAACAATGCCTACAACTACGGGAAGCTTTCGGGACGCAACCTCGACGACATAAAAACCAACACCCGCGAACTTGACGGGCAGAGCGAGAAAAAAAATTCATTCGACTTTGCATTATGGAAAAAAGCTTCGCCGGAACATATCATGCGCTGGTCTTCAAGATGGAGCGACGGCTTTCCGGGCTGGCATCTCGAATGCTCGGTAATGAGTACCAAATATTTAGGTGAACAATTCGATATCCACGGCGGAGGAATGGACTTAACATTCCCGCACCACGAATGCGAAATTGCACAAAACACCGCAAGCGCAGGAAAAGCTGCTGTTAATTACTGGATGCACAACAATATGATCACGATTAACGGACAAAAAATGGCACGTTCGTTGGGCAATTTCATTACTTTACAAGAATTGTTCACAGGCAGCCACGAATTATTGATACAGGCTTATTCTCCTATGACCATTCGTTTTTTTGTATTGCAAGCACATTATCGCAGTACCATAGATTTCTCGAACGAAGCATTGCAAGCGTCAGAAAAAGGATTAGAACGCCTAATGACAGGCATAAAGAATATGGAAGCACTAGATGCTTCAAACGAATCGACAGTTGATATTGCCTCACTAAAAGAAAAATGCTTTGCTGCATTAAACGACGATCTAAACAGCCCGATTGCCATTGCCCATCTCTTCGACGGGGTAAAAATGATTAACTCCGTTAAAGCAGGAAATGAAAAAATAACAAAAACTGATCTTGACGACTTAAAAACATTCTACCATACAATCGTTTTCGATATCCTGGGTTTAAAAGAAGAAGAAACATCGGGAGACAACTCCCTGCTGGACGGAACGGTTGAATTGCTTATCAGCCTAAGACAGGAAGCCAAAACCAATAAAGACTGGGGGACAGCCGACAAAATCCGGGACGAATTAAAAAACATCGGCATTGAACTAAAAGATACAAAAAACGGGGTAGAATGGAAATAAAATGATAGTTGAATGGTGATTAACGAATGCTGAATAAAAAATGACGAAGTAAAGTTGCTATTCGTTAATCATTTCATCAGGAATAATTAAAAATGTTCTTGATTGTATAGCAGGACAATAAATAACACTTATAAACAATTGGCTCTTGTCCTCCCCAAAAGGGAGTCAGAGGCGGCTTAAAGAAAAAATTATGTTTTCAGGAATAGTAGAAGAATACGGCACAGTAACGGCCATTGAAAAAGACCAGGAGAATATACATTTTACATTAACCTGTTCTTTTGCCAACGAACTAAAAATTGACCAAAGTTTGTCTCACAACGGGGTTTGCCTTACGGTTGTTTGGCTCGACAAAGAAAAAAAGTTATACAAAGTAACTGCTGTTAAAGAAACATTGATAAAATCGAACCTTGGTCTTTTAGAAATAGGATCGAAAGTAAACCTTGAACGCAGTATGATGATGAATGGCCGCTTAGACGGGCATATTGTACAAGGGCATGTTGACCAAACTGCTGTTTGTAAAAAAGTAGAAGAAGCTGATGGTAGTTGGTATTATACTTTTGAATATGACTTCGATGCAGGGAAAGCACGACAAGGCTATATGACCGTTGAAAAAGGTTCGGTTACCGTTAATGGCGTAAGTCTGACTGTTGTTAACTCAAAAAACAACTCGTTCCAAGTAGCCATTATTCCATTTACCCAAGAAATGACCAATTTTCATACTTTCAAAGAAGGCACTGTGGTTAACCTAGAATTCGATATTATCGGGAAATATTTAAGCAAGCTGAATTCATTTTAGCAAAAGAAACTACCCCACTGCAAAAACAGCGGGGTAGTAGAACACTAGTCATAAAATTATTATTCTATGCTTTTCTCTAAAATAGCTGCCGCAATGCGATAAAAATGACGCAATTGTTTTCTATTGTGTTCTACTGTTTCCTTCTTTTTTATAGCAAAATTCACTCATAAATACTTCAAAATCCTTTACAATATAAATACATGCAACTAATCTTTACCTAAAAAAAGAAGAACAGATTAATTAAATATTCAATATTTTAAACTATATTGTAAGCCTACAATAATTATTCATTAACCTTAAACACAGAACACATGAAAAAATTAGTTGCTGAATTCTTCGGAACCATGTGGTTGGTTCTGGGAGGATGCGGTAGTGCAATGCTCGCTGCCGGATTTCCAAACCTTGGAATTGGATTTATTGGCGTTTCCTTTGCCTTTGGTTTAACAGTGCTTACTATGGTTTACGCCATTGGACACATTTCCGGCTGCCATCTTAACCCGGCAGTTTCAATCGGATTATGGGCAGGAGGACGTTTCCCTGCCAAAGACTTAGTGCCTTATATCATAGCACAACTATTGGGAGCGTTAGCCGGAGCAGGAGTTATTTACATCATCGTAACGGGACAACCCGGTGCCGATATAGGAACGTTTGCCTCAAATGGTTACGACACCTATTCTCCGGGAGGCTATAGCATGCTTGCTGCTCTTGTATGCGAAATCGTATTAACCTTTTTCTTCCTGTTTGTTATTTTAGGATCAACCCATTCCAAAGCACCTAAATACCTCGCAGGAGTCGCCATTGGCTTAAGTTTAACTTTAATCCATCTGATTAGCATTCCGGTTACCAATACTTCGGTTAATCCTGCCCGTAGTACCAGCCAGGCAATATTTACCGGGAATAGTGAACTAATCGGGCAATTATGGCTGTTTTGGGTAGCCCCGATAGCAGGTGCTTTAATTGCAGGATTGGTTTACAGGATACTATGCCCCGAGAAAAAGAAAGCATAAACACAAATGTTCGGAATTTTATTCAGAAACAACTATTGAGCACACCCCTACATTCCTCTAAATCAAGGAATCGAACAGACAAAATATAAGAATCAATTTAAACCATACAGTTTAAGTCTATCTGCCTCGCTTAATCCTGACAGGTTTTCGAAACCTGTCGGGATTCGAAAACTGCGGTTTTCTTCTTCCTGCCTGCCTCAACTGCCACTTTTTCGCCTGCTTCAATCGTCTCTCATTTTTTCAATTTGAGCGCCTCAAAGCTACATCGCTCTACTCCCAGGGTCTCCCATTTTTTGAAAGGCAACGGAATATTGGGCAATTCTTTTATGGCTTCGTCAATAACATAAACCTTTTTACCGCGTTGAGCTAAGCCGATAACGGCATCGTTTACACAAACATTGGTAGTAACTCCATAAACAACAATAACAGAAGGAGCAAGCATTTCAACTATTCTATCGGTATAAGGATTACCAGAAAACACATCAAACGCATCTTTACAGATTACAATATTCCGGTGCTTTAAAACCTCCTGCAACGAATCATAAGCTTTATCCCAGCGATACACCACCGGATTATCAGGAATGGTCGCGGAAACAAACGCTGCACCACGTGTATGAGCCATGCAGTGTTCCGGAAAAGTAGTTATAAAATCCGGAGTATCGGAAAGTTCTAATGAATTTTTATAATGAAAATCAGCCGTATTTACCACTCTAATATCCTGTTGTGCGGCAAAAGCAGTAATAGCAGTCCATATTGGTTTTAACTGTTCGGCTCCCGGCACATATAGTTTCCCATCCGGTTCAACAAAATCAACCTGGGTATCTACATTCCAAAAAAGAATTTCAGTATTGTCCATGTTGCTTAAATTATTCCTGCCAATTATATTTCTTATTCAAACTTATGCAAGCTGCTTTTCAACCATACAACAAATTCTTCAGGCGAAGCATTGTAACTATATCCTTTACCTAACTGTTGTTCGTTATGATTAAGGATTACATAATAGGGTTGCGTATTACGGTTGTAGCGTGAAATTTGCAAATCAGTCCATTTGTTTCCAATGGTTTTCACCTTTCGGCCGGTAACTTTCGAAACATATTGTTCTGCTTTCGGTAATTTGGTTCTAAGGTCAACATACAGCGAAACAACTACGAAATCATTCAGCAACATATTTTTCACTTCCTGATTTACCCATACATTATCTTCCATCTTCCGGCAATTGGTACAGCCCTTCCCTGTAAAATCAACTAATAAGGGTTTTCCTGTTTTTTTTGCAAAGGCGAGTGCCTCCTCATAATCGTCGAACAACGGGATTCCATGAGGGCCGGTATGCCGTCCCAATACTTCGGTTCCGGAAACCCGCGTTGCAGCAACAAATCCGGGAGCCTGAGTACGCCCTACTCCAAGTGGCGACTCGGCATAATCGGCAGGAGGCGGAAAACCACTAATCAGTTTCACTGGGGCTCCCCATAGTCCAGGAAGCATATAAATGGCAAAAGCCAAAACAATAGTACCAAATACAAACCTCGACACCGGCAAATGTGTAAGCGGCGAGTCGTGTGGAAACCTGATTTTTCCCCACAGATACAAAGCCAAAGCAACGGCAATAGCAATCCAAATGGCAATATAAACCTCGCGTTCCAGGATGTGCAGGTTTAGTACCATATCGGCAATAGAAAGAAACTTAAAAGCAAAAGCAAATTCAAGAAAGCCCAGCACTACCTTTACTGAATTCAGCCATCCCCCCGACTTTGGCAACGAGTTGAGCCATCCCGGGAAAGCAGCAAACAAGGTAAAAGGAATGGCCAATGCCAATGAAAAACCCAACATCCCTACAACAGGAGCCAGTCCTCCGCTACGAGCAGCCTCAACAATTAGTGCCCCAACAATAGGGCCGGTACACGAAAAGGAAACAAGAGCCAGGGCGAAAGCCATAAAAAAAATCCCAATAAAGCCGCCTTTGTCTGCTTTACGGTCAACGGCATTTACCCAATTGCTTGGCAAAACAATCTCGAATGCCCCCATAAAAGAAAAGGCAAAAGTGAAAAGCAATAAGGCAAAAAACAGGTTAAACCAAGGATTGGTTGAAAGCTTATTTAAACTTTCGGCACCAAAAATTGCCGTAACAACCGTTCCTAATATCACATAAATTAATATAATAGAAATCCCGTACAACAGGCCGTTACGTATGCCTTTGGCCTTTGTTTTACTTTGTTTGGTAAAGAAACTTACCGTCATCGGGATCATCGGGAAAACACAAGGAGTCAGCAAAGCCGCAAAACCTGCCAAAAAAGAAAGTAAGAAAATATTCCAATAGTTACGTCCTTTCTTTTCGGCTCCTACAACAGCAGAGGCTTCTCCTTCTTTTTTCGTCCCTTTTACCTGAAACAAAAATTCCTGCTCATCTGGTGGCGTACAGGTTTCTTCATTACAGCTCATAAAAGTAACGGTCCCTTTTATTCCAACTAAGCCCGACGCTTTCAACTTTATTTTTTGGGTAAACGTAACTTCCTCCGCGAAATAACCTAACTGCATTTGAAAAGTTTGATCAAAATGCATCTCCGGGTCAGGATTTTTTTGAAGACTGCCCACAAAATCGAACAAGGTTGAATCTTTATAAGCAAATTGCGTGGCAACAGGGCCTCCTTCCGGCAAATCGGTGTCGTACAAATGCCACCCCTTTTCAATGGCTGCCGTAAATACCAGAGTAATTTCATCTCCGTTCTGTTTTGAAAAGAAATCCCATTTTACCGGATTTACAATTTGTGCCTGTAAAAACAGAGTAGCGAGGATTAATACAATTGTAAATGTAATTTTCTTCATACGATTGCTTGTTTCAACAAATGCCTGATTAATAATGCATACAAAAATATAAATATTCCGATGAGATACATTTGATATCCCGATTTTTTCAAAGAAATCAGTTCCCCTTCCGCTGCTATTTTTTTATGATCAATTTTCGTACAGCCAACTCTTCCCCGTCAATGTTCAGATATACTAGATATAAACCAGGGTTGTATCCCGACATATCAAACTGTATGGATTGAACCGATTCGTATTCTTTCTGCATTACTTTTCGGCCTGAAACATTAAAAACAAAAAGTTGTACATCCCGGGATTTATCCGAACTAATATTTACATTCACTCCGCCGGAAGCAGGATTTGGGTACATCGTCATTCCGGACAGAGTATCAACGGGAGGCAAAGGCGTATCTGTTCCGTTTCCAAAGAGCTTTATCCGGACAGAAACAGGAAAATGGTCGGAAGCAGTTTTGGTATAGTCACTGTCATAAAATTCATAATGCACCCGGGCAGAACTGTCAATATACTGATTAAAAAGCTCATTGCTTAAAGTGATATGATCAATCATATTCTCCCGGGTAACATACGACCGGCAATTTTTTTCGCTCAAAATATCGGTTACAGTTGAATAATTTGCAGTATCATTCACAAAACTTTCATAAGATGTTACCGAAGAACTTACATCAGCAACCGTTTCATCCACATCATCATTATAATCTCCAAGAAGAATAAGATTGACATTGGCATAATATTGATCGAGCGAGTCTTTTAAAACTTCAATATCGTATTTCCGCATATTGTATTTTAAGGTTGCGGTGCTGCTACTGTTTGCCCGTGCATGAATAGCTACCATATGAAATGTTTTTGTAATCCTACCAATTGTTACATTGGCTACCATAAGAAAAGGCAAACGCCCACTGGCCCAAAAACGACTGGCATCGTTGCCGGGATAGTTGCTTAATGCAGAAGCATCTCCCCCATTGTAATAGGGATGAACAGAAGCCAAAAGCGGAGTGGTTTTTACTGCCGATACCGTAGCTGTTTTATAAATAAATCCTGTTTTTTGCTTTATTCCTGTTCCTTTCGGATAGGAAACGGCATCGGAAAGCACATAATCATAGCCGTTCATTTCGCTTACCATTTTAGCCATTAAAGCTTCATCCGCAATTTCTTCCACTGCATAAATATCGGCATCCAGGGCTTTTAAAATGGCTTTTACACTATCTTTCTGAACCGAATCGGCCTTGTTGCCGGCCGGAGAATTGCTCTCGTCCCCAAACCATTCAATGTTCCAGGTAACAATGTCAAAAGTTGAATCCCTGGAAATTCCTAATCCATCGTCTGCAACGTATTTCCCGGCACAAGACAAATCATTTTTGATACGTGGCATCAACCGGGAAATCGTATTATACCGACTTACAACTCCAATAGCTTCGGAACAGCTTGCGGGCTGCGCCAGCCCCACTAAATCGGCAACATCTTTATCAATCCTGATTTCCCCGCTTCCGGAAATATCAGCAATCTCGATGTTTGTATTGCCAAACATCATGGTTCCGGGAGCCGAAAAAGTTACATGTTCTATTTTAACCAGTTCCGCAGGGTGCAAAGCCATTTCGTCCAAAGTTATCGTTAACGGCCGAACAGGCGAAACCGCTTCACCATGTGCAGAAACGGTTGTTAGCGATACTAGCTCAGCCTGCCCGTTATAAGTAGTTTTAGTTCCGGTTATGGTAATTGAATCGCCAATCCGGAATTTTCCTTTGCCATATACCTTTTCATCGTAGATTGCAATGCCAGCAGTTGAATCCTGCAAATAAGCCAGGGTTCCAAACTGGCCGGCAACGGTTAAAACCCCCGAAATCGAAAGCACTGTATTATCTGCACTATCACGTGCCTGGGCAATCGTCAATACTTTTTCTTCGGGAGAAGACCCTGTGCCAAACGCCTGTTTTGTATTGACCGCACCAAAAGTAGCTGGAAGATTTGCCTGCCAGGTAAAGTCGCTGTAACGTGTTCCGGTTCCGGTTAACTGAAGCGAATGGCCTAGCTCTGTAGAAGAAGTTTCGGACACCCCGATATCGTCGCTCTTATGCCCCGTAGCCAAACCATCCACGGCTGTAAAAGTCCCTTCGTAACTCAAAAACTGGACGACATTATCGGAAGCATCAATTAAAGCAATCCCGTCCGGACCGTTCTGAATCCCGGAAATACTAAAACTTAAAGTTCCGTAGCCATTATCCTGGTCGGGAACAGTTCCGGACAATGCAACTGTTTTATATGCTTTGCCATTACCTCCATTGTACAAAATAATATACCAATCCGTAAGGTCTGTTGCGGCAGGAGCAGCTATCTCAATAGCTTCATTTTTATCGCTTCCGCTATTATCGTAATGAATCTCGTTGATAAAAACACTGGCAACTGTTGTCGATTTTTTCACTTTATTTACGGTTCCTGGTGTATTAACGGCTCTCCCCTCTTCAGCCACAGCATCTGAAAATGCAGTCAGTCCTTCGCCGTAAAAATCGTTTCTCACCCAATCTGTAATGGTATCGGTATCTGTTCCGTCAGGAATACGGGATGCCCCCCCAACCATAGAAGTACCATCATCAAAATCGGCTGTTAAAACAACATTAGCATAAGCATATTTCGATGAAGCACTTTCGACAACTGCAACGTCATCCTTAATTTCATCCCAAAAAACAGTATCGATTACTCCATCGTCATTTACGTCAATATCATCACCTTTCTTCCCCGTAAAACCTTTTACCAACAAAAGGGAAAGCGAACCATTATCAAACTGTTCTGCCAACATACCGGTTGTCCAATAACCATTAGCATCGGAAGAATTGGCTCCATATATTTTTTTTATAGTCCCTGCTCCGGCAGCAGCAGCGGAGTCGCCTTCAATCAGAAGCAATGTATACGCACTTAAATCGGCATTGGCTATGCTTTTTAATTCTATAAATTCGTTTGTATCAGGGCTTCCATAATGATTGAACACAAACTCATTGATAACCACCGTTAGCTCAGGAGCAGCACCGAAATATTGCCCTTCATTTACCGCGCCAAAAGTAGCTGGAAGATTTGCCTGCCAGGTAAAGTCGCTGTAACGTGTTCCGGTTCCGGTTAACTGAAGCGAATGGCCTAGCTCTGTAGAAGAAGTCTCGGACACCCCGATATCGTCGCTCTTATGCCCCATAGCCAAACCATCCGCGGCTGTAAAAGTCCCTTCGTAACTCAAAAACTGGACGACATTATCGGAAGCATCAATTAAAGCAATCCCGTCCGGGCCGTTCTGAATCCCGGAAATACTAAAACTTAAAGTTCCGTAGCCATTATCCTGATCGGGAACAGTTCCGGACAATGCAACTATTTTATATGCTTTGCCATTACCTCCATTGTACAAAATAATATCCCAATCCGTAAGGTCTGTTGAGGTAGGAGCAGCTATCTCAATAGCTTCATTTTTATCGCTTCCGCTATTATCGTAATGAATCTCGTTGATAAAAACATTTTGGGGGTATCCATAAGATACAATAAAAATAAATCCGCAAAAAAGAAACAAAAACTTCCTCATAGCAAGATGTATTTTAAAGTTAACAAAATAGCGACACTTTAAATTATATCACCTATAAAAATAATGTTTATTGAAAAATAATCAGGCTTAAAACATATATTTTTTTGATTGTTTTTAAGTTATGTCGGATGTTTTGCTGCCTTATCTCGATCACGCTTTCCAAGTTTTGTCGCAACAAAACTTATAATAAGTATTTGTATCGGATGAAAAATCATAATCGGCAGTAGCATTATTCCGGTCAGGGAAGAGTTGTGAAATAATATTTTAGCAAAAACAGTTCCGTGTACCAACGATTTCTTTGTTCCGCAAAACTGAGCAGTAATCTGGTCTTCCAGGTTAAAACCAAGCCAGCGCGATAAATACAGCGAAAGAAAATAGATGACATAAAAAAGCGCAATAACCAATGTTACAATCAGTAACAAATCGGCAATGTCGACCGAAACGAAAACCTTTGTGGCAAAAGAATGCGAAAAGCTTTTAAAGATAATCAGCAGGATTACCGACTTGTCGAACATTGTCAGGTAACGGGTATGTTTCCGGGCAAAATTGCCCCAGTAACGTTGTAGTATTAATCCTAAAGTTACGGGGATTAGTATTTCGGTTATTAGTTTCATATAAATTTCGCCCAGATTGAAATCGACCGAAGCATGATGTAAAAACAGTCCTATCCAAAGCGGGGTAATAACAATGCCAATTAGTCCTGAAATGCTGGCATTAAAAATAGCCGCAGGGATATTCCCTTTTGCAATTGAAACCATCACCACCGAAGAAGAAACGGTTGATGGCAATGCCGCTAAAAACATAAAAGCCAGCCATAATGTTTTCCCGTTTTCTGTTTCTATTAACGGAAAAAAAGCCAATACGATTAACGGAAATATCAGGAAAGTGGTAAGTTGCACCAAGACATGGAGCTTCCAGTTTTTTAATCCTGTTTTTATTTGTTGCGGACTTAATTTTAGCCCGTAAAAGAAGAATATCAACGAAATGCCAATACTTACAATGAGGTTTAACGGAACTTTGCTCTCCGGACTACCCCATTGAGGGAAAATCCAGGCCAGGCCAATAGCGCCGATTATGGCAAGTATAAATTTATCTATTTTAATCATCAATAAGCTTCTCTTTCGCAGTCTGTACGCACTCAAAATTAAACTGTTGCAAGGAGGCCTGTTTCTTCTCCAAAATATTTTGAACACACAAATTGCCGATGCTCCCCTCGTGCGTATGATGAATTTTCTTATTCGGAGTAAAGGCTCCTTGCTCGATAGTTGCCCCCACTATTTTATAAGCTTCTCTGAACGGAACTCCACTCAAAACCAAGCGATTAACTTCCTCCACACTAAATATATAATCATACCTCGAATCATCAAGAATATGCTTGTTGATGGTCATATTTTTCAGCGCCAAACCTGCAATATTAATACAATCGTTCAGTTCTTTGAACATTGGGAAAAATATTTCTTTAACCATTTGCAGATCGCGAAAATAACCACTTGGAAGATTATTGATAATCATTGTGATTTGAGCAGGAATGCCTTGTATTTTGTTGCAACGTGCGCGTAACAATTCAAAAACATCAGGATTTTTTTTGTGCGGCATTATGCTCGATCCGGTGGTAAATTCGGCAGGAAGGCTTACAAAACCAAAATTCTGACTCATAAATAAACAAACATCATAAGCCAGTTTGGCAAGGGTAGAGGCAAGGTTCGACAATGCAAACGAAACAATTTTCTCTACTTTTCCTCTTCCCATTTGTGCATAAACCACATTGTAATTCATATTGTTGAACCCCAGTAAATCGGTGGTCATTTGTCGGTTCAACGGAAACGAAGATCCATATCCTGCAGCCGATCCAAGGGGATTCTGGTTCGTAATTTTATAGGCCGAGAATAAAAGCTCAAGGTCATCAGTAAAACTTTCGGCATAAGCCCCAAACCAAAGCCCAAACGACGAAGGCATAGCTACCTGAAGATGCGTATAACCGGGCATGAAAACGGCTTTACTTTCTTCGGCCTTTTGGGCCAGCACATCAATAAGGGCAGAACTGTTTTCGACTATTTCCTTAATGGCATCGCGTGTAAAAAGCTTCAGGTCGAGCAAAACCTGGTCGTTACGCGAACGGCCGCTGTGAATTTTTTTTCCAAGGTCGCCCAACTCTTCGGTTAATAAAAATTCAACCTGCGAGTGCACATCTTCAATGCCCTCTTCGATGCGAAAGTCTCCTTTTTCTGCTTTCTTATATAACTTTTTCAATGCCTGCAACAATACCGGAAGTTCCGACTTGTCAATCAAACCAACCGATTCCAGCATGGTTACATGTGCCATAGAGCCCAAAATATCGTGCGTTGCCAGGAATAGGTCAAGCTCCCGGTCTTTCCCAACAGTAAATTCATCAATCGCCTTATTTACCGGCGTTCCCTTATCCCAAAGTTTCATAATATATTTTTTCTTTTTATTCCTGTTTCTTACAACTAAGCAAGCAGGCACTTATCTTGTGTCGTTAGTATTGCATACAAAATTGTATTCGCAAAGATAAACTTCTATCCGGCAAAAAAAGACAAAAGGATGCATTTCTTTTAAATGCCTCAACATTGGGCTTTTGTCTGAAATTTCGAACTTCCGCCCAGGTATCACCTTACAACGAAATTTGGTACAATAGGCGGCCAAATATCTTCACCAGAAGCAATTTCATAAAGAAGAGCCCACAATATTTCTTTTTACTAACAAAAACATCGATTTAAAAACAAAAAGAAACAAAAGCACGTCAAATATTAAAAATTTGTTAATTACATTATTTTACAAACATCAAGACAATGTCATTTTGACACATTATTTGTTCTTTTGAAATCAAAAAGATAAAACAAACAATATTCAAGTTTCATATTGAAAAGAAAGCAAATGATCTACATAAACACTAAAAAAATTATTATGAAGAAAACACTACTATTTTTAACAAGTATGTTGCTTATGCTAACCTTGGCTGCTCCCAATGCAAAAGCACAAGAATGGAGTACCGGAATAGATATTTATTCGAGCTACATCTGGCGCGGATCAAAATTTGGTAACGGACCGGCATTTCAGCCGAGTGTTGAATTTAACACAGGAGGCTTTTCTATTGGTGGCTGGGGATCTATCAGCTCCGGAACAGACGAAGGTCTTGAAATGGATCTTTACGCAGGCTATACTTTTGATTTAAATGAAAATTCCACACTGGGATTTACGCTGACGGATTACTATTTCGGTGGCGACTGGACTGATTTTAAATATGTACATAACCTTGAACCAAGCATTACCCTAGAACTTGGTGATTTTTCGTTAATGGGAGCCTACATGTTTCTTAAAGGAACAGAGGAAACCCCAACAGTAAAAGGACAAGACTTTGCAGAAGACGGTGATGTTTATTTTGAAGCTGGTTATTCTTTTAAAGCCGTTAGCTTAACATTAGGAGCCGGCGACGGACAATATACCGACGACGGAGATTTCAATGTCTGCAATATTTCAGTAGGAACGTCGAAAGATGTAAAAATTACAGACACCTACACGCTGCCGGTATCCGGGGCAGTTGTGCTGAATCCCTCAACCGGAGGATTTTTTATTACCGTGGGAGTTACATTGTTTTAGCAATAAAAAAAAGAAAGGGTGTAATGTGAGTTGAAAGGGTAAGTTACACCTTTCGAAAAATATAAATCAATTCTAATGATAAAATGAACCAGCCCATGGGCGAGACAAAAATTTAGACAGACGAAACGAGTCCCCCGATTTATAGGGGCGAGTTACATGAGTTACTAAAAAAAACAAACAATTATAAACGAATGAAAAAGATAGAAGCGATTATTCGCAAAACAAAATTTGAAGAGGTAAAAGATGCACTTTACGAGGCCGGCATCGAATTCTTTTCTTATTGGGATGTCCGGGGAGTAGGACAGGCAAAACAGGGCCGCGTTTACCGGGGAGTTATGTACGACACCAGTTCGATTGAAAGAACTAAACTTGAAATTATTGTCCGTGATAAAAATGTGGAAAAAACAATTTCGGCTGTTATGGGTTCGGCAAGGACAGGAGAAATTGGCGACGGAAAAGTGTTTATTGTACCAATTGAAGATTCTTTCCGCATACGCACAGGAGAACAAGGAGACGAATCGCTGTACATAAAAGGCAAAGAAGAATAGTAACAAAAAAAATCTGATTATCATGGAAGAAACAATACAAGGCTTACAAATAGGTATTGACAATATGTGGTTGCTGGTTGCCGGTTTTTTGGTAATGTTTATGCAACCCGGGTTTGCAATGGTTGAAGCCGGATTTACCCGATCAAAAAACACTGCGAATATTTTAATGAAAAACCTTATGGATTTTGCCATAGGCTCGTTATTGTACTGGATTATCGGCTTCACTATAATGTATGGCGATTCGGTATTAGGCGGTTTTATCGGGAAACCCGATCTGTTTTTTATGAGCGATGGTTGTGGCGATAATTACGCTGATTATTCCGACCTGTTTTTCCAGACTGTTTTCTGCGCAACTGCTGCCACAATTGTTTCGGGAGCAATGGCCGAAAGAACCGAATTTAAAGCTTATTTAATTTTCACCATAATTGTTTCCGTTTTTATATACCCTATCTCAGGACACTGGACATGGGGCGGAGGCTGGTTAAGCCAACTTGGCTTTCACGACTTTGCAGGTTCTTCAATTGTTCACTCAGTTGGCGGGTGGATTGGACTGGCCGGAGCTGCAATCATTGGCCCGCGCATAGGGAAATACAGCAAAGACGGGAAAGCTCATGCAATTCCGGGACACAATTTACTACTAGGCGCACTTGGCGTATTTATCCTGTGGTTTGGCTGGTTCGGATTCAATCCCGGCTCACAACTGGCTGCTGCCGGAAAAGACAATGCTATTGCTATCGGGCATATTGCAGTAACCACCAACCTTGCAGCAGCAGCCGGAGCTGTTACCGCCATGATTGTTGCATGGATACGCTATAAACGTCCTACGCTTTCGATGTCGTTAAATGGCGCATTAGCCGGATTGGTTGCAATCACTGCCGGATGTGATGCAGTTGACCCTGTAGGCGCCTTAATCATAGGTATTTTTGCCGGTTTAATTTTACCTTTTGCCGTAGAATTTTTCGACCACGTTTTGAAAATTGACGATCCGGTAGGTGCAGTATCGGTACACGGAGTTTGTGGTGCAATAGGCACCTTAATGGTAGGTCTGTTTTCGACCTCCGAAGGGTTATTTTACGGACATGGTGCTAAATTATTAGGAGTTCAGGCACTTGGAGTACTCACATTCTTTGCCTGGGCTTTTGGTTGTGGTTTGATATTATTTTTCATTCTGAAGAAAACAAATATTCTGCGCGTTTCCAGGCGCATTGAAGAAGAAGGCCTCGATGTTTACGAACATGGAGAAAATGCCTACAACTAACCTTCTTCAGTTTTTAAGTCTGTAGCTGTCTGTTTTTATGGCCCCGCCAACGGGCGGGGTCTTTCTTCAACAACGTTGATTAAACTTAACCGTTACATATAAATTAAAGTAGTTTTTTAGTTAGTTACTAGTTTGGTTAGATTAGAGGACAAAAACCGGTTGCCAGGGCAACTGGTTTTTTTTGTTGAAAAAATAAAGAATATTCGCCCCTGTATTCTATTGTGTTCGTTATTTTTGCTGCTCAAAAAAATAAAAATTATGATGCAAACCTGGTTCGAAAGTAAAGTAAAATATTTGAAGGTTTCGGAAAGTGGAAATGAACAAATGGTTACCGAGAATTTTCTGCTTGATGCCGTTTCATATACCGATGCAGAAACCCGGATTATCCGCAAGATGCAGGAAATGGTAAAAGGAGGAGAATTCACAATTGTTGATATTAAAAAATCGCGAATTGCAGAAGTTTTCCCTTTCGAAGACGGAGAATGGTGGTTTAAAGCTACAATAAACCTAGTAACGGTAGATGAAGATGCCGGAAAAGAGAAAAAACTCCGGACCTATTACCTTATTATGGCCGACGACATAAAAGAAGCATTGCAACGATTAGAGGAAAGCCTCGAATTCCTGGTAATCCCTTACGTTGTTTCGGCTCTTGCCGTAAGTCCGATTGTTGATGTATTCCCATACGAGCCTTCCGAATCGGAAATTCCGGAAGGTTATGTTCCTGTAAACGAAAAAGAAGAAAAACCGAATCCGATTTTCACTAATGGCGTTAATCCTTACGAAGAAAAGGAAGAAGAAGCTATTGAAGAAAAACAAGAGGAAATTACGGAAACACAGGAAGAAGAAGAAATCCTCGAAAATCAGGAAGAAACAAGCACCACCACGGAAGAAGGAGAAGATGTAGCTGACGAAGAAAATACAAACCCGGATGAATAATCCCAATTGTCTTTCAAAATGAGACTTAAGCGAAATTTTGAATTTATAATGATACCAACCCGGCAATTAACAAAAGTATCGACATAAACAGCTACAACACAATTTAGCTGCCTTTATTCCATATCAATTCAAATGCCCGGTAAAAAAAAGAACCGTTCTTCCTGAAAGAAATCAGAAGAAGAACGGTTCTTTTTGCTCAAAAAACACCAAACAGCACCCGGATTTTATTTCTTTTTGGCTTTTTCAATACCAATACGCTGACCTTTGTAACGTGCATTTTTAAATGACCGTACAATATCTTTTTCGTATTTTGAATCTATTTCAAAGAAAGAAAAACCTTTCAGCACTTCAATATCCCCGATTTCTACATTTTTCCCGGGCATTTGCTGGTTTACCAAATCAATGATTGTCCGTTTGCTAATCCCGTTTTTCTTCCCCATGCTAAAAAAGAAGCGGGAAAAATTATAAGTTCCCCGTCCTTTTCGGCCTCCTCTTTCGTGCTTGTCTCGTCTTTTTCGATCTGCAGGATCTGACTTTGTTTCATCCACATTTATATCGGTCGCATTCTCGTAATATTTCAGGAAGCTGTTAAACTCAACCGAAACAAAACGTTTCACCAGTTCTTCTCTTTCCAGCCATGCCAGTTTTTTATAAATAACAGGCATAAATGGGGCTATCTGCTCCTCGTTAACCGTCACATTTTCCACCCGGTCAATCAGGTTAAACAATTGTTTCTCACAAATGTCTTTTCCCTGAGGCACCAATTTTTTCGAAAACTTCTGTCCTACTTTGCGCTCAACAATCTTCAGTTTTCCTTTTTCCCTTAAATGAATCAGTGCAATTGAAATTCCGCGTTTTCCGGCACGTCCGGTACGTCCGCTACGGTGAATATAAACTTCGGGATCGTCCGGAAGGTTATAATTAATAACATGGGTAAGATCATTTACATCGAGCCCGCGGGCAGCCACATCGGTAGCCACAAGCATTTGCAGATGTTTTGCTCTGAAACGCGACATAACATGGTCGCGCTGTGCCTGAGAAAGGTCGCCATGCAAAGCATCGGCATTATAACCATCCTGCATCAGCCTATCAGCCACTTCTTTGGTTTCGGCACGGGTTCTGCAAAAAATTATACCGTAAATATTTGGATTTATATCTGCTATTCGTTTCAACGCCAGATATCGATTTTTAGCCTGAACCACATAATAATGATGCTCCACATTTTCAGCCGCAGTATTCTTTTTCCCTACTGAAATTTCATGAGGGTCGGCCATATATTTCCTGGAAATAGAGACAATCTCTTTGGGCATAGTTGCCGAAAAAAGAAGTGTTTGTTTTTCAACCGGAGTATCTTCGAGTATTCCGTCAAGGTCGTCCTTAAAGCCCATTGAGAGCATCTCGTCAGCCTCATCCAGCACCAGCCATTCAATTTGGTTAACTTTCAATTTTTTTCGCCGAATCAGGTCGAAAGTACGCCCTGGAGTTCCAACAACAATTTGAGCCCCCTTTTCGAGCGACTTTATTTGTTTCTTTATATCGGAACCACCATAAAGCACTGCTATTTTGGTGTTTTCAATGTTCTTAGTAAAGGACTGAAGATCTTTTGCAATCTGCAATGCCAGTTCGCGTGTAGGGCTTAATATCAAAGCCTGTGGCACCTTTATTGATGCATCAATTTGCTGAACAACGGGCAGTCCAAATGCAGCTGTTTTCCCGGTTCCGGTTTGCGCCAACGCAACCAAATCCCTGTCGTTGTTTAACAAAAAAGGTATTGTTTTTTCCTGTATTGGCGTAGGATTCTCAAAACCCAGTTCCCGGATGGCATTCAGGACTTCCGGTTTTAAGCCCATTGTTTCAAATAAATTCATAATCGTTTTCTTAAAGCGGGCGCAAAGGTATTCTTTTTATTTGTTTTTCAGCTTTTTATAAGAAACATCTACACACAATTTAACTTAAAATCAGAAAGCAGGCAATTTTCGGTCTGTTTTCGCTCAACACCTCCTCCTGCAGATGCATATAACAATTGGTACGACAGGTTATTTCAAAGGATGTAAAAAACCTTCGACAATAGCAATGGCATTATGCAGCCTTTTTTCCTTTTCTCCCCGGACAATCTTAAAAGTAAAGTTATACTTTTTTATCTCATTGATGTAACATTCTTGGAGCCTATTGCGCTCTTCTCCTCCGTTTTCCCTTACAGTATCGGCAATCCACGGCAAATCGGTTGCACACACAAGAAATAAATCAACAGGCATTTCACGGATTGTTTTTTCAAGCCAAACGGGAACGGCTTTAAAAACCACTTCGAACCAAATTTTGGTAACAAACAGCCATGTATCTAAAAAAACAAACGGGTGTGCTGAATTTAAAAGTTCCCGGTATTGTTCAACCTGTTTTCGGGCAATAAACTCAACATCGTCGAATGTATATTTCCTTTTTAGCTGCAACACATAATCGCGGGCAAATTCCGGCACAAAAGGAACATTATAATGCTTTGCCAATGCCGCTACCAGCGTGCTCTTCCCTGTCGATTCGGCCCCGGTTATTGCTATAATTGCGGTTTTGTTCTTAAACATTGATTTACTGCTTTTGCGATTGAGAAGATTAGTGAGTTCGTAGATTCGTAACTGGGAATTTTTTCCTCTTCTGCCCTTCCAACTACAACTAAAAACTGCGACTTCCTTCTTAGTCAAAAACAACTTCCCTGTTTTCAGCATGAAGTGCGTCGAAACACATTCTTATTTGTTGTTCGTTATTTTTATCCGTTGCAAGATCAGGAAGTTCGTTTATTCCCCAAAATGCACTTTCAGTGGTTTCGGAGTTAGGGATAAATTCCCCCCCGATAATCTCGCACAGGACAAATGCTTTGCATATTCCGTAGGCATAAAGCGGCAGATTATGCTTATTCCTGTCCTGAAGAGCAATTAACTTAGTAGCAACAACATCTAACCCGGCTTCTTCCTTTACTTCTTTTATGGTGTTCGATTTTATCGATTCCAAAACATCTACCCATCCCCCGGGCATCGACCATGTGCCGTTATTTTCTTTTACCAGAAGAATTTTATCATCTTTAAAAATTGCTGCCCGTGTTTCTAGTTTTGGAGTTTGAAAACCGATTTCGTTACAAAACACATCTTTCACAAATCCAACCGGTACTTTTGCTCCCGCACTCACCATCTCTGCAGAAATTTCCCGGAGCCTTTCAAAGCGTTCCATGTCGAATTGATCTTTAGTGTATGTGATACCGGCCTGTGCAATAAACTGGAGCTCCATGGCCCATTTCAGCCAAGGGTTTACTTCAAAAGGATGTTGGTTTAAATTCAGAACATACCGGATATCTCCGGGTGTTTTGAAAAAATAATCGGCATAAATATGTTTTACCGAATTACAGCCCCATAATGCCAGTCCAAACTTAACCCCGGCATTGTTGGCGCACTGGTAATCGTAAACGCTGTCGCCGATGTACAAAATATCGTTGGGCTCTGTATTTGTTCGTTTTATATATTCAAGAATAGGATCAGCCGAAGGCTTAGGTAGCGCTGAATCTTCAACACAAATAACCGTTTCGAAATATCCGGAAAGCTGAAAAGGAAGAAAGTCGGCGGCATATTCCTGCCTGGTTTTTGAAGTTATTATTCCCAACAGGTATTCCTTCTGTAATTCTTCAAGAATGGATTTTATCCCGTTAAAAACGACTATTTCGTGCGAATATTTATCCTGGTATTTGTGCCATATTTTACCGGCTTCTGCAATATTTTCTATACCTAAACGCTTTAGCGTAACTTCACCCGGTATGCCTAATGCAAATTTTAAATCGTCAAGTTCTATTTCCTTTTGAGTAAGCTCGAAAACGGTCTCTCTGAGAGATTTCAACAAAGCACTTTCGGTATCAATAAGGGTTCCGTCAATGTCGAATACAATATGTTTTTGTCTCATTTTTCCTAATTTTTCGCACACAGTCTTCTTCTTCCCTGCACACTAATCTCGGTGTCTGCCCTCTTTCTTCCCTGCCAACTGAGACTAAAAACTGCGCCTTTTTTCTTATTTTCATCGAATTTCCACAACTTCCGTAGAATTTACTAAATGTTCGTATTCTACAGGATTGTCAATAACCTCCAAGGCTTTTTGCAGGGTTTTATCGTCGCTGTTCAAGATTTGATACATATCGCTTCTCGAAAAAATATCGCGGGCAATATAAGCTTTAATATCCTGTTTCAACATATCTTTAACAAAAACCAGGCTTTCTTCATTTTTCTTAACCCCCTCTTTTTCGCCCCGGGCTACAATTTCGTTGATAACATCGTCTGTTACCACAAATTTCTTATTGAAAGTTTCAAAATCAGGATATTTTTGTTTGAATTCGTCCCTGTTTTCATCAACAAAACTAAGCACATAGGTAAACACAACGTTTTTACGGCGCAATTTATTCAGGTATCCGTAATAATGCGAAGTATCCATCGGCACAAAAATATCGGGAATTATTCCCCCTCCACCATAAACGTTACGCTTGTTTTCGAGCGTCTTGTATTTCAATTTATCATCGAAATGAATACTGTCGGCATTAAACATTTCGCCATTGCTCATTCTGTTCAGATAGTCTTTACGGTACTCCATTACCCCTTTCTCGTACGGTTTTTGAATGCATCTCCCGCTGGGAGTATGATAATGAGCCGTAGTAAGGCGTATCATTGATCCGTCGGTGAGCATAAAAGGTTTTTGTACCAGCCCTTTTCCAAAAGATCGGCGGCCAACAATCAGCCCGCGATCCCAGTCTTGTACAGCACCAGAAACTATTTCGCTGGCCGATGCCGAATTTTCGTCGACCAACACAACCAACTTTCCTTTTTCGAGCATTCCTTTTGATGAAGCCCTGTATTCTTGTTTAGCTTCATGTAAGCCTTCAATATATACCACAAGCTGCCCGTCTTTCAAAAACTGGTCAGAAATCTGAATGGCCGATTTCAAATATCCGCCGGTATTTCCCCTGAGGTCAAGCACCAGGTTTTGAATGCCTTGTTGCTTTAACTTGTCCATAGCCACCACAAATTCGTTATAGGTTGTAGCAGCAAACTTATTCAACTTGATGTAACCGGTAGTTTTATTGAGGCGATAAGCTGCATCGAGACTAAAAATAGGGATCTTATCGCGGATAATTTTAAAGTCGAGCAATTCAGGTTCAGTTCTGCGCAGCACCTTCAAATTAACCTCGGTTCCTTTTTGGCCGCGTAACATTTTAAAAACATCCGAATTTTTCAAGCCTGTTCCGGCAATATTTTCCCCGTCAATATCAACAATACGGTCGCCGGCATGGAGGCCTACTTTTTCGGATGGGCCACCAGAAATTACGGAAACAACCAGCAATGTATCCTTATAAATGTTGAAAGAAATACCAATGCCCTCAAAATTGCCTTTTAACGGTTCATTCATTTTCTCAACATCTTCTTTCGAGATATATTTCGAGTGCGGATCCAAATCAGCCAGCAATTTTACGATTGCATCTTCGGTAATCTTATCGACATTGGTAGAATCGACATAATAGCCGTCAACAATGCGCAATAAACGGGCAAATTTCAACTGGTTCTTCTGTACTTTCTCCTGTGCAAGTGAGTGAATACCCGTAGAAACGAGCAATATCAGCAAAAATAAGCGACACAGGATGCGGTATTTTTCGTTTTGTTGATGCTTCATTTTATTATTGTTTTTGATGCAACTATCAAAGAATTACTCCCACTCAATGGTTGCGGGCGGTTTCGAGCTAATGTCGTAAACAACACGATTAATTCCTTTAACTTTATTGATAATCTCGTTCGACATTTTTGCTAAAAATTCGTAGGGGAGATGCACCCAGTCGGCCGTCATCCCGTCGGTAGAAGTTACCGCACGCAAAGCCACGGTGCTTTCGTAGGTACGCTCGTCGCCCATAACCCCAACCGACTGAACCGGCAAAAGCATTACCCCGGCCTGCCACACTTTATCGTATAAATCCCAGTTCTTTAAGCCATTCACAAAAATAGCATCAGCCTCCTGAAGTATTCTTACTTTTTCGGGAGTAACATCACCAAGTATACGAATACCAAGCCCCGGCCCGGGAAACGGATGACGCCCCAACAACTCCTGTTTTATTTCGAGTGCTTTACCAACCCTGCGCACCTCGTCTTTAAATAATAATTTTAAAGGTTCCACCACTTTCAGGTTCATTTTTTCGGGAAGGCCTCCAACATTGTGATGCGATTTTATGGTTGCCGAAGGTCCGTTAACCGAAACCGATTCAATTACATCGGGATAAATCGTTCCCTGAGCCAACCATTTTACATCTTGTATTTTGCGTGCTTCTTCATCAAAAACTTCAATAAAGTTACGCCCTATTATCTTTCTTTTTTGCTCAGGATCGGTAATGCCTTCCAGGTCGTTCCAGAATTTCTCACGGGCATCAACACCAATTACATTCAAACCCATGTCTTCATAAGAATGCAATACATCCTCGAATTCGTTTTTACGCAAAAGCCCGTTATCGACAAAAATACAGGTGAGATTTTTACCAATAGCTTTGTTTAGCAAAACACCTGCTACCGACGAATCAACTCCCCCCGAAAGGCCAAGAACAACTTTATCGTTGCCCAATTGCTCCTTTAGTTCGCTTACGGTTGTTTCAATAAACGAATCGGGAGTCCAGTTTTGCTGACAGCCACAAATGGTGGCCACAAAATTTTGCAGTAACTTTATGCCTTCGGTTGTATGGTAAACCTCGGGATGAAATTGTATGGCCCAGGTCATTTCATTGCCAACTTTATACGCAGCATAATCAACATCTTCGGTTGACGCGATTACCTTATAATTTTCAGGAAGTTTAACAATGGTATCGCCATGCGACATCCACACCTGGCTGTTCGGGCTAATGTTGTCGAAAAGGATACTGCCATTGTCGATAAAACCAAGATTTGCTCGTCCGTATTCGCGGGTGTTCGACGGAGCAACTTCGCCTCCGTAAAAATGCGCCATGTATTGTGCACCATAACAAATGCCCAAAACCGGAAGTTTCCCTTTTATTTCCGAAAGATCAGGACGAGGGGCATCATTGTCGCGTACGGAATACGGACTGCCTGACAATATAACGCCTTTTACGCTTTCGTCAATTTCAGGAAAGTGGTTGTAGGGATGAATTTCACAATAAACATTCAATTCACGAACTTTTCGTCCGATTAACTGCGTGTACTGAGATCCAAAGTCAAGTATTAAGATTTTCTCCTGCATGTATTATTCTTTTGAGGTAAAGTACAAAAATAAAAAGTACAAAAATAAAAATATCAGAACAAAACTGGTTCTTTTTCAGCTTAAAAAAGAAACTGAATCTTTATTTTCATCTTATTAATATTGTTCATTTATTCGGTATAAGATTTAACTCCCGATGAATTTAAATCATTTTTCCCGAAGTTTCGGGACAAGTTGTGAGTGTATTTTAAAATGTTAAAATTGATTTCACGATTTCCACTTCGTTCCAATTCATGGTCGTTTCATCTGTCTAAATTTTTGTATTGCCCGTTTGTTGGGTGAGATAAAATATCAGTCATGCACGTATGTGTCTCAGTTATTATCTCAGCCATGGGCTGTTTCATCCACAAAATAGCGAATTAGTAAGTTAGTGAAATAGTGAATGGGGCAGGAAAGTAACCAACCTATTTCAATCTCCACAATCCTTTCAATCTTTTCCACTGCGAATGAAAATTTTCGACCTTTGTGTTTTCTCGCCTTTGCGAGCTTTTTCTTCAGCTGCGACTGCCCACTGCGACTTTCTTCTTCCTCTTCTCTGCCAACTGCAACTTTCCCTTTCCGTTTTTTTTTGGTTAAGGTCAGCACACTTCTGTCTGTTTGGTCTATTTTATTAATTTTGAAGCAAATTTTAAACATTGAAAAATGAGGTTATCCTTGTGTTTTTTGTTTCTTCTATTAGCCGGAATGTGTGCAGAACCGACGGGTGCACAAAATTTACGCGAAAATGAAGTGATTGTTATCCGCGGACAAAAATATATTTTACACCAGGTAAGAACCGGTGAAACCGTTTTCTCACTGACCCAAAAGTACAAACTTGGTGCTTCCGATCTCGAAAAATATAATCCTAAAATTGCACAGGGGTTAAATATTGGCGAAATTCTGAAAATCCCCTACCAAACAGAAGCAAAAATTAATAGCGAAAAGCAACCGGAAAAACAAAAGCCGGATGGTTTTATCCGGCACAAAATAAAGTCGCGCAAAGAAACCGCTTATTTTTTGGCAAAAAAATATGGAATAACCGTAGAAGAACTGTTTGTTTACAACCCCGGGATAAAAAAACTAAAAAAGAAAACTGTAGTAAAAATTCCGTATTGGAACAAAAAAGAACAGAAAAAAGACGATAGAAAAATAAAACACGAAGTATGCCCCGGAGAAACGCTTTATTCCATTTCTAAAAAATACGACATTTCAGTTAATGAAATAACCCGTTTAAACCCCAAACTGTCGAAGAAACTTCGCATTGGCGATATTTTACTGATTTCAGAAGGGAAACAACATCCCAATACTGCGACAAAAACGGAAACTGTTGCTTCTTCTATAAAATATTTTGAACACCCGATTGTTTCGGGAGAAACATTATGGGGTTTAAGCCAAAAATTCAAGGTTTCAGAAGAAATATTAAAAGCACTAAATCCGGAACTAAACAATCGTTTCTCTGCCGGAACAGTAATAAAAGTTCCGGTTGCCGGGACACAACCGGAAGTAAAACCAATAAACGAAGAAGCATTCGAACAACACCTTGTAGAAAAAGGAGAAACACTCTTCGGTCTCTCACGGAAATACGATGTTAGCATCCCCGACCTGAAAAAATACAATCCTGCTCTTGAAACACGCAACCTGGCAGTTGGAGAAAAAATTCTTATCCCCAAAAAAGAAGAAGACAGGACACCAACAGCCTCTTCCAATGATTTCTACAAAGTAAATGTAAGCATGAAAATTCCCCAAAGCTGTCAACCTTCTCAACCCGGGATTCATGCAAAACAAACCTACAATATTGCTTTATTCTTACCATTGTTGCTTGATGAAAATTACGCTTTAAACACTGTTACAGACACTGTAATAATGGAAGAAACGACCGATGACAGTACGGCTGTTGATCCTCTAAATATGCCGGAAAACAACATTAAAGTTGAACCCCACCTGGCATTACGGAAATTTTACGGAAATACCGAAAACTTTGTTCAGTTTTACGAAGGCGTTTTATTGGCTCTTGAAAAACTTAAAAAAGAAGGAATTAATGTCTGCCTGCATGTTTTTGACACTCAGCACAAAGCCGACACAATACGCGCAGCTATTAACGCTCCTGATTTTCTGCAAAACGATTTGATTATCGGGCCAATATATCCCGAAATACAAAAAGAGGTTGCACGAGTTGCCACAGAAAACCATATCCCGATAGTATCTCCACTGGCAGCAACATCGCAACAAATCAATACAAATGCGTCTTATTTCCAGGTAAACCCTTCGCGCGCATATCTTTCCGACGAAACTGCTGAAATGCTGGCAGAAGAATATCACGACAGCAATTTTATTGTGCTGAAAACACAAACCTACAAAAACACACCAGAGGAAAGAATGCTAAACACCCTGCAGGAAAGATTTCCAAATGCCGGATTAATGCACGACGGCAGTTTTACGGTTTATGATTTCCAAAAAGAAGGAGGCGATAGTTTACACACAGTAATGTCGGCAACCAAAGAGAATGTAGTTTATATCCCTTCGTCGAAAGAAGGCCAGTTGAGTATTGCCATTTCGAACCTGAATAACCTGGCCAAAGAATATTCGATTACGCTGATTGGAACAAACCGTTATCCAAACTACCAAAGCATACAAATTGACTATTATTACAACCTGAAATTAAAATACCTGACACCATACCGGGTTGATTATACCAGCCCCTTAACAATAAATTATATTGAACGGTTTAAAACAATTTTTGGAACAGAACCGAATAACTTTGGTTTCCAGGGCTATGATGTAGCTACCTATTTTGTAAAGGCACTGGACGGATTAGGTGCAAACTTTGCCGATTGCCTGCCTTATTTTCATATCAATTTGGTTCAGGGAAATTACCATTTCGAGAAAACAGCGGAGTTTGGTGGCTATATGAATCGCGGGGTGTCGGTTATCGAATACACACGGGATTACAAAATTAAATGCAACAGGGTGAAAGGGCAACCACAACTCGTTGTCTCGGAGCAGGGACAGTAGTATGCGTATTTTATCGAGTTATATACCACTTTGACAATGAAATCGGTATTATTACAAAAAAACACCAATATTCTCAGGCTGTAAGAATCTTTGTATATTCAAATTTCTTCATCTAACCCGAGGCATAAGCACCTGCTTTTCATCACCATAATATCTCCTTTCCTTTTCCTAGTAGACCTTTGTGCAAGCGCGCCCCAAATCTGTCAGTCGGGCTAAAGGGCTACCCGGAAACATTGTGTAAATAAACGCAGAAAGAAGCACCCGGATTACTAAAAAAAATTAATTCGATATATAGCAACAGTTAAGATTAATTTTATTTTTGTGAAATATTAAAAGGAGATTATATCAAGGAGGCCAATATTTTGAGAAGAAAGCTTTATTTTGTTATCGTTATAATAACACTTATTGTGCTGGCATTTCAGTTACAATCATCAGTGAAACCGGAGAGTAAAATCCCTGACACTAAGTCAATTACAAAAGAATACAACCCGATTAACGAGATTAAAACAATACTTCCCCGCTTTGACAGCCTGCTTGAACAAAACCTGGAAACATCAAACACGGTAGGAGCTGCCGCCGTTATTAGCTACAAAGGAAAAATTGCATTTCTTAAATGTTATGGACACAGAAAAGCCGGAGAAAAGGATACGGTAAATAAAAATACAATTTTCCGACTGGCTTCTGTATCTAAAACCATTACAGGAGTACTGGCCGGCATCCTAAACGACGAGAACATTATCAACCTTGACGATAAAGTGATTGACTATCTCCCTGATTTTGAACTGAAAAATCCGAAAAATACCCGGCAACTAACCGTTCGCAACCTACTGAGTCATACCTCCGGACTTATCCCCCACTCTTTCGATTTAATGGTGGAAGACAAAATTCCGCTAAACAAAATAATTGCGCGCTTAAAAGAAGTGGATGACATTGCCCTTCCAGGACAAATCTACGGCTATCAGAATGTTGTATATAGCATTTATTCGCCTGTTGTGAAAGCCAAAACACAGGAAAGTTTTCAGCAGGTAATGAAAGAAAAAGTTTTTGTGCCATTTGGTATGAATGACGCATCGCTTAGCTATGAAGCATTCCGCAACAACAGCAACAAAGCTTATCCGCATCGAAATTGTGGCAATAATCATTATCGTCCTCTGCCGTTAAACGATCGTTATTACATTACAGCCCCTGCTGCCGGGGTAAATGCAAGCATATCGGATTTGGGTAACTTTTTAGCCACTTTAACCAATCAGAATTCAGAAATTTTTACTCCTGAAATTCAAAAAACGATTTTTACTCCCCAGATAAAAACTCCGCTAAAAAGGGTTTATTTCAGAAGCTGGGGAAACGGTATAAAATCGAAAAGTTATGCAATTGGCTGGCGAATGGTGGACTACAAAGGTCACCAGGTTGCTTACCATGGAGGTTATGTAACAGGATACAAAGCCGAAATTGCCGTATGCGAAAAAGAAAATATAGGAATTGCAATATTAAGCAACTCGCCAAACAGGGAAACGGCTAAAAATATTCCCGTTTTTTTAAACATGCTTTTTAAATACAAAGACAGCCCAATGGCCGGGATATAAAATGGAGGAACATCAAAGTGCTATTGAAATTCTATCTCACCCAACAAATGGGAGAAACTAAAGTTTAGAAAAAGTTTGACAATGGTTTGCAAGTTCGAACGGTTCTCTTTCAAACAACCTTAAACGCTTTCAAAAACATCAAATAAATAACAAATGAAACCATTTATCCAGGCCGAAAATTTGTCGAAAAGATGGGGAGAACTGATGCTTTTCGAAGCAATTTCCTTCACCGTTTTCGAAGGACAAAAAGTAGCCCTAATTGCCCGAAACGGCACCGGAAAATCTACGTTGTTAGACTTATTAGCGGGAAAAGATGCGCCGGATAACGGAACAATTACCCTGACAAATGACGTAAAAATGGGATATTTCGAACAGATTCCCGAGCTAAATCCGGAAAACTCCGTCATTGAAGAAATTTTTGAAGCCGAAAACGAACAGCTAAAAACCATAAAAGCTTTTGAGCTGGCTGTTGCCCGTAACAAACAGGAAGATATTGCAGCCATTACCGTAAAAATGGACGAGCTAAATGCATGGAGCTTCGAAGTAGAGGTAAAACAAATTCTTACGCAGTTAAAAATTAACTTCTTAGAACAAAAAGTTGCAGAACTTTCGGGAGGACAGCAAAAACGACTAGCTCTTGCCAAAGTACTAATCAACCAGCCAGATTTGCTAATACTCGACGAACCTACCAATCATCTCGATCTGGAAATGATTGAATGGTTAGAAGAATACCTTCATAAAACAAAGGCGACACTCCTGATGGTTACACACGACCGGTATTTCCTGGATCGTGTTTGTAACGAAATCATAGAGATGGAAGACAATAAAATTTACCGCTATCAGGGCAACTATTCTTATTTCCTGGAAAAACGCGACGAACGTATTCAAATACAACAGGCTTCGGTAAGCAAAGCCAAAAACCTACTACGCACCGAAATCGAATGGATGAGGAGGATGCCCCAGGCTCGCGGACACAAGGCCAAATACCGTATCGAGGCCTTTCATGAACTAAAAGATAAAGCTTCGCAAAAAATAAAGGAGGACAAAGTTGAAATTGGCATAAAATCAGCCCGTATCGGGAAAAAAATAGTAGAACTCGAAAAAGTCTCCAAATCTTTCCCGGGGATAAAGCTCATCGAAAAATTTAGTTACAAATTTCAACGTTTCGAAAAAGTCGGAATTATCGGGAAAAACGGAACAGGAAAGTCTACCTTTTTAAACCTGCTAACTAAAACATTCCCCCCCGACTCAGGTACAATAGAGATTGGAAAAACCATCAAATTTGGCTATTACAGGCAGGAAGGCATTGCATTCGACCCAAAAGAAAAAGTAATAGAAGCCGTACAAAAAATTGCCGAATACATTTATTTTGAAGACGGCAGTAAAATGAGTGCGACACAAATGCTCACCCGCTTCCTGTTTCCCCCGGATACTCAATACAATTACATCGAAAAGCTCAGTGGAGGCGAACAACGACGGTTGTACCTTTGTTCAATACTAATGCAAAATCCGAATTTCCTTATCCTTGACGAACCCACCAACGACTTGGATATTATGACCCTTAACGTACTGGAAGAGTATCTGAAATTTTTTGCCGGCAGTGTTATCATTGTTTCACACGACCGTTTCTTTATGGACAAAATTGTGGATCACCTTTTCGTTTTTGAAGGAGATGGAAAAATTACAGATTTTCCGGGAAATTATACCATATACCGAGAAAAAGAAGAAGAAAAAAAGGCAGAAAAAAAGAAAAAAACAGAAGCAAAGCCAAAGACTGAGGACAAAAAGAAAAAAACAGGAGCAAACAATACCACCAAAAGAAAACTTTCGTACAACGAGAAACGCGAATTTGAACAACTGGACAAAGAGCTCCCCGAACTAGAAGAAAAAATCATAAAACTGGAAACGCTTTTAAACTCGGGGAAATTAGCACACAACGAATTGTTCGAAAAATCACTGGAACTGGAAAAAACAAGAACCCTGCTTAACGAAAAAGAATTAAGATGGCTCGAATTGAGTGAGCTGGAATAAGAAAAAACAACAGAATATTAATTCAGGCTTACCGGGGCAAAAAAACGTCTCAAAACACAACTGCCTCAAACGGTTATACAAAAACAAAGAGGCAAAGAATGAACCGTTGCCCCCCAAAAAGCATTTCTCCATCACGGTTCATGCAAACAGTTACCCGTTTATCTTCTCTTTGCCTCACACATCAATTTCCCCCTTTGATGTATAGTATGTATTATTATGTATTACAATGTGTTTTGTCCGGGCTCCCAGTTACAAGGGGTAAGACCTCCGGTTTGGAAAGCATCCAGCAAGCGAAGTATTTCATCCACATTACGTCCGACATTTAAGGCGTTAATTGACACATGCTGTATGGTTCCTTCCGGATCAATAATATAAGTAGTACGATAGGCCACTTTATTGCCTTCTTCAAGTATTCCCAGTTCTTCGGAAAGCGACTTGGAGGTATCGGCAAGCATCGGGAACTTAAGTTCTTTCAAATTAGGGTCGGCATTTCTCCAGGCCAGATGCACGTATTGAGAATCGACAGACGCTCCTACTATGTTTGCATCCCGCTTGTTAAATTCCTCGAAATGATCGTTAAAAGAAGCAATTTCGGTTGGACAAACAAAAGTAAAGTCCATCGGCCACCAAAAGAAAATGCTCCATTTCCCTTTTAGCTTATCCAAAGTTACTTTTTCAAACTCTTTCCCCGGCTCCAGAGATACTACTGCTGTTTTTTCAAAATCCGGAAATTTGTCTCCTACTGTTTTCATAATTGTTATTTTTTATTCATTATTTCTTTTTAGCACATGATAAAAGTAGAGTTTATTCTCTTTTATGTCAAATCGATACTTTTGAAGAGAGATAGAATAAAGTTATAAACCTCAATAAAAAAAACAGGTTCCAAAATCTCAAATACTCGTTTTAATACGCAAAAAGCAAAAAATAACTTGCGTAAGTTCGGGTAAATTCGTAAACTTGCACCCCGAAAAACGAGTAATACCAAGCTCGTTATTTTCAGGGCCTATAGCTCAGTTGGTTAGAGCACCTGACTCATAATCAGGGGGTCCCTGGTTCAAGCCCAGGTGGGCCCACCCAATAAACAAAGCACTTTCAGAAATGGAGGTGTTTTTTGTTTTTATACGGGGATGCGAGGAGGGATCAGTTTAAATCGGAATTATTTAGAAGAACGCTCAAAAAAATTATTTTTAAGTCCCTGCTGACAAAGGGTTGTCCTATCTCCCTTTTATCTTTACTTCAAATTCAGATAAAAATGAACAAAAAAGCAATTTTATTAATCGTCATTGCTTTACTGTCAGTAAGTATAAGCAAGTCACAAACACAAAAAAGAATGACAGCGAAACAAGTCACAATCAGGAAAAAACAAGTTGAAATCAATTTTTTTCAACAAGGAAAAGGCGACACAACTCTTCTTTTCATACACGGCTGGTGTATTGACGGAACTTATTGGAAAAATCAAGTAGAATATTTTTCTGAGAATTATAGTGTTTTCGCAATTGACCTGCCGGGATTTGGCAAATCCAAAACGGAAAGAACCAACTGGACAATTGAAGAATACGCCAATGACATAACCGCATTTATTGACACAATGCACCTTGAAAATGTTGTAATTATTGGACATTCTATGGCAGGAGAAATTATGTTGCAAATAGCATTAACAAACAATTCACGAATAGCAGGCATTGTTGGTGTTGACAATTTCAAATTAATTGACGTTACATTTACACCAGAACAAATGAAACAAATGGCCGATTTTTTTCCAATGCTTAAAAAAGATTTTAAAAATTCAGCACCTGCATATGCAGATATGATGCTTTTTCACTCAACAACTCCACAGGAAGTGAAAGACAGAGTAAAAACTGATTTTGCTAATAGCGATTCAGTTATTGGCTACGAGACATGTATGAGCCAAATGCAATACGCTTATACCGATGCACAAAAATTAGAACAGCTTAATTATAAGTTATACTTAATAAATAGTGATGCTTTTCCAACAAACGAAACTGGGCTGAAAAACCATTGTAAAAATAGTTTTCAAATGGAAACTATCTCTGCAACGGGGCATTATCCAATGATAGAAAAGCCGACTGAATTTAATTTAATATTAGAAAAAGTGCTGTCAGACATGAAAAAAACTACTACAAATCAAATAGATGGCCGGTGAGCCCCAAAGCACAGAAATGGTTCTTTCTCTCCCCAGTGAGGCAAAAAAATCAATATTACAGGGGATGAAATTAGAATGCAGCCGATTCGCTATTTCATCCCGTAGTCTAACTTAAAAAGCTTGTAGTGCTGTACAATTGCTTCGCGCACCTGGTATTCGTTAGTGGTATACGGAAGAACATGTTGTGCATTAAACCAAACCATAAAAGTATCGGCATAGGCCTGGTTCAACCCGGTAAGTTTCATCACCATTTCTTTGTTGTAGAATTTCGAATGCATCTCCCAATTTTTGGTAATGGCCATCTCTTCTCTTACCTCCCGTTTTCGTTTCTCGCTTTTACTTAATTTGTAATACCAATAAGAACCGGGTGAAAAAACGGCATTCAGCCAATGTGGCTTTTCGTTATATGCAGCCCCTCTTAATTCGGTAGGGACACTCGTTGGCTTTCCATGTTCGAAAAATTCAAGTTTTTTAGCCTTCCCTGCAACAGTAACCTCTCCCACATTATACAAAACAGGCAGCATATAAAAAGTAAGCGTTTCAAACCCGGTGTAATACGACGGAATTTTTAGCATTGTTTTTTGAAACCCGACAGAAGTAACCTCCAGACTATCGATATTTAACATTTCCATCGAAAAATATCCTTCGCTGCTTGTTGTTGTACCGCTGTGTGTTCGATGCAATACAATATTGGCATACGGAACAGGCGTACTATCTGCAACGCTTAGTATCTGGGCACGCAACTCAATCAACATCGGATCAACCTCTTCCTGCTCATCCTGAGCTTTTAATTGCATAACAGCAAGCACTAAAAGTATTATCAATAAATATTTGAGCATAAGTATTTTTTATATTGAGACAAATTTAGGGAAAAGAATCTGTCATAAAAGACGATAACATATTTTAACCGGGTTTTAACAAGATTTAATAAGAATCCTTAGGCCTGCGCGGGAAGACTAAACCACTATACTTCAACAACTTTCCATCTCTCCTCTTTAAGCATTAAATCAAGAAATATTACTTCCTGACGCTATCCAATTTCTTCGAAACTTCAATAGTTTCATTGATTAAGTTATCGGGATAATCATTAATTTTCAGCATTCGAATAGCATTTCTGTTTCTTAATTTCCTTGCTTTTAATTTATAGTCAAAATCAACATTTTTTTCGGTTACAATTTCGCTATTTTCTCTCTTTTTCGCATAAAAAAGATGAGGTACAACCACAATAAAACAAATACCTCAGCAACACTCGGTCGGCAAACAAAACAAAAATCACCAGAATATTAATTCCAACTACCCACGAAATGTTTGACCGAATAAATTTACACTACTCCTGCAAATCGGCAGTAAACCAAATAAAAACCATTATCGCAGCAAGCGCTAAAGTTCCAGCAATCATTACTAGGTAAATAAGAAATTCTTTGATGTAGGATTTCCATGCAAATTTGCGGCTAACTTTACCCGCTATCATTGCCGAGAAATTGTCCGGCAACCTTTTTAACTACCACAATACTGTTTTACCCATCGACATTTTACGGGTATTGGTTTCGCTGGGCTTTCTTATTTGTTTCGTTATCATGAATGGGAAAAAAAAACCAGGGCTATAATTTTTCGGCATCTCTTCCCTGTTCCCAATAAGGCACAAAAAGTTTTTGCAGAAACGCAATCTCTTTGTGCCTTTGTGCTTATGTTTAATTTTAGAAAAATCCAGGATTACACAAATCTTAAAACTTAATTCCTAACTCCAGCGAGAAACCAAAATCCGTTGACTTTGCTTTTGATTTTACAAAACGTTCGTAGACATTTACCCCCAAAACAATATCTTCGTTTCTTTTCCCTATAAAATAAATCCCCTGGGAGGCATTAACGCCATAAAGAAAACTCCGCTTTTTTTCCCCGTTGTCATATTTTACCGATTCCATTCCCAATGGTATCAGCAATTCAATATTGGCATAAACCTCGGGGAACAGGCTGACAAAAAAACGGGTTCCGGGCTCTATACTGTAAGCATTAACCGACTTAATTCCTTTTTTAGTAACAGAAGAACCATCGCTTTTAGTAAAATTAAACGAAGATATATACGGAACAAAATAATCTTTAGAGGGGTCTTCTGCATATCCGTAATAAGTTATTCTCCAACCGCTTTGATGTTTTCCAAAAATCCGGCTACATGTTAACAGATTCGACCACCGAGCCAAAGGATCTGGTTTCTCAACAAACAAGGAACTTTCTGTTGTTTTTACGGAACTGAGCTCCATAACCTTATTGTCCGTTTTTTTTTCGAAAAAAACTTCAGCTGCATCTACAAATGTTTGCTCTACAAAACCGGATAAAAAATCTTCAACTTCTATTTCAACATATCCAAGATATTCATTATAAACAGAATCTTTATAAGACTGAATTCTAAAAATCCGGACAGGAGCATTTGGATCTGAGTTATCAAAAAAACCGAAATTATAATTAATCCGGGCTTTCAATTCTTCCACAGAACTGCGTTCCATCTGCATTTCAAATTCATTAATTACCAGGGTTACTTTTTCACGCCCTTTTATTTCCGGTAATAATTTTTTGTTGAAATAGAACTGAGCCAAAATACGCTCTGCTACTGCAGCCAGCCCTTTATCCGGATTAAACGATTTCCGTTCTCCCCACTTGTTTATGTACGAACCAACAGTAGTTGTATTGTTTCGTTTGTCAATTACTTCGTTTATATAAACGAGATTGTTTTCATTTCCATTGCTTGCTGAATGTTGTTCACATTCATTCTGCGCCTGCCCCGGGCTAAAGCAAAAAATTAAAACGCAGCTAAATAGTAAATTTCTGTAAAATGTTTCTGTTCTCATTTTCTTGTTTTAAATGTGTGTGTCAGCATAATTTCTGCACAAAAATGCAGTGCATTACAAAAACAAAAAAACAAAAGGGATAAAGTCGAAATCAAAAGGATAAAAGGTGCTTTTTTGTGTTAAAAATGCATTTATACCAAGGCAAGGGACGAATGGCCATTTGTACCAAGAAAGGAGAAACAAAGAGTTACAGGCACTACCTACCTGAATTGTAAACGTATTCGGAATAAGATGTAACGCGAATGAACATTAATCATTTTCCCCGAATTTTCAGGACAAGCTGTGAGTGTATTTTGAAGTTCATGGTCGTTTCATTCTAAGTGTACTTTCTTAATTCCGAAACATAACTTCGTGAAACAGGAATGCTGGTATTCGTAAGTTCTTTAAGTTTTACCTCGAAACCTGCCGTAGTTTTTTTTGCCGATTCTATTTTCTTTGTATTCAGCATAAACGACCGGTGACAGCGGATAATCGGAGTATTCAGAAATTCGGTTTCAATGTTCTTCAACGAATTTCTTATTAGTATTTTCTGTGCTGAATTATCTTCCAGATAGTTCACTTCCACATAATTGTCGGCCGACTGAATATATAAAAGATTATCAATATTTAACAACAGTTTGGTTTCTCCTGTTTCGTCATTTATGGCAATGGTTTGCAGAATATCGACTTTCTCTTTTGCCTTTTCTATAACTACCGATTGTTTATCTTTTATATAGATATAGGCAATAAAGAGGAAATAAGGAAGGCACATTATAGCTATATATCCAATAAAATTCTCAAACCACAAATGAAAAAGATTGCGTTTCACTACGGTTACATTTGGGGCATAAACATTAAGTAAAGTCCATACTCCGGAAGATAAAACAGCCTCTGTAAGAAACAGTAGCAGGATGCCAAAAATAGTCGACTTGTAAGAATTAAACAGGGGTCTTATAACAAATTGCGAAGTAATTAGCACTACAAACACAAAGCCCATTGCCACAAAAAGATCAACAAAAACATCCTGGGTTGAAATTTCCTCTTTGTGATAAATTCCAAAAGGTTGAAAAAAGTTTAAGAAAACAAAAGTCGACAAGGTTGTAAAAAACACCATACTAAACCTACGGTTGGTTGAGGTAAAGTCGAATTTATATTCTAGAAATCCCCGTATTTTTGATGCAAATGTTTGCATTATTTATAATCAAATCTATTTTGTGAATAATATTTGGTTGTCAAATTTAATAATATCATTTTTAAACTGGCCGGTTAAATTATAAAAACCTCTGTTTTCAAAAAAGCAATTCTCCTTCACCGCGCCACGACACAACCACATAACAATCTCGCAAACAAGAAAATACACTATCACCCCATCATTTATAGTCATCAAATTTAAACATAAAAAATATTTAATTTTCAGGTAACAGATTATATTGTTTCTGCCCGAAAACTATCGAATAATCGTTGATTTCAACATAGCTCAACCACTACTTCGCGCCTTTTCATCTGCCTCGCTACATTGTTTACTCACGCAAAATGCCGGAATACCAAAAGCTAATTTCATTTTTTGAGGATATAAACCTGACGGACAAACTCGGCTAAAACTGGAAATAAATAAACGGTTGCATATCGGAAGAAACCGACTGGTAGACAACAATTACAACAACCGTTGCAATTACAGCCTGTAGCCACAGCGGTGAATTAATAAAACAGTTCTGAATCCGCTGTTTCCATTTTTCGCTTAGCCAGTGAATGAAAAATCCAAACAGCATTACCACAAACACCCACTTGTATGCAATTAAAACCGGTGGAATTACCGATAGTTGCATATCGGTACCGATTTGGTGCAACATGCCCCTTACCACTTCCATCGATTCGGAACGAAAAAATACACGGGTAAAAGTAATGAAACTAAAAGTAAAAGCAATTCTCCATACTGTTACGGCAATGTTGTTTTTATTTTCCCACGGACTTATTTTACGCCAAAACTTATAAATTACCAGTCCAACGCCATTTAATCCTCCCCAAATAATAAACTGCCACGAAGCACCATGCCACAATCCGCCCAAAAGCATGGTTAGCATAAGATTGATGTTTGTATCAACCTGGCGCTTTACTTTTGGAAAGAAATAGGCCAGTAGGCCAACAACAAGTACCAGGGCTGCAAAAACAGGAACCAAAATAAGCTTGCCGGCCAATAAAACCACAACAGCCAGTATCACCCCCAGTCCCACATAGCTGAATGTAGATCCGTTGCGATTTCCTCCTATCGGAATATAAAGGTAATCTTTCAACCACGAAGACAACGACATATGCCAGCGTTTCCAGAATTCGCCTACGTTTCTGGCTTTATAGGGCGAATTAAAATTTTGAGGCAGTCGGTAGCCCATTAGCAAAGCAACACCAATTGCAATATCGGTATAGCCCGAAAAGTCGACATAAACCTGTAAAGAATACCCAAACATTGCCATCAGGTTTTCGAAGCCTGAATACGAAACCGGGGCAGCAAAAACCCGGTCTACAAAATTTACTGCAATATAATCGCCAATAAAAATCTTTTTAACCAAGCCTTTCAGTATGATAAATACCGCCCATCCGAACTCAGGCCTTGTTAAATGATAATCTTCATAAATTTGCTTTACAAATCCCGAAGCCCGGACAATTGGGCCGGCTACCAGCTGCGGAAAAAAAGACACATAAAAGCCAAAATCAATCAGGTTCTTTACGGGTTTGGTTTCTCCCCGGTAAACATCAACCGAGTAACTAATTGTTTGAAACGTAAAAAAAGAGATACCAACAGGCAACAAAATCTGGTTTACATTAAAATGGGTTCCTGTAGCTTCGTTGGCCCATATTGCCAGGTAATTAATTACGTGCAAATGGGTATCGAACATTTGATTAATACTGTCAATTAAAAAATATGAATATTTGAAATAAGCCAGTAATGACAGGTTTATTACCACGCTCAGTGCAATCAGACTTTTTCGGAAAAATTCATTTTTCGACCGATAAATAAGCTTCCCTGTATAGTAATCGGTTAGCGTACTGAATAATAAAATGAAGAAAAAGAAACCACTGGACTTATAGTAAAAAAACAAACTGACAAGAAACAGGTACCCGGCACGTATACTCCGATTTTTATTCTTATAGACCAAAGAATATCCGAGCAGGACAACCGCAAAAAATGCCCAAAAGAAGAAACGCGTAAAAATAAGAGGCGCAACTTTATTGTACAGGAAAATATTCCGCAAAAATTCTTTTATATCTATTTGTTGTAGTAAATCCAAGTTCGTTGTTATTTATTGTTGGATATTTGATATTGAGTTGGATTCAAAATCTTTCATCAAGGCATTAAAAAACAGGTCGGCCACCAACAAATAGCCTTCTCGTGTAAAGTGCACTTTATCTTTTCGGGCTAAATTGTTTTTTTGCCACAATACAATCGAATTTAGCCCACCCATCACTTCAAACATATCCCAAACTCCGGCATTATATTTTTGAGCCATTCGGAACATACTTTCACGTACTTTCAAACCGTTTTTGTTTACATATTTTCGATAAAGATAGCTGTCGTTATTGGTTGTAAAAACGATAACTGCTTTTGGTGCTGCCTTCTGTATTTCGGCAATAAGGTCGGCATAGTGTTTTTCAAATACAGCTTGCGAGAAATGTCGGCCATAAGCATCGTTTATGCCGATCCCGAGTATTACCATATCCGGGTTCATTTCGGTTAGTTGTTTCTCAAAAAGCCGACAGCGCAAATAAGCAGGCACATGCGCCCCGTTTACTCCAATGCTGTGATACATTATACCGTTTGGTGCCGATTCGGCAGTTAATCCCATAAGCGTAAAACGCCCCTGACAGCCAGGCCTTTTATTTAGTGTTATTTTTAAACTGTCAACAAAATGCGTTAGTGTTAAATCAATATAGTCGTCGTCATATCTTTCCTTTTCCAGCAGACTTGAATCAATTTTCACCTCATAGCAGTTCCTTGTAGCTTTAAAATAAATGCGTAATTTGTTAAAACGATAGTCAATTGTATTTTCTTTTTCCAGCAAAATTGTCAGCTCGGCTTTTGGCGAAGTCGTTATTGCCGAAATCCCTCCTACGCCAAGAATCCCATTTTTGCTTCGTTCTACATTTCTTAACGTTTGCCAGTTGCCACTATAACGGATGCAATATCCGAAGGGCGAATTGGTATGTGCCATCCGATAGGGAAACATAAATCCCCAACCAGCATTCATTCCGCCATTAAGTTGCTGAAACCGGCTACGCATTTCGCCTGAAAGATAGCCAGCCTGAATATGGGATCCGCCAATATGAAGAATGTTTACCCGGCCTTTTCCGGTATTTAACAGTGTTTCCATTTTATGATTAAACCGATCTATTTTTGTTCTTTTTCCCGGATAGTGCATCTGATTAAGGTCGTAACGAACAAAATTATACGGGTTTACATGGTATAAATAAGCTTCTTCCTGTGCATATAATGCTATATCCGGGAATAATAAAATGGTCAGCAAAAAAATAAACTGCAAGCTGCAAACCGCAAGCTCTTTTCCTGCTTCCAGCTCCGGTTTCTGGTCTTTCGTCTTTCTTCTTCCAACGATATCTCTACTCATTTCCCTTTCCCCTCCAGATAATTGTTGTATTCATATATAAGCGCATTGTAAAACATATTAGCAACAAGCCGGGCTCCTTTTGCCGAAAAATGCACATAATCGGGACCGGCCAGCCGGGCATTTACCCACGATGGCATGCTATTTCGCCCGCCCATTGCCTTGTACATATCCCAATAAGCGACACCATTTTGAAAACTCACTTTCTTCAGTTCTTCTACCACTGCCGGTAAATGGCCGTAAGTTACATATTTGTCTTTTTCTTTTGTTGACATATCACTTGGCCCAATCACCAATATAGCAGCTCCGGGACACAAGCTCTGAAGCCGTTCTATTTGTCGTCCAAACCAATGGCCATAGCGTTTTATCGCTTTCCTGTCGTAGATATACGGGACAACATTCCCTCCAAATTGCAGGATAAACAACGAAGGGTTAAGGCTTTTGTACATTTTCAAGCTATGCGTATAATTTGCTTTGGTAAAGATAGTTCCGGAACACCCCCGCAATGCAATGTTGTCCATAATTATTCCTTTACGGGATGCTAATTCGATTCCATAAATATCGGGGCTGTCACAGCCCGAAAATTGTAGTGTTATATCACTTGTAGAATCCGGCAAATCCCATTCAAGCACACCAAAGTTAATATTTTCCGGAAGTGTTGCACTTAGCAAGGTATCTGTTCCTGTTTGCACTACTGTTTTTACAGGACTTTTAGCATTTCCATAAAACAAGCGCATGTATTCGTATTGCTGCGTACGACGATAAGAAATTTTTGTTTTAGAGACAGAGAGCCATGCGTTGTATATTGTTGAATCAGAAGAAACAACAGAATCGTTCACCGGCGGGGTATAACGGGCAAAAGCCCCCATCACCCCGTAGCGATGGTGCATAATTGTTGTATCCACGTTCCCGTAAATAGGAAAACGTTTCCAGTTATCAGAATGCATTTGTCGGGCACTAAAAATAAAATCGTAAGGTTGTACCGCCGGTCGTAAGCCTGGCCCTGTCCCGCCAAAACGCATTTGTAGTTTGTTGCGAACAAAGGCAGTAATACGATCGCCCTCTATCTGGCTGTCGCCATAATGCATAATGCGCACCAGGGTATCTTTTTTTAATCGGGCAAAAAAACGATTTAAATTCCTTCTTCCCAAGGTATCCATTTCCAATTTTGAAATAGATTGTGCCAGTGAGTCGTAATTTGCACGGCGGATAACTTCCACAACTGAGTCGTCTTCAATTTCAAGGTCAACCAGCGAATCAATTTCAAACTGTTGGTTTATTATAGTTGAAAGATCGGCATATCCTTCCTTTTCTTCGAAAAACATTTCGCCGAAAGTAGGCATCTGCCAAGTAAAAGCTCCTATCTTCACCCCCTCCTTTGGACTAAAGCTCATTGCCAGAGCCAGCAGCAAAAAAACACCCAGTATAAAAAGTAAAGTATGGATTGGTTTCATTGCTTAACGTAAATAATTAATTTTTGACCGATCTGAATTTTTCGGGCATCGCGAATCCCGTTCCAATGTAATATTTTTTCAGGAGTAACTCCTTCGTATTTTTGGGCAATTACATAAGGCGATTCCCCTTTCTGTACAACATGTTCAATCTTTTTTGCCGATTCCGAAATTAAATAATCTTTTACCGAAAAAGTTTTTCCCGTTTTTTTTACCGCTTTTGGGGTTTCTTTTTTACGATAATAGTCCGCTTTATCCTCATCCACGAAAATATCAAGCGTTTGCCCAGCCCTTATTTTCCGGGCATTGTAAATATTGTTCCAGTACTTCAGGTCGGCAACACGCACATCGTACCTTTCGGCAATAAAGCCAAGCACATCACCTGTTTTTAGCGTGTATTTTATTTTGATTTTTCCTTCGATCTTCAGATTTTTCACCTTTCCTCCTACATACTGACGTGTTGGTGCGGGCGGATATTCAATTTTTCGTGCTGCTACTTCAAACATTGCAGAGTCATAAGCCGCAAAAATAGCATCTTGTGATGCTACAAAATCGGCTTTTTTTCCTGCCGGAAGTTGAATTTCGCATTGAATTTTATTTCCCGGGACAATTGCATAACGGTATTGCAGGTTTAATAATTGTATTTGCTGTTGCGGAATGTTCAATATCCTGTTTATTTGCCGAAGATGCATTTCCCGTTTTATCGAGACGGTATCGGGAACAGAAATTTTTTTATACTCAAATTTTATAGTCGAAATAAATATTCCCCAGGCCTGCCATGCCGAAATTGTTGCGGCAATATCCGGTAATTTTTCTAACAATGTTGCGGTTGAAACATCGGGGCCGTAAAGTGCCAGGCAATTTTGCAAACGGGTATTTCCTGCCAGGTATCCAATAATTGCCCGTTCGCAGGAATTAAAAATTATTTCGTTCTTTTTGATTTGGGCAATTGCCGCATTCGTTGCTTTTCGCACATCCAAACGCTCATCAACTAACCGATTTATTTCCAGCCCATTCAAGACTCCCTGAAAATGTGTCAATTGCCACAACCCGTTCTTTTGTCCGGAGCCACCGGCTTTTGTATCCATCATCGATAAAGCCAGAGGAAGATATTCCAATTCGCCGGGTAATTTTGCGGCTGAAATACTTTTGTCCAGCAACGGCCGATAATAAGAAAAGCAGGTTAATACATTCTGAATATCTTCCGAAGCTAAATGTGTAAAAAAATTATAGAAATAAACAATATCCGGACGGGCATCGGCGAACAATTGCCAGTTTAAAGCATTAAATGACGCTTTTACATCTGAAAGCTTATCGAATTCGACATTCCTGGCACCACCACGGGGCAAAAAAACTTTATTCCACTCCCGTAAATCGTTCAGATTATTGATCTTATCCTGAGACAGACTATCCTGTGCACAAACAACTTTGAACAAGATAAAAAACATCCCTGACAGACAAAGAATTTTATTTAAAACACCTTTGGACAAATTTATTACGATTATAAGCCGATGCAAAAATAGAACTTTATATTTTCCCACATAATCAAAGGCTGGTAAATTCTGCATCAAAGAGCCAATGGTTATTGTGTTGCTTTGATGCTCCGGAGAATCGTTCTTTTCTGTAACCGTAAAAGAAAGAAGATTCCTTTTCTGCTGCCAAATCTCAACCATATTCGTGGTTGTTTCTCCTGCAATGCACTGAGTTTGTTGAAGTATTAAAACGGTTGTTGAACTTGCCGCAACATTGCCTGCTACTTTCTTTTTTCTTCTGCTCCTGTTTTCAGCAATAACCTTACCGGGAGATGATCGCTAAATCCACCATGATAACGAAAGCCATTATAAGTGCGCCGGGGTCGTAGTCCGCCATATCGCTCATCTGCTTCGAACAAAAAATCGCCAGACACAACATCTGCCCATTCCGGCCGGGTATAAACGCCGTTTGTGCCAGCAAGCAATGCTCCGGAAACAATAATCTGATCGAAAACAAACCATTGCGAACGGTATTTTAAGGTTCCCCTACCGGATGTTTCCCAAGAAACTGACAAGTTATAGAGTTCTTCTGCTATAGGTTCTGTTGCTATTTTTTGTGCTTTTAAATAATCACAAATACTTTCAGCTACAGGCTGATCATTAAAATCTCCCATGATAACTATTTTGGCTTTTTTATCTTTCCGAAACAAGAGCTCCACCTTTTCCCGTAAAAGAACAGCAGCCTTATTTCTCCATCCCTGTGTTTCCAACAATCCCGAATAACGCGAAGGCCAATGGTTTACAAAAAAGTGAAGCGTATCTGTCGACTCTCCCATAATTCCGGCAACATATAATATCTCCCGGGTATCACGGGGAGTGCTGTCGGCATTCAATATCGGGTAATATTCATAAGTTATCGGGTAAAACAGGTTGGAATTGTAAAGCATGGCAACATCAATACCTCGTTTATCGGGCGAATCTTTATGAATTATTTTTAAAGGATAAACTTTTAGCGGCGTATTTTTCAGCAAACGCTCCAAAACGAAACGATTCTCGACTTCGCATACTCCAATTACTGCCGGCTCATTCCACCCCGAGGCATAAATTAGTGTTTTCGAGAGCTTCTGGATTTTTTCAGAAAAACGTTTATAGATCCATCTTCTTTTCCCTTCTGGAGTAAATTCATCATCTAAGGTCAAGGAATCATTTCGGGTGTCAAACAAATTTTCAACATTGTAAAACAAAACAGGAAAAGCAACATCCTGCGCATTACAATTCAAAAAAATAAAAAGGAAAAATATTCCTGCTTTAATCTTCATCTTCTTCCTCAAAGTATTCGTAAGCACCTAAATCAGGTGCCTGATCTTTGCTCCTGCTTTTTCCCAAAATATCAAGCGGATACATTATTGCATATTCGTTTGCTCCTAAATTTATTGCAGAGGCTAAAGAATCAAGCTGAAAATCATGCCTGTACGGATTTACAAAAAGTGCATCACATTTGCCTTTCAGCACATCAACATAGTGCTCTGTATTTGAAGTATTTATTGTATCGGGTATACCCAAAATACAATGGTCGAACAAAAAATTAAATGCATTCTCATCATTATCGTTTAAATCCAGTTCATTACTTAGGGTTCCATAAACAATACTATTGGCAAAAACTGCTTTAGTAAGATCCCCATTATAAGTGGTTCCCCCGGTTTTTAAAGAGTTCGATAATACCAAAGAAGGCGTTTTCCGTATTCGTGTTGTGTGGTTCCAATAATTGGCAATGGTTGTATGATAAAATTCGTATTCGCCGCCCACCAGTAAAGCTGCAGCATAATATCCACAGTTCGTAATCACATTGTTGTAACCCAATATTTTTGATTTCAGTGCAAACAAACCGGCATAGGCCATGTTTTCAATCTTCGAGTTTGTTAATGTTACCGAAGCAAAACCTTCATTTTCGATGGTTCCAACCTGAAGACCTATATTGGCATTTTTTATCGTTACAAAATCAAATATATTATCGTGGCTGCCCGAAAACAAAAGCACAGTACTCCACTGATCCGGCACATTTTTGTATGAATCATCAAGCTTATCGGACAAAAACTTAATTGGATTTTCAAGCGTGCCGTCGGCAATTATCGTTCCTTTTACGTACAAGCCAGCTTCATTATGGAAATGAATCCTTGCACCGGGTTCAATTGTAAGGGTTGCTGTGCTGTCTACCAAAACATAATCGTAAACCAGGTAAGGTTTATCTGCCGTCCATGTTGTTGAAGTACGGAGGTTCTCCCCTTTTATCATTATAAAATCCTGCCCGTAAGCAAGTAAATTTACTTCCTGCAAATTTGCATTTGTATTAAAAATAATTGAATCCTGAACAATCATCGGCAAATTCTGGCCGGTAGGGTCAACGGTAACCTCTACAAAAACATAAATACTGTCGTTTGCCGGAATTTCTACATCATACAACTCACTTTCTGCATTTCCATTTATATTTAGCCTGAAATTAGAAGTATTTCCTCCTGCAAGTTTAATACTCGAAATCAATATTGTTTCGTCGTAATGATTCTGAACCGTAAAACGTTTGGTGGTTGAACCAATGGTCGTAAAAATTGTATCGAAAGCAATTGTATCTTTAGAGAATACAAGCCGGGCATCTTCCGACGATACATATCCCTCTTTCTCACAAGAAAAAAAAGCAATAACCATTATGGCTACGGTTAAAATATAGAGTAGTTTTCTGCCCAACTTTAGTTCTTTTTATAGCTAACGGAATAAATCCGCAGAATAGTATTACAAAGATAAGGTATTTTCTCTATGCATTTTAACATTTATTCACACTTAAGTCTGTTGTACAACACATCCATAAAAATCAATTAATAAAATCTCCGCTCATCATCTCTATTTCCAGTATATCCTTTATTTTTGCATAAACGAAGATAAATTATGCATTTTTTCCCTCGAAAATACCCAACATCGAACAAAATATTATTTACACTTATCCTGCTATCGACATTACCGGTAGCTGCATGGTCCGACGAACCTCCTTTTTTAAACTACAAGGATGACGCCTGGGTGAATCAAAAAATGAAAACGCTTAGCTTAGACGAAAAAATAGCCCAGTTGATGATGATTACGGTTTATCCCCGACAAAACGAAACGACTAAAGATGCCGTGTTAAAAACAATAAGGCAATACAAGCCCGGAGGAATTATTGTAATGCAGGGCGCCCCCCAGAAAACAGTTCGTTGGCTAAACCAGTTTCAGAGTGCGTCGCAAACTCCGTTGCTAATTGCGATCGACGGAGAATGGGGGCCGGCGATGCGAACCGACAGTATAATTGCTTATCCTTACGCACAGGCATTAGGGGCTGTGCAGGACAGCATGCTTCTCTATAAAATGGGGAAAGAAATTGGAGAACAGCTAAAAAAACTGGGTATCCACATCAATTTTGCTCCTGTTGCCGATGTCAACACAAATCCGGAAAATCCGGTTATTAATTTTCGTTCGTTTGGAGAAGAAAAAGAAAACGTCGCACACAAAACATGGATGTTGGCCAAAGGCATGCAGGATGCCGGCACAATTCCGGTTGCCAAGCATTTTCCCGGGCATGGAGATACCAAAAGCGATTCGCACCTTACCCTGCCATTGGTTTCGCACACCAAACAACACCTCAACCAAATTGAATCTTATCCTTTCCGTTATCTGTCGGAAAAAGGAATAAGTGGAATAATGACCGCCCACCTAAATGTTCCAGCGCTTGATCCTTCAGGCAAACCATCGTCGCTTTCAAAAAAAATAGTAACCGGCTACCTAAAAAACGAAATCGACTTTAAAGGTTTTATTGTAACCGACGCCATAAATATGAAAGGAGTACAAAACCAATCGGGACAGGCAGAGCAGGCAGCATTAAGAGCCGGAAATGACATGGTTGAATTTGTTCCGGATCTCAGAAAAGCAATCCTATCTGTAAAAATAGCCATCGCGAATAACAAAATAAGCCGGGAAGAAATCGATGAAAAATGTCGAAAAATTTTAGCATTGAAACGTTGGGTAAAACTTAATAATTATCGCCCAGTCCAATCAGACAGCCTTACGCAAAAACTAAACTCTCCGTTTAATGAAGTTACACTAAGAAAACTAATTAAAGGTTCTTTTACCGTACTAAAGAATAACAATATCCTGCCAGTACAACATCTTGAGAAACAAAAAATTGCTTCGGTTTTTATTGGAAGTGATACAACTACCGTTTTTCAGAAGATGCTTTCGAACTATACGGATGTTGACCATTTTTGCCTGGCAAAAAATGCTTCGGAAAAAGAATTAATCAACCTGAGGATTAAACTATCGGGATACGATCTTGTTATTGCCGGAATCGGGGGCATTCATCGCTATCCTTCCCACAAATACGGAACCAGCGAAATACAACGAAAAGCAGCTGAATCGATAATACAGGAATGCAATACCGTTTGTGTATTCTTTGGAAATGCCTATGCCCTTAAATATTTTAGCAATATCCACCATGCCCAAGGACTGCTCCTGGCCTATCAGGAGAATAAATACACCGAAGAATTGTCGGCACAGCTTATTTTTGGAGCATTTGGGGCAAATGGCAAACTTCCGGTTACAATCGACAAAAGATTTCCGGTTAACAGCGGGCTCAACATTAACGGAGATAAAAATTTTTCGTATACCATCCCTGAAGAAGCAGGAATTGATGCACAAAAACTTTCTAAGATTGACTCCATTGCCCTACACGGGCTTAAAGAGAAAGCATATCCCGGATGCCAGGTGCTGGTTGCAAAAGACGGACAAATAGTTTACCACAAATGTTTTGGCTACCTTACCTACGCCCATAAACAAAAAGTCAGCAAGAATAATGTTTATGACTGGGCATCACTCACCAAAGTTACCGGGCCGCTTCCTGCAATTATGAAACTAAGGGATGAAAAAAAAATAGACCTTGATGAAAAACTCAGCACTTACCAGCCCCTGCTAAAAGAAACCAACAAAAAAAATATTACCGTACGCGAGGTACTGGCTCACCAGGCACGACTTGTTCCTTACATTGCTTTTTGGCAGAAAGCTCTAAAAAAAGACGGCTCCCTTGACCGGCACTATTTTCGGACAAGCCTTTCTGATACATTCAGCATCCGCGTCTCGAAACATTTGTTTATGACCCCTGATTTTTACTCTATAATGATGGATACCCTTTACCGGTCGAAATTACTTCCACGCAAAAAATACACTTATTCAGGCCTTAGCTTTTACCTCTTTCCCAAAATTATAGAACTGGCAACAGGAACTCCATACGAGCAATACCTGAAAACTACATTTTACAAACCTCTTGGGGCAAATTCGGTTACATTCAATGCCTACAAACACTTTCCAATGAGCAGAATAGTTCCTACCGAAAAGGACACAATCTTTCGCAAAGAAACCATGCGGGGCTTTGTGCATGACGAAGGTGCTGCAATTATGGGAGGTATTTCGGGTAACGCAGGACTGTTTGGCACAACGGGCGACCTGGCAAAAATATTCCAGATGTACCTGCAGAAAGGATATTTCGGAGGAAAACGTTACATCTCGAAAGCTACACTTAACGAATTTACCCGGGTACAATATCCGGAGAACAACAACCGACGCGGGCTGGGATTCGACAAGCCTCTTATCGACAACGATAAAAAGGAACGATCGGAAGCTTACCCGGCAATTTCGACAAGTAAGGAAAGCTTCGGACATAGCGGTTTTACAGGCACCTTTGCCTGGGCCGATCCCAAAACAGGCGTGCTTTTCATATTTATGTCGAACCGCGTTTATCCTACCCGCGAAAATCTCCTGCTCTACAAACTCAATATTCGCACAAACATGCAACAAGCTGTTTATAACAGCATTATAGCACCACAACAACCTTAAAAAATGTTAATCGGACGTTAAAAAAACACTGTTTTACAACATGCCTGACAATTCTATTTTTACTGACTACTAACCATTTACAACCTATTTAGGTTAAAGGTTTTTAACAAAAACCCTATTTATTGCGTCATCGGCCAAACTCTCATCCCCCTTAGCGTTTTATTATTAATGATTTAATCTTATCTTTACCTGAAAGAGAGAGATTCTTTTAATGCAATATTTTATCATCTAAATACTACTGCACTATGGAAAAAAGAATAACATTCAACGAGCTGAGAAACATCAAAGACAGGTTGCCTGACGGTGCAGTCAGGCAAATCGCCCAAGAGTTTGAATTAAAAGAAGAAACCATCAGGAACTATTTTGGAGGTTCGAACTACACAATTGGAAAATCAGTTGGATTACATATGGAATCGGGTCCCAATGGGGGAATTGTCCTTATAGATGACACCAGAATCCTCGACCGTGCAAAAGAACTAATCGAAGCTGAAACTGTTGTTTAACTTTCCCCCGGAAAATAAAATATAGAAACAAAAAAGCTGTCTTATTTTTAAGACAGTTTTTTTATGTTCGAAAAAACTATTTTATTCGTATCCCGAAAGGAGAATCAAAGATTATAGATTTAGATTTGAACAAAATTAGTCTTGTTGAAAATTTGCCAGCTCAAATTTTATACGATTCAAAAGAAATTGAAAAAGCGGTAATCGATATAGTACACAGGGGAAAAAATTAGTATCTGAAGCCTGGGTGTTTTCTACATCAGCAGCCTGAAAATAGTGATTACAGAAGCCCGATGCGCCATACAGTTTACCGCCAATAACCTTAAAGTTTATTCTAAAAACAAGCCCTTGGGAGTGATTAAAATTTTATCTCACCCGACAAATGGGCAACACAAAAATTTAGACAGATGAAAGAAAAAACATTCCGGGATCAAATGACATTAAAAAACACCGTACTCGGCGTTCAATTCCTATTTGTAGCTTTCGGCGCAACTGTTCTTGTGCCACTTTTAGTTGGAATTGATCCTTCGGTAGCACTATTTACAGCCGGCATAGGCACGCTCATTTTTCATTTCATAACCAAAAAACAGGTTCCTGTATTTCTGGGCAGTAGTTTTGCGTTTATCGCCCCTATTATTGAGGCTACCAAGCACTATGGCTTTGCAGGAACACTATCCGGCATCATTGCCGTTGGTGTGGTTTACTCGGTTGTATCTGCACTGGTAAAATTACGCGGGCTAAAATTTATAGAACAATTATTCCCATCGGTTGTAGTGGGGCCTGTTATTATAATTATCGGGTTATCGCTGGCCTCATCGGCCGTAAACATGGCCAAAACGAACTGGGTATTGGCAATCATTTCGCTGGCAACGGCAATTACGGTTGTTATTTTTGGAAAAAAGATGATAAAGCTTATCCCTGTGTTTGTAGGAATTGCTGTTGGATACATTGTTGCAGTCATCTGGGGCAAGGTTGATTTCTCGGCCATAAAAGAAGCGGCATGGTTCTCGCTGCCGGCTTTTACCACACCCAAATTTAGCGGGCAAGCCATTTTATATATGATCCCGGTTGCCATTGCCCCAATTATCGAACATGTTGGCGACATGTATGCCATTGGCGGCGTTTGCAACAAAAATTTCATCGAAAAGCCGGGACTACATCGGACACTCCTGGGCGATGGAATTGCAACAACTATTGCCGGATGCTTTGGAGGAGTTCCAAATACCACTTATTCAGAAGTTACCGGAGCAGTAACGCTTACCAAAGTTACCAATCCGTTTGTGTTAAGAATAGCTGCCATTACGGCCATTGTTTTCTCGCTAGTAGGAAAAATCAGCGGTTTTCTGAAATCGATACCACAGGCCATTTTGGGCGGAATTATGCTCTTGCTGTTCGGCATGATTGCCTCTATCGGGATAAAAACCCTGGTTGATTCAAAAACAAACCTTGGCGAAACCCGGAACCAGGTTATTGTTTCGGTGGTACTCACCATTGGTATTGGCGGTGCTGTTATAAAATACGACTCATTCTCACTGGCAGGCATAGGATTAGCCGCTGTTGTTGGCATTATCTTAAACCTGTTACTCCCCAAAGCAAAAGAAAAGAACGAAGAATAATTCCTTAAATACCTACTTTTATTAAAATTATCACTTTAATATTAACCGACAGCCCCGGGATGGCAATAAAATGCCCAAGCCCAGGAGATGACATTTGTGGCCGAAATGACATTCCTGATTCCTAAACTCTTTGTTTTCTGAACAGGGGAGTTGCCTGTTGTGTGTTTGGGGGGATGGGGGCAGTTTTACAAAAATTTCAAAGTTTGGCTCAGGCTTTCTTAAAAAAGAAATTATAATGCGAAACTACCTAAAAAAGACGCAGCTGCCTAAAAAACAGACTTAGAAAAAACTTAACAAATACTTTTTCCCAAGAAGAAAAGAAGAACGGCTATAACTCTATAATAAAGCACTTTGCGCAACATACACTACTGATTTAAGAAGTGTTTTTTTTAACTAATTCAAAAAAAATGCTTCTTCTAATTGCTGAAATGCTAAATAGGTATTACAAAGCAAGCAGGAATGCTTCCATGTTTTCGGAACGTTTTAATTGTAATTTTTTTCGTAACCTGGAGCGGGCTACGTCAACGCTTTCTTTTGTGTTATAGGTTAGCGATGCAATTTCTTTTGAAGTCAGCCCCAGGCGGATGAATGTGGACAGCTTTTGTTCGGAGGGAGAAAGAGCGGGGAAATTAGATGCTAATTTTTTATAAAAATCAGGGTGAACCAGTTCAAAACGTTTTTGAAATTTTCTCCATGACATGGAGTCTCCTGTTTCTGATAACTCTGTGTTGATTTCCTGTACTTTCTCTAACAGCTTATTTTTTCGGAGGTTAATGATTTCCTGTAGCTTTTTTTGTAACATTTTATCTCTTTCGTTATAGCGGGAGATTAGCAATGCATGACTGGTGAGTTCCCTGTCTTTTTGCTGTAGCATTTCTTTTAAATGTGCCGATTTGTTTTTTGTTAATTCTATTTCTTTTTGGTGTATTTCTTTATCGCGAAGGTTTACTTTTCTTTGTAAAAGAAATTTTTGTTTCAGTATCTTTTCCATGTTCTGTTTGTAGATTATTACTGCAAAAGAGAATCCTAATACAAGCATCATCAAAAAGATAAAAATATCAACGGAAAATTCTTTCTGCCTGTGGAAAACGATTGCAGCAATAAGCATCAGCTGGTAGAATAAACTTTGTACAATAATTGTTTTTCGTCCGCATATAAAACCGGTAACAATTAGCGAAATGGATAGTACAAAGGCATCGCGGAAGATAATGTATTCCCATCCGGACATACAATTAAAAATTGCATAGTGGTCGGAAATAATCAAATCGGCAGTAAGCAGGACGGAGAAAAAAAATGTGGAGCGTTGTAAGTTTAATCTCTTAAATAAAAAAAGAAGAAGGAATAAAAGGGCAGAAAAGGTAGTGATTGTATCAAATCGTTGAATATTTTGTGGAAAAGAAGAAGGGGTAATGAGATTTATCGAAAAACAAATCAGGTTTGAAATCATATAAGCCAAAAAGAATATAACCGAACTTTTTTTCAGCTGGGGGTCAATAGGTTCGAATTTAAATGCTGCTAATTTCATACCAGGGGAGCAATCAAATTCCTTTAAGGCTTCTGTTTGAGAGCCCTAAAGGAATATTTTTGTATTTCGATACTTTTATTTTGAATGAGAATCGATTTCGGGAACTTTTCCAATCCCATTTTAAAAGATATTCCGGGCTATATCTCTACATCGCGCGTAATGTATTCGGCATAATCTTTCAAAATGGGAGTATATTCTTCGTGAAACAAAGGCGAGCTTATCATGAAGTCGGCAGTAGAACGATTGGATGCCGTAGGGATATTATAAAGCACGGTTATGCGCAACAATGCTTTAACATCAACATCGTGGGGCTGTGGTTGCATCGGATCCCAAAAAAAGATAAGGATATCAACCTTTTTATCCGAAATCATCGCTCCAAGTTGCTGATCTCCTCCAAGAGGCCCTGATTTCAGGCGGGTAACTGTTGGCGGCACTTCGTTGTGGCTTACGCATTTTTCCTGCAAAGTTTCTTCTACCATCCGGCCGGTGGTTCCGGTGCAAATCAGGTTGTGTTGCGATAGTTCTTTCCAGTTATAAGCAACCCATTCCATGATATCTTTTTTGCGATTGTCGTGAGCAACAATGCCAATGTTTTTTTTCTGTTTCATCTGTCTAAATTTTTATGAAGCCCGTTTGTTGGGTGAGATAAAATATCAGTCATGTACGTATGTGTCTCAGTTATAATCTCAGCCATGGGCCGTTTCATTGTGTTTTTTTAATGTAAAATGCAAAACGTCAGTAATTTATTTCCAGACGTTAAAATTATACAAAATCTTGAATTTCAGTAATGATACGTTGGGATAAAACTTCTGATTTTTCAGATGTTGTTGCTTCTGCATAAATGCGGATAATTGGTTCGGTATTTGATTTACGCAGATGAATCCACGAGTCGGCAAAGTCGATTTTCACGCCGTCGATATCTGTAATCTGCTCATGCGAATATTTTTCTTTCATTTTTACAAGAATAGCATCCACATCTATTTCGGGCGTTAACTGAATTTTATTTTTCGATATAAAATAATCAGGGTAAGTTTTACGCAATGCTGAGCATTTCATCCCGCTTTTAGCAAGATGGGTAAGGAACAAGGCTACTCCGACCAATGCATCGCGGCCATAATGGCTGGCAGGATAGATGATGCCTCCGTTTCCTTCGCCCCCGATAATGGCATTTGTTTCGCGCATTTTGTCAACTACATTAATTTCACCTACTGCTGCTGCAGCATAGCTTTGTCCATATTTGGCAGTAATATCACGCAAAGCCCGGCTCGACGACAGATTTGAAACCGTATTTCCGGGAGTTTGTCTCAATACATAATCAGCTACTGCAACCAAAGTGTATTCTTCGTTAAACATTGATCCATCTTCGCTGATAATTGCCAAGCGGTCAACATCCGGATCTACCACGAAACCAACATCAACCTTTTTTTCTTTTATGATGGCTGATGTTTCAACCAGGTTTTCGGGAACAGGCTCCGGCGTATGTGCAAAATGTCCGGTTGGGGCACAATTTATTTCAATGCTGTTTTTTATTCCCAGGGCTTTTAATAATGCAGGAATGGCAATTCCTCCAACCGAATTAACGGCATCAATGGCTACTGAAAAACCGGCTTTTTTTATGGCTTCAACATCAACCAAATCCAAACCAAGCACATGTTGAATATGAATAGCGGTGTAGTCTTTGGAAATTACAGTTCCAAGATGATCTACTTCTGCAAATAAAAAACTTTCGGTTTCTGCAATTTCAAGGATTTTTGCTCCTTCTTCTGCGTTTAGGAATTCGCCTTTGTTATTCAGTAATTTTAATGCATTCCACTGTTTGGGATTATGGCTTGCCGTAAGAATAATTCCTCCGTCGGCATTTTCTCCGGCAACAGCAAGTTCGGTGGTTGGAGTGGTTGCCAGTCCTATGTTTATCACGTTGCATCCCATTCCGCAAAGTGTTGATACTACGATCGAACTTACCATTTCTCCCGAAATACGGGCATCGCGGCCAACTACAATGGTAATCTTTTCTTTGCCTGCATTTTGCTTGGCCCATGTAGCATAAGCCGCAGTAAATTTTACCACATCAAGCGGACTTAATCCCTCGCCGGGTTTTCCGCCAATTGTTCCGCGTATCCCTGAAATTGATTTTATAAGTGTCATGTTTTTGTTGTTTCAAATATTAGAAACAAATATCTGTGAAATATCAAAGAACTGCAAATTTTAAGCGATATTCGCAAAAAGCAAAATCTGGAAGAAAAAAAGATGGGCTTTGTCTTGAAATAAGCGTTGCTCCATATCGTCTTTTATTGAGAAAGGGATGCCGAAAGCTCTTAATCTGTAGCTTCGTTTAACTCGTTAAGTGTAGTCTTTAATTTTCTGATGTAATTCCCGTAAAGTTTGTTAAACCCCCAGCGGAAAAGAAGAAAGGGGAAAAGGCAAAATACAACAAAGGTCAACAGGCAGAGTATCCCCATAAAAAACAGGGCCTTTGTTCCGAGATCGGAAAAACTTAATCCGTAGCGTTCAAATCCCATTGATACTCCCATTGAAATTCCCAGCCCGATAGAAGTGATTGTTTCAATCAGAATAATAAATAATATCAGGTAGAATAATTTTTTATAAATTGTGAGGATGTTAATAATTTTAGTGAGATTTTCCTTTAGGTTACAAACTCCTGTACCGTATTTTTTCGTTTTTAAATATCTTACTGCAAAATAAATAAATGTTACTACAATAAGGGCGTTTGTTAATCCATCCAGTAAATACAGCCACTTGGGAACATAAACGTATTCAAAATAGTTAAGAAGTCGTGGCGTTAAATACAGGTAGTCAAAAAGAGTCCATGCAATAAATAGCGTAAGGAGAGCAAAGCCAATTTTTATATTCCGGTCAATCTTTTCAATCAGGCTTTTACTGCGCGAATTCAGTATTTTATATAGCTGATTTTCATTTAATTCTTTGCCCGGCGACATAAGCTCCCATGTTTTTTTAAACTCATCTAAATTCATGTCTATTCCTCCTCTGCTTCCATTAGTTTTTTCAGCTTTTTCTTAATCCGGTTCATTTTTACCCTCACATAATTTTGGGTAATTCCGGTAATCTCGGCAATTTCTTCGTATTTCTTGTTTTCGAGGAAAAGCAGTACAATTGATTTCTCAACTCCGGTAAGTTGTTGAATCGCTTTATGCATCAATTTTAGGTTCTCTTCAGTTTTGCTGTCATAATTCTCATCTTCAAGTTGCAGGTTATTGTATGGAAAATCATTCTTGTCAGGTCTTCTTTTATTTTTTTTGAAAGAAGTGATAGCCGTATTCAATGCTACCCTGTACATCCAGGTTGAGAGTTTCGCCTCTCCCCTGAATTTCGGATATGCTTTCCACAATTGTACAACAATATCCTGGAAAAGGTCGCTACGATCGTCCTGCGTATCGCAATAAATATTGCATACCTTATAGATAATGCCCTGGTTATTTCTGATTATTTGTAAGAATTCTTTTTCCAAATCAATTCATTGGTAAGCGAAAATGAAAATAATTACATTAAAAAAAAATTATGGTTCGTTACTTTTTTGTATGAGACTGACTGCCAATATCTTGATTTTTATTTATCATCCAATCTAATATACTGAAAATTAACATATTAGCAACACATCGCTCTTAGCAAAACTAACGATATATTGTTAAAAGATAAGCATTAAAGCCAAATATCCAATATTTATTTGGATCGAGCCTGTTTCTTTTTTTGATATATCGTGTTTTATGGATGTGCGACTAAGAGCCTGTGCCGGGATAAATCGGTCAGGTTGTTTTGAGACAGTCCCTTAGCGTGCTGTGTCGGGTTTATTTTTATATCATTTTCAAAAATTTCACTTCCTTTTCGGAGAGGAAACGCCATTTTCCACGGGGCAGATTTTTTTTGGTAAGTCCGGCAAATAAAACACGGTCGAGTTTTTTTACGCGGTAGCCAAAATGTTCGAATATCCGACGCACAATCCGATTTTTTCCGGAATGAATTTCGATACCTATTTCCGTTTTATTTTCCGTATCAATATAACTGATAGCATCGGCAGCAATTGGCCCATCTTCCAGTTCTATCCCGCTGGCAATTATTTCAAGATGAATTTTTGTTAAGGGTTTATTCAACGAAGCCTGGTAAACCTTTTTCATGTTATGGCTGGGGTGAGTTAGTTTTCTCGATAAATCACCATCGTTGGTAAAAAGTAAAAGCCCTGTGGTATTTCGATCGAGCCGGCCAACCGGGTAAACCCTTTCTTCGCAGGCATTTTTTATTAAATCCATAACCGTTTTTTCGGCATGAGGGTCATCTGTAGTGGTAACAAAGTCTTTCGGCTTATTCAGCAGCAGGTATACTTTTTTTTCGGCACTTAACAACCTGCCGTCGAATTTTACGCTGTCGCCTGACATAACCCGTGTCCCTAATTCGGTAACCGGTTTGCCGTTAATGGTAACTATTCCGGTTTTTATGTAGGTATCGGCTTCGCGCCTTGAACAAACCCCGGCATTGGCAATGAAACGGTTTAGGCGCATTCCTTCCGCCGCAGGTTCTTTAGCGTCGTTTCCTCTTCTCTCGTTTCTTCCTCTGCTACGATTAAATCCTTTTTTTCCTTTTTCATAGCCGTCCCTACTTTGTCTTGAAAAAGAAGGTTTTCTTTGTTTGCGAGCCGGAGAATTTTCATCTTCCTCCTTGGAATGTCTTGATTTCCCTACTCGTTTCCCCCCGGTTTTCCCGGATTGGCGGTTCGAAAACGGTGCTTGTCTTTTCCCTCCGCGAGACTCTCTTCTATCGTTATTTCGTTGTTTGTTCATTACCAAAATTTTATGCAAAGGTCGGAAAAATAAATGCAATCTTATTTATAAAAGTTCATTTCATCGAGATACAACCATGTTTTATATGGAAGAAAATGCCTGATATCTCTTCCTGTACGAATGGATTCACGGATAAAAGAGGCCGATATTTCCATTCGCGGAACACCTTCAACAATTGTAATATTTTTATGAGAAAGAGCCGTTGTACTGTCGAATCCCGGCCTTGGATATACAATTATGCCATAGTTTTCGAGAATCGTTTCGGCATTTTTCCATTTATGAAAATTGTTCAGGTTATCGGATCCCATAATAATTACGAAATTATAATCCGGATGCTGTTCCTGCAGATAAGCCAGCGTATCGATGGTATAACCCGGCTTCGGAAGGTTAAATTCGATGTTGGAAGCACGCATGCGATTGTCGTCTTCAACTGCACGGTAAACCATTTCCAGGCGATGATAATCGTTAAGCAGGTTGCTCTTTTTTTTGAACGGATTATGGGGAGAAACCACGAACCAAAGCTGGTCGATATCCGCAAATTCAACCATATAGTTGGCAATAGCCATGTGCCCGATATGAACGGGATTGAAACTTCCGAAGTATAAGCCAATTTTTTGTTTGAAAGAATTGGTTTTTGGGGCAAGGATATCTTTAATCAGGTCACTCATTCCTGTTCTTTATTGAAGAAATCTTTCAAGTATTTTCTCCGCTTCAGTAAGGGCTTTTTCCAGATCGTCGTTAACAATTACTACGTCGAATTGAGGCGCATAACTTAATTCCTGCTCTGCTTTGGCTATTCGCATGTTTATTTTGTCATCGGTTTCAGTAGAACGGCCGATTAAGCGTTTTTTTAACTCTTCAACCGAAGGCGGCTGTACAAAAACGGCAAGAGCATCATTTCCATAATATTTTTTGATGTTTACACCACCAACAACATCAACGTCGAAAACTACATTTTTCCCATTGTCCCGAATGCGTTCTACTTCATTTTTCAGGGTACCGTAACAAATGCCGGCATAAACTTCTTCCCATTCCAGGAATTCATCATTCTTTACTTTCTGCTGAAATGTTTCTGCTGACAAAAAATAATAATCTTTCCCGTTGATTTCATGGGGTCTTGGTTCGCGACTGGTTGCTGAAACCGAAAACTCCAAATCAAACTCTTTCTTCAATAAGTGCTTTACAATCGTGGTTTTTCCCGATCCCGATGGTGCTGAAAATATAATAAGTTTACCTCTCATATTTCTTTCATTCCTTATTCGTAATTCCTTGGTTCTTCTTTTTCTTTCCTAATTTACAAAGTAACAAACTCACTAATTTCACCTCAATCACTCATTCACTAAATGACTGTTTTTCTGATTCACTAACTCACAAATTTCCTTACAGCACATTCAATATTTGTTCTTTTATGCGTTCCAGGTGATCTTTCATTTGTACAACAATGCGCTGAATATCGTTATCGTTGGCTTTTGAGCCTATTGTGTTGATTTCGCGTCCCATTTCCTGGGAGATAAATCCCAGTTTTTTCCCGGAAGAAACCGGCGAACCGGCTGTTTCATCAAAATAATTACAATGATTGCCTAATCTTACTTTTTCTTCATTAATATCCAGCTTTTCAATATAAAAAAGCACTTCCTGTTCGAAGCGTTCCTTATCGATATTCCCGTTTAATTTCAGACTTTCGAGCCCTTCCGACAGGCGGTTTCGTACGTTTTCTATCCGGTGCCCTTCAAAAGGGGCTATGTCTTTCAATAATTGACGAATGCTTTTTACATTTCCTAAAATATCTGTTTCAAGCGCCAGGCCTTCTTTTATCCTGTAGGCATCAATATCTTCGAGTGCTTTTATAATATTAATACGAATGGTTTCCCATTCCTGTTCATCGAGCGTTTCATATTCCGTTTTTACAACATCAGGCAAGCGCATGGCTGCCTGTAGCGTTGTGTGGTTGCAGTTTAAATTAAGATCGGCACTAATTTTCAGAAGATGCGCATAGTATTCTTTTAGAACCGGCTCGTTTATTTTCGAGTTGGTTGAGTCGCCGAGATTATCAACATGAATACTTAAATCTACTTTTCCTCGTATTAACTTTTCAGAAATGAATTTGCGTATTTCAATATCTTTTTCGCGGTACAGCATCGGGGTACGGGTATTAATATCCAGCTGTTTGCTATTTAGCGATTTTATTTCAATGGTAATTTTTTTGTTATTTACCTCAAATTCGGCCTTCCCAAAGCCAGTCATCGATTTTATCATACTGAAAAATTTTTGCTAAGTTAACAGAAAGTCGGGATACCGCAAGAAAGTGGCAGAGAGGAAGCCCCCGAAATACCCCAAGAGAAACTTTGGGGACAGTGGTCGCAGGCAGTTTGTAGGAAAAGCAAAAAATAGATTGAAGAGATTGAGATTTGGGGATGATTTATTGTTTACGCAATCACCCCCGAGCCCACAAGCTCTTCTCCCGAATACCATGCCACAAATTGTCCGGAAGTAATTCCGCGTTGTTCATTTTTAAACAAAAACCAGGCTCCGTCCTCGCGCAAATGGAGAGTTCCTTTTTCCAATGGCTGTCGGTAACGGATGCGGATATCGAAGTCATGTTTTTGCCCGGGTTTCATTTCTAAATCGGGGCGTATCCAGTGCATGTTTTCTGTTTTTACAAATAACCCTTTGCGGTGCAGGCCTGGGTGATTTTGTCCTTCTCCCACATAAATAATATTGCGTTTTACATCGGTGGCAATTACAAAAAGTGGTTCTTTTCGCCCGCCAATGTTTAAGCCTTTCCGCTGTCCTATTGTGTAGAAATGTGCGCCTTCGTGTTCGCCTATTATTTTGCCGTTCCATGGTTTGTACGGGAACGGAAAGCATAGCTTGCGGTAATTTTCTTCGCAAACTTCAACCTTTTTTTTCTTTTCAATAAATGCTGCCGGAATTTCAATAACATTACCGTTTTTAGGGTTGAGTTGTTGTTGCAAAAAAGTTGGAAGGTCGACTTTTCCTACGAAACAAATGCCTTGCGAATCTTTTCTTTCAGCTGTTGGTAGGTTTTGCTCTTTTGCAATTTTTCGCACTTCGGGTTTAAGCAAATGTCCAATCGGAAACACTGCTTTTGAAAGCTGCTTTTGGTTTAACTGGCACAGGAAATAACTTTGGTCTTTGTTCGGGTCTTTTCCCGCAAGTAGTTTGTAAATTGTTTCCCCGTTAGTTACTGATTCATCTTTTTGGCAGTAATGCCCGGTTGCCACAAAATCGGCATCAAATTTTAGAGCCTCTTCCATAAAAGTGTCGAATTTGATTTCGCGGTTGCAAAGTACATCGGGGTTGGGCGTACGGCCTGCCTGGTATTCGGCAAACATGTAATCAACTACCCGTTTCTTATAATCTTTGCTTAAATCAACAATATGAAAAGGAATATCTAATTTTTTTGCGACCATTTTTGCAATCAGGGAATCTTCTTCCCATGTACAGGCACTTGTGAGCGAACCTACCCGCTCATGCCAGTTTACCATAAACAAGGCAATTACTTCATAGCCCTGCTGCTTTAGCAAATAAGCTGCAACACTTGAGTCAACCCCTCCCGATAAGCCAATAACTACTCGTTTCATGCTGCAAAAATAAAAAAGATTGACGGGATTGTAAGAAGGCGAATGAAACGACCATGAATTTTAACATTTTAAAATTCATCGGGAGTTACATTTTTCCCCGAATAAACAAACAATTTTAATAAGAAGAACGGATTCCTCTAAAAAAATATTGCGTTTTATCGAAAAGTGCCAAAATGCAGTAATATCTGAAAAATTAGACTTAAAATTGTAATTTATAATTTGGAGGTTATGAAACAGGTTTTGTTGGCAGCCCTGAGAGATGCAGGGAAAATACTTTTGGATAATTTCGGGAGAATAACAAGTTACGAAGAAAAGGAAAACCAAAGCAGTATTGTTACTAAAGCCGATGTGGAATCGGAGAGAATGATAATGCAGATTATTTCGGGAGCTTTCCCCGGGCACAATCTTTTGGGGGAAGAAACCGGATTTCAGAACAAGAAATCGGAATATACCTGGGTAGTCGACCCCATTGATGGCACTTCAAATTTTGCAGCCGGTATTCCTTGGTTTGGGGTAATTATTTGCCTGTTAAAAAATTATAAACCTCAGATGGCCGGGTGTTATCTTCCTGTTCAGGAAAAAATTTATTTTGCCGAAAAAGGAAAAGGAACCACTTTGAATGGCCGGCCGGTATGGGTTTCAGAGGAGAACAAACTTCGGAATATCTTAATGAGTTATTCGCTTGATTATTCGGAAGATCCGGAAAAAACCACCAAAGCAATGCAATTTATGCAACATCTGGTGCAGCGTGTAAGAAATATACGTTCAACAAATTGCCTTATTGATTTTTGTTATACTGCCGATGGCAAACTGGGAGCCTGTGCCAACCAAACTACAAAAGTGTGGGATATTGCCGGCCCTGTTTTATTAATAGAAGAGGCCGGCGGAGTTGCTACCACATTGCAAAATCAGCCTTTTGATTTTTCGGTTGCAGAAGAAAATTATGACCGGAATTTTGAAATTGTAGCTTCGAATAAAATTTTGCACGCTAAGTTGACTGCCCTTTTCCAGAAACTGACAAAAGGATAGAAAAATTCCTCTGTTTTATTCCGATATAAGAATAATTGGGTTTTAAAATTTCATTTCCAAGAAAAAAGAGAATCAGTTTTTTCTTTGCTGTCCCTGATCTTTTTTCCTGTATTTTCCCTGTGGCTTTCTTTTTTTGTTTGTATTGAAATTTCCTTTCCTTTTTTTCTTCCTGACAGGAGCAACCTTCCACTCCGGTCCGTTTCCGAGGTGTTCGGGTAAAGGCGATTTTGCCACGTTGCGTTCAATCAGCTGTTCAATCTGGCTGAACTTATACATGTCATCCTCGTTTATCAGCGTTAAAGCAACGCCGGTAGAGTCGGCACGAGCTGTTCGTCCAATCCGGTGTACATAATCTTCAGCATCGCCGGGAACATCGTAATTTATAACCAGGTTAATGCCTTTTATATCAATTCCCCTGCTCATTACATCGGTCGCAACAAGTATCCTGATGCGTTTTGACCGGAACCCATTCAGCACCTCTTCTCGTTCTGATTGTTCCAGGTCGGAAGAAATGGCTTCAGCATTAAATTTTTTTCGCCTTAAAGTTCTGGCTAGTTCCGTGGTTGTCCGTTTTTTTGAACAGAATATTAATATACTGTCGTACTCCGGATTTTGTGAGATTAGATGCGTAACCAGGCTACTTTTTTGTTTGTCATAAACCAGATAAGCTGCTTGTAACACACCTTCTGCCGGTTTAGAGATGGCGATGTTGATTTCTTTAGGTTGGTGTAATATCTGTGCTGCCAGTTTTCGGATTTTTGGCGCCATTGTAGCGCTAAACATCAAAGTTTGCCGGTTTTTGGGCAGGTAAGATATAATCTTTATGATATCGTCGAAAAAACCGATATCCAACATGCGGTCGGCTTCATCAAGAATTAAAAACTGAATCGTATCGAATTTAACATAGCCCAGGTTGAGGTGTGAGATTAATTTTCCCGGGGTGGCAATAATAATGTCGGCACCTTGTGTCAGGGCTACTTTCTGTTGCCCCCATTCATCTCCGTCTCCGCCGCCGTATAGGGCAATCGAATGGATGCCGAGAGTATATCCTATTCCCTGCACCTGATGGTCGATTTGCATCGCCAGTTCCCGTGTCGGAACAATAATCAGGGTTGATGTTTCCCCTGCCGGCATATCGGCAATTAGGTCTAAAACGGGCAATAGAAAAGCAGCTGTTTTCCCGGTTCCGGTTTGGGCGCATGCAATTAAATCGTTGCCATCAAGGATAACAGGGATGGCTTTTTCCTGTATTGGTGTTGTATTCTCAAATCCCATGTAGTCGATGGCCTCTAAAAGGTCATCGTGTATTCCTGTCTCAGAAAATTTCATTAAAAATTTTTTCGTATCGTTGCTGCAAAGATAAGGAAATATAAGAATTTCAAGAATATTGGACTAAACGAATACTAAATGAGGCTTAACGGTTTTGAGGAAAATTCTGTTTTTTCGGATATTACAGATTGTACGATTATAAAAGTGTTTGTGCTTTTAGCTTTTGTTTTTTTTGAAAAATAGAAAATTTCATCAGCATTTCCTACATTTGCATTTCACCAAATTGAAGAGCAATGATGCAGAACTTTTTGCCAACAAAGTATTTTTTTGAATCGTTCAAAACCGGAAAGAAATTTGAAGACACAGGCTGGTTGCTGGATGCGCCGGGCGAAACAGACCCTACACTTATTCGTGCTATTTATGAGAAAAAACAGCTTGAAGTAAAAAACAACTCATGGGGCTTATATAAATATGCCGACTGGTTGCCGGTTAACCGGTTACTGGAAGGTTCTTCTGCTCCGGTAACTTATAAAAGTAAAGGACTGGGCAAGAAACTCGGGCTTGAAAATCTTTGGATAACTTTTAGCGGTTATTGGCCGGAAATGGGCGTTGATATGAAAACCTGTTCGTTTAAAGAAACCGAAGCTTATTCGGTTTGCGGACGTATGAATGGCAGCATGGATAAAGTATTAGTTGTGGCTTCGGCCGGAAATACCGCACGTGCTTTTGCCAAAGTTTGTTCCGAAAATAATATTCCGTTGCTCATTTGTGTCCCGGAAGACAATCTTAACGCCCTTTGGTTTGATGACCCAATTAATGATTGTGTAAAATTGATTTGCAGCAAGGCGGGCAGCGATTATTTCGATGCAATTCATCTTTCAAACATTGTTGCGGCAATAGATGGTTTTGTGCCCGAAGGAGGAGCAAAAAATATTGCTCGTCGCGACGGAATGGGAACCACCATGCTCTCGGCCACTACTACTATGGGCAAAATTCCCGATTATTATTTTCAGGCAATTGGAAGCGGAACCGGTGCTATTGCTGCATGGGAAGCCAATATTCGGTTGATTGCTGACGGCCGGTTTGGCAATAAAAAAGTGAAGCTGATGGTTTCGCAAAACAAACCGTTCACGCCTATTTACGATGCTTGGAAAGCTGATTCGAGGGCAATGCTTCCGTTAGAGGACAACCTCGCTCGTAAACAGGTAGAAGAAATAACCGCAAAAGTCCTTTCGAACCGAAAACCTCCGTATCCTGTAGCCGGAGGTTTATACGATGCCCTGAAAGATGCCGGAGGCGATGTATTATTGGCCGACAATGAACAGGCCGCCAAAGCTGCCGAATTGTTTCTGCAACTGGAAGGTAACGATATTCATCCAGCCTCGGCAGTAGCGACCGCAACATTAATTGATGCAGTGAGAAACGGAACGGTAAAAAAAGATGACCTTATTATGTTAAACATTACCGGGGGAGGGGAAGAAAAGTTTAAAAGAGAAAATAAAATCTATTCGCTACAACCTGAAATTATTTTTGATATTAATCCTGACGAAAAAGAGGTAAAAGAAAAAATAACCCGGCTTTTTTAATATTTTTGTCTATAACAATTTCTTTTTTTGATTTTAATTAAATATCCATCATGACAAAATTTTGTACCAGCCTAATTCTTTGTACATTACTTGCCCTGACGGCCTGTAATAATTACACCGATTATTCTGAAACTCCATACCAGGAGCCAAACCCAAAACCATGGGAAGACCCCGAAATTTGTGAGATAAACAAACTGCAACCACATGCTAACTTTATTCCTTTTGCATCGGAAGAGGAAGCAAAAACAAATGACAAATGGAATTCGTCATTCGTTTATTCGTTAAATGGCGAATGGCAGTTCCATTTAAGCAATAACCCATCCGAAAGGCCATTCTGGTTTTTTAAAGATGATTTTGATACCCGGAAATGGGATAAAATTCAGGTGCCGGGAAATTGGCAATTGCAGGGATTTGATTATCCTATCTATGTTAATTCCGGATATCCGTTTAAAAAGAATCCTCCGCTTGTAACTGATAAATATAATCCTGCCGGTTCATATAAACGAACATTTGAGCTCCCTGCTGACTGGCAGGGGAAACAGGTAATTGTTCATTTCGGAGCAGTTAGTTCTACCCTTAATGTTTGGGTAAATGGCCAATATGTTGGTTACAGTGAAGATAGTAAAACACCGGCCGAGTTCGATATTACTCCTTTCCTGAAAGCCGGGAAAAACAGTATTGCTGCCGAAGTATTTCGTTGGTCAGATGCTTCTTATCTTGAAGACCAGGATTTTTGGCGTTTGAGCGGAATGACAAGAGATGTTTACCTACTCGCCCGCGGCAAACAGGCCGTAACCGATTTTCGGGTTGTTGCTAATCTTGATGATAAATATACCAATGGCGTATTCGGCTTAGACCTTGCTTTGCAAAACGACAAAAGTCTTACCGTAGAAGCTACTCTCTCTGAAAAAGGGGAAAAAGTAAAAGAATTTAAAATAAACACTACTGAAAAAAGTGTGCATTTCGAGGCTGAAATTCCAAATGTAAAACAATGGTCGGCAGAAGTACCGAACCTATACGATTTGTCAATTACATTGAAAAACGATAAGGGCACTGTAGAGCTTATTCATCGAAGTGTAGGATTCCGACGTGTTGAATTTAAAAACGGAAACTTATATGTAAACGGAAAGTACATTTATTTAAAAGGAGCGAACATTCACGAACATAACGATAAAACCGGACATGTTCAGGATAAAGCAACGATGCTGCTTGACATTAAAACCATGAAGGAAAACAACCTGAATGCAGTACGTACATCGCATTATCCAGAGCCTGAATTATGGTATGAGTTGTGCAATAAATACGGCCTTTATATTGTTGATGAAGCGAATATCGAGTCGCACGGGATGGGATATGGTGAAGCTTCGCTGGCGAAACATGCCGAATGGCAAAAAGCTCACATGTATCGTACTAAAAATATGTTTGAGCGCGATAAGAACCAGCCTTGTGTTATTATCTGGTCGTTGGGGAACGAAGCCGGAAACGGCATTAACTTCTATGCTACTTACGACTACCTGAAATCGGTTGATAAAACCCGTCCTGTTCAATACGAACGTGCCGGATTAGAACGGAATACCGATATTTTCTGCCCCATGTATATGGGCATTGAAAGCATGGTAAGATATGCGAAAACAAATCCTGACAGGCCGCTTATTCAATGCGAATATGCACATGCTATGGGAAATAGTGTCGGGAATTTCCAGGACTACTGGAATGCCATTGAAAAATATCCTGCCTTGCAGGGGGGATTTATCTGGGACTGGGTTGACCAGGGATTGCTAACTAAAAACAAAGAAGGCGAAAAATACTGGGCTTATGGTGGCGATTTTGGCCCCAAAGGTGTGCCTTCTGACGGGAACTTCTGTATAAACGGATTGGTAAATCCTGACAGAACTGTAAAACCCGGACTTCTGGAAGTGAAAAAGGTGTACCAATATATCGGTTTTAAAGCCATAGACCTGAAAGCCGGAAAGATTGCCATTACAAACAAATATGCTTTTCTGAATCTGGATATGTTCGATTTTGAATGGAAAATTCAAGGCGATGGCAAAGTAGTGGATAGCGGCAAACTAAAGAATCTTAACCTGAACCCGGGAGAATCGAAAACAGTGGGAATAAAATATAAAATTAAGGCTAAACCGGGAGTGAAATATTTCCTTACCGTAAATGCCAGGCTGAAAAGCGACTGGAGCCTTGTTGCAAAAGGTACACAATTGGCTGCCGAACAGTTTAAACTGCCTGTTTTTAAAAGTATGGCAAAAGTCGACCCGAAAACATTTGATAAGGTAGAACTGAACGATACAGAAGCTGCGGCAACGGTTAACGGGAAAGGTTTTTCAGTGGTGTTCGATAAGAAAAAGGGTGTAATCTCAAGTTTTAAAAATGGCGACCGGGAGATGCTGCTTAGTGGTCCAATCCCGAATTTCTGGCGTGCTCCTATTGATAATGACTATGGAAACAAACTGGATATTCGCTCGCGTGTGTGGCGAAAAGCCGGAGAAAACCGGAAAGTAAGCAAAGTTGAGACTGAAAAAGTGAATGACCGGGAAGTGCTTGTTAAATTTGATTTTGAACTGCTTGACGAAAAAGACGAAAAAATTGCCAATTACAGCTCGAAATACACGGTTTATGGATCCGGCGATGTAGTGGTTGATAATCATTTTAAAATGACAGGGAAAGATCTTCCTGAAATTGTACGGATGGGAATGAATTTAGTGATGCCTCGTAATTTCGACCAAATGACATGGCTGGGGCGTGGTCCTCAGGAGTCGTATTGCGATCGAAAAACCAGCGCATTTGTAGGCTTGTATTCCGGAAGTGTGGCCGAACAGTATTGGGCCTATATCCGTCCGCAGGAAAATGGGAATAAAACCGATGTGCGTTGGATGAGCATTACCGATAAAGCCGGGAACGGATTGTTGTTCTGCGGAATGCCATTGCTTGAAACCAGTGCGCATCATAACCTAATGGAAGACTTCGAGTCGCAAGGAAAAACAGCAGAAGTAAAAGATGGGAAAGCCCCGGTCAACCGTCATACCTGCGATGTAAAACCACGCGACCTTACCTCGGTTAACGTCGATTATAAACAAATGGGCGTTGGTGGCGATAATAGCTGGGGAGCATGGACACATACAAAATATCGTTTAACCGGAAAAGAATACCGTTATTCTTTCCGGATGCATGCTGTTTCGGCTAACGATGATGTAAAAAAATTGGCGAAGATGAAATTCTAATCAGAATTCACCAGAATCGAAAATTTATTTTATAAAAGAAACCGTCTTGTTTGCGCAGGACGGTTTCTTTATGTGGAAACTGGAACATTTACATTGAATTGCTAAAATAATGAACAATGAATGTAAATGTTGTAAAAGTTGGTAATTGGAATGGCATTATTCTTCCTGCTCTGTTTTTAGAAAAATTAAATCTTTTGTAAGGATTAATGTAGAAACAGGAAATTTGTCAAGGATGGGAAGAAGCATTTGTCATCCGTTATTCCTTTTGTTTCTTCCCTCCCAATTTTTATATTTGCTTTTCTTTTGTAAAAAATAATGAGAAAAAGAGCAGAATCGTTCTTTTTCGTTTAAATGAATCGAATAATTAAATCAGGAAAATAATGAAACAGCCCATGGCAGAGATAATAACGAAGGTACACATAGCCTGCCCCGAAATTTTCAGGGGAGCATAACTGCTATTTTTTCTCATACAACAAATGGGCTACACAAAAATTTAGACAGATGAAAACTTACAACATTATTGTTCTGGCTAAGCAGGTTCCCGATACCCGAAATGTGGGCAAGGATGCCATGAAGGCCGATGGAACAATTAACCGGGGGGCATTACCTGCCATTTTCAATCCCGAAGATTTGAATGCACTGGAACAGGCATTACGCATCAAAGACAAGTTTCCGGGAACAACAATCCGCATCCTGACCATGGGGCCAGGACGTGCTGCCGACATCATCCGCGAAGGTTTTTTCAGGGGAACCGACGGAGGAATCCTGCTAACCGACCGTGCTTTTGCCGGATCCGATACGCTGGCAACTTCATACGCACTGGCACAAACCCTAAAAAAAATAGACAATGTGGATATGATTATTGCCGGCCGACAGGCAATTGACGGAGATACCGCACAGGTTGGCCCGCAGGTAGCCGAAAAACTCGGAATGCTCCAGATTACCTACGTTGAGGAAGTGGTTGAACTAAACAACGATACCGTTACCGTAAAACGCCGCCTCGAAAACGGAGTGGAAAAAGTACGCTGCCCACTCCCGTTAGTAATGACGGTTAACGGTTCGGCTCCCGATTGCAGAGCCCGTAACGCAAAACGAATAATGCGTTTTAAACATGCAAAAACGGTTACCGAATTGCAAAAAGAATCGGCCGACTATACCAACATGCACAACAGCCGACCTGAATTGACCATCCCGGAATGGACAGTTAACGACATCGAGACCGATGCTTCGCAACTGGGACTATCGGGGTCGCCAACAAAAGTAAAAACCATTGAAAACGTGGTATTGAGTGCAAAAGATTCAAAAGTACTTTCAGCATCTGATGCTGAAATAGAATCAATGATGATCGAATTAATCGAAAGTCATACAATTGGGTAGTAATTCTTAGAAAACAAATGATTATGAACAACGTTTTTGTTTATTGCGAAATAGAAGACGGCAAAGTAGCCGACGTAAGCCAGGAGTTACTGACCAAAGGCAGAACTCTGGCCAATGAACTGAACTGCAAACTCGAAGCAATTGCCATCGGGTATAACTTAAAAGAAATTGACAAGCAAATTATTCCGTACGGAGTTGATACGCTTTACATTGCCGACGACAAACGCCTTAGTCCGTACCAAACATTGCCTCACACCTCTATTGTAGTTAAATTATTTAAAGAAGAAAAGCCGCAAATTGCACTGATGGGCGCATCTTCCGTAGGGCGCGACCTTGGCCCGAGGGTTTCTTCGGCACTGCACAGCGGGCTAACAGCCGACTGTACCAGTTTGGTTATCGGCGAACATTTCGACCGGAAAAAGGATAAAAAATACGAAAACCTTTTGTATCAAATCCGTCCGGCTTTTGGTGGGAACATCATTGCCACCATTATAAATCCCGACTGCCGTCCGCAAATGGCAACCGTTCGTGAGGGAGTAATGAAAAAAGAAATACTGAATACAAATTACAAGGGCGAAATAAAAAACCTTGATGTTAAGAACTATGTCAATGATGCCGATTTTGTGGTAGAAATCATCGAACGCCATGTTGAAAAAAGCAAATTAAACATAAAAGGAGCACCGATAATTGTTGCCGGAGGCTATGGGGTAGGTTCAAAAGAAAACTTTAACCTGCTTCACGAACTGGCCGAAGTACTGGGAGGCGAAGTTGGAGCCTCTCGTGCTGCCGTTGATGCCGGCTTTGCCGAACACGAAAGACAAATCGGGCAAACCGGGATTACCGTCCGTCCGAAACTTTACATTGCCTGTGGTATTTCCGGACAAATACAACACCGCGCAGGAATGGAAGAATCGGCACAGGTTATTGCAATCAATACCGACAAAGAAGCGCCAATCAACGCTATTGCCGATTATGTAATTACCGGCGATGTAGCCGACATTATCCCGAAAATGATTAAGTATTATCAAAAAAACACGAAGTAAAAGCTGAATAAAATGGCAAATTATTATACCGATAACAGCGGGCTAAAATTTCACCTGAACCATCCTTTGATGGAAAAAATCGTCCGCCTGAAAGAAAGAGAATTCGCTTTCAATAAAGAATTCGACTTTGCCCCGAAAGATTATGAAGATGCAATTGACAACTACGATCGTGTATTGGAAGTAGTGGGCGAAATCTGCGAGAACATTATTGCCGAAAATGCTGAAAGCATTGATGCAGAAGGGCCAGAGGTTATTAACGGGCACGTAAAATATGCCCGCGGAACTGCTGAAAATATTGAAACGCTAAAACAAGCCGGCTTAATGGGCATGTCGCTCCCCTATCGTTTCGACGGGTTAAATTTCCCGATTGTTCCTTACATTATGGCTGCCGACATTGTTTCGCGTGCCGATGCCGGTTTTGTTAACATCTGGGGATTGCAGGATTGCGCCGAAACCATCAACGAATTTGCATCTAACGAGCAAAAAGAAAAATACCTACCGCGTGTTTGTGCCGGCGAAACAATGGCCATGGACCTTACAGAACCCGATGCTGGTTCTGATTTACAGGCCGTTCAATTAAAAGCCAGCTGGAACGAAGAAAAACAAACATGGCTGCTTAACGGCGTAAAACGCTTTATTACAAATGGAGACGGAGACATTGCATTAGTACTGGCACGTTCGGAACCGGGAACAAAAGACGGACGAGGACTTTCCATGTTCATCCACGACAAAAAGAACGGAGGCGTAACGGTTCGGCGCATTGAGCATAAAATGGGAATTATCGGATCACCTACCTGCGAACTGGTATTTAAAGATGCCCCTGCCGAACTGGTGGGTTCCCGTAAAATGGGACTGATAAAATACGTTATGGCACTCATGAACGGGGCACGCCTCGGAATTGCGGCTCAAGCGGTTGGTGTTAGCGAAGCTGCCTACCGCGAAGCCCTAAGTTATGCCAAAGACCGCATGCAATTTGGCAAAGCCATCATTAATTTCCCGGCAGTATATGAAATGCTTTCGAATATGAAAGCCAAATTAGATGCATCGCGTACTTTACTATACGAAACGTCGCGTTTTGTAGATGTATACAAAACTTACATGCACATTTCGGAAGAGCGCAAACTCGAAAAAGAAGAGCGCGATGAAATGAAAAAATACCAGCGTCTGGCCGATATTTTCACACCACTTGTAAAAGGAATGTCGAGCGAATTCTGTAACCAACTGGCTTACGACGCAGTACAAATTCACGGCGGTTCCGGTTTTATGAAAGACTACCCGGTAGAACGCATTTACCGCGATGCACGTATTACTTCCATTTACGAAGGGACAACACAATTGCAGGTAGTAGCTGCTATCCGCGGGGTAACCACCGGTTCTTACCTCAAACAAATCAGGGTTTACGAAGCGACAAAGCTGTCGCCCAACCTGGAATACATGAAGCAGGAATTAATAGAACTTACTTCGGTCTACGAAAAAGCGGTTGAAAAAGTAACTTCTGTCGGCAACAATGAGTTTGTTGATTTCCACGCACGCCGTTTGGTAGAAATGGCAGGACACATTATTATGAGTTACCTGCTATTGATTGACACCAACCGCGAAGAAAGTTTCTTAAGGTCAACTCAAAATTACCTGTCGTTTGCCAAAGCACAGGTAAAAGCACATGCCGAATTTATTGACGCCTCGAAAATTGCAGACCTCGGCAATTATAAATTTGAAGCATAAAACACCTTTTCCCGGTTACTTTTGGGAAAAAATAGTGAAGCTACTTTCCAATTCGGGAAGTGGCTTTTTTTCTCTCCAAACTTCTCCCCATTTACTATTCGGTTTGATTCAATGCTTCTGTCTTTAAACGCTCTACATATTCATCAATACGACTCATTTCGCCGGGGATATCAATGCGCTGCGGGCATAACTCAATACATTTTCCACAACCAATACAATGATTTGCCTGTCGCAATTTCGGCACACTGCGGTCGTACCCGATAAGAAAAGCCCGTCTCAATTTTCTGTAGTCGTTTTCTTCTTTTTTCTGCGGATAAATCCCTTCAATTATGCATTTGTTGTAATGCGCAAAAACACCGGGAATATCAATTCCATACGGACAAGGCATACAATACCTGCATTCGGTACACGATATTAGCGGATAATCCAATATCATTCCGGCGATTTCCTCCAGCATTTTTATATCATCTTCCGAAACCGGTTTCAATGGCGAAAAAGTATGTAAATTATCAATCAAATGTTCTTTATAGGTCATACCACTTAAAACGGTCAGCACATTCGGCAGCGATCCGGCATAACGAAAAGCCCACGAAGCCACGCTTGCTTCCGGTTCTTTTTGCTTCAATAAACGGGTCGAATAATAATTCATTTTTGCAAGCCGTCCGCCCAATAAAGGTTCCATTACCATTACCGGAATGTTGCGTTTTGTGAGTTCGAGGTACAAATATTCGGCGTTTATATTTATCCCCGAAGCATGTTTCCAGTCAATATAATTTAACTGAATGAGCACAAAATCCCATTTTATTCCTGTTTCCAGCAAATAATCAAAAACCTTTACATCTCCATGAAACGACCAGCCCAAATTTCTTATCCGCCCAGCCTCACGCTCTTTCTGCAAAAAATCCATAATGCCATTGTCGATATACCTTGCTTTAAAGCGTTTCATTCCGCCCAGCCCTACTGCATGCAGAAAATAATAGTCGATATAATCAGTCCGAAGTGCTTTAAACGAATCCCGATATATGGACAGGGAGGCTTCACGCGAAAAAGTATCGGGCCTGAAATTCGACAATTTGGTTGATAAAAAATAACGATTACGCGGATACTTTTCAAGAGCAATTGCAAGTGCCTGTTCCGATTTCCCACGACAGTACATCGGCGAAGTGTCAAAGAAATTAACACCTTTTTCCATAGACAGGTCAACCAAATTATTCCATGTTTCCTGATCAATTTCCCTTTCTGTCTCACTTATTTTTTTTGTTGGAAGACGCATACAACCGTAGCCCAGCAACGATACCTTATCGTCCGAATTAGGATTCTGCCGGTATTCCATCTTCATGGAAGACAAATCGTCCAAAGAAATAGCAGCAGTTGAGAATTGTGTTTTTTTGGGAGAACAGCCATAAGCCGTTGCCAGCGACGCAACAGTTGCGCTACCCAATGTTTTAAAAAAATCTTTCCGGTTTATTGTATTGTTTTTTCTCATTTGTCTACAAATTTAATCGTCTGACGTCTATTTCTCTACAATCAAATAGCCCTGTGATTTTCAATTCCCTCAACATAAACAGCACTAAAAGGGCGTGCAGGGCACAAATTTTCGCAGGCACCACAGCCAATACACCGCTCAGCATCAATTACGGGTATTTTTTTTGACTTCGGATTATCCGGTTCTATCGGGAGCATTTGTATAGCTTCGGCTGGGCAATGACGGGCACAATTGTTACAATTAACACCATCGGTAATTACCACACAATTCTCTCTTATCCAAACAGCAGTTCCTATCTTTAGAGCCGATTTTTCAACGGCAGAAATCTCATGGATTGCTCCCGTAGGACAAACAGCAGCACATTTAATACACTCCGGCCTGCAATATCCTTTTTCATACGACATTTCGGGCTGCAAAAAATGCATTAAATCCGAAGATGGTCGTAATACCTGGTTCGGACATATCGAAACACAAAGTCCGCAAGCCGTGCAATGTGATGAAAAATTCCTCAAACTCTGAGATCCCGGAGGTTTTACAGGAGTATCCCGTTTCGGAATTTTCTTATCTTCGATAACCGCCAGACCTCCTTCTGCTACTTTCTCCTGTGCTTCTAATATGCCGGATACTGCCAACAATCCTACGCTTGAAAGAAAAACACGACGCGAAGTATTTTCGCGAGATGAAGCATTCTCCTTTTCCGTTAATCGTTGCGTAGCCTTTTTAAAAGAATACACATAACGCATAGCCTCAAACTTACAGGTTTCAATACAATCCATGCACATCACACAACGGCTGTAATCAACTTTTTTTTCGTTTATATTAATGCAGGACGATTTGCAATTGCGGACACATAAATTACACCCTATACATTTTTCGACATCAATCACCAGCTTAAAAATTGAAAAGCGGGAAAGTACTCCCAACAATGTACCAACCGGGCAAATGGTGTTACAATATATTCGTCCGTTTCGCCACGACAACAACGCAATAACCACCAGAGTACCGGCAGCCACCAATAAAGCAGAGACGCTTTTCATCCAAATATCAACATTGTAAAAAGCATAACTTCCTGCCCGTTCCGAGAAATAAGCCAATACATTATTCCCCCACTGGTATACCGGCGCAAACAAACTGGATGCAATTCGTCCGTAAGCCCCGTAAGGATCAAAAAAGGCGACAAATGAAGCAAGGCCGAAAATAATAGCTGCAAGCGTTACTACCAACATGGTATACCTTAATCCAATTAGTGGTTTCGAATAAGAAAACCGGTTCTTTTTCACCCTGGCCCTAAACCACGAAATAAAGTCCTGCAAAATCCCCAAAGGACAAATTACGGAACAATAAACCCTCCCAAACAAAAGCGTAAAAACAATTAGAAAGATAATTATACCTACACTAAAAGACAATACGGCCGGTATAAACTGTAGCCGGGTCATCCATCCCAAACAGGCATGAATTGTTGCCGAGAAATCGAGAAATAATAAGGTTAAAATTGTGATACTTGCAACTGCGAGTCCCACCCTGATTTTCCGTAACATAAATTTATCGTTAATTCGTTATCAATAAGACAATCTTAAAAAAAAATCCCCTTAATAACCTGACGTAAAAATTAATAAATTAAAAAGCGAAAAACAGAAGATGGATGATTTTATTGTTGCTTTATTCGAAAATACAGTACTTTTTCGACATTATCTCTTAGAAATTATCCATATTTGTGTCCAAAAATTATAAAAACATAAGTTTAACAACCATGAAGGTTTTAAAATTTGGAGGAACTTCGGTTGGTTCGCCCGAAAATATGCGGGCTGTAATGCAACTAATTGCCGATGGCAACAAAAAAATTGTAGTGCTTTCCGCCATGTCGGGGACAACGAATACACTAGTTGAAATTTCAAGCTTCCTGCACAAAAAAAATAAGGATAGTGCGAATATTGCCATAGGGAAATTAGAAGCCAAATACAAACAGGTTGTAAACGAACTATACCAATCGGAAGAGAACAAAAAAGCCGGGCTGGAAATTATCAAAGAAAGTTTCGATCGGATAAAATCATTCTCGTCCGGTAGTTTTTCGGAAACTGGAGAAAATACAATTGTAGCACAGGGCGAACTGATTTCAACACAGCTCGTTACTTTGCTAATGAATGAAAACGGACACAATACCAAGCTTCTTCCAGCTCTTGAGTTCATGCGAATAGATGAAGATAAGGCTGCGGATTTGCCTTACATCCGGGAGCATATACACCCCGTAATTGCCCAAACAGGCGACGCTGATTATTACATCACCCAAGGATTTATTTGTTTGGATACAGCAGGAAATATCAACAACCTGCAGCGAGGAGGCAGCGACTACTCTGCCTCGTTAATAGGAGCCGCCATTAATGCCGAAGAAGTACAAATATGGACCGATATTGACGGATTCCACAACAACGACCCGCGTTATGTCGAAAATACTAAAAAAATAGAACAACTATCGTTTTGCGAAGCTGCAGAACTGGCCTATTTCGGGGCAAAAATATTGCATCCGCAAACCGTACTCCCGGCAAGGGTACAAAATATCCCGGTACGGCTAAAAAACACCATGAACCCGACAGACAACGGGACACTTATCACCTCTGAATCAGACAAAAGCGGCATTAAAGCGGTAGCTGCCAAAGACGGAATTACGGCTATAAAAGTTCGTTCGGGAAGAATGCTGATGGCTTACGGGTTCCTAAAAAATATTTTTGCTGTCTTCGAAAAATACCGTACACCAATTGACATGCTCTCAACTTCTGAGGTTGCCGTTTCACTAACCATCGACGACACTAAAAAACTGGAATGCATACTGCACGATTTACGTATGTTTGGCGAGGTGGAAATCGACCACGACATGTCGATTGTATGTATTGTTGGCGATATTATCCAGAACGAAAAGGGTTTTGCTCCAAAAGTTTTTCATGCCTTGGATGGCATACCTATTCGAATGATTTCGTATGGAGGAAGTAAATATAATATCTCGGTTTTAGTACCAACTTCGCAAAAGAAAAATACCTTACAGGCCTTAAGCGATCATTTGTTGAATCATTAAACAATGTCTCGTCCTAAAATACGGCGACAGGTTAACTACTAAAATATTTGTTATAAAAATAGCCCAATAAGGTTTAACGTAATATTTATAAAAAATAGCATAAAAAAAACGGCTCTCGCCGTTTTTTTTATGCTATTTTTTCTGCGATTGTTTTTGCAATCTCTTCAAATTCATCGGGTGTAAATTTTTCCTTATCCGTAAAATGGAGCAAATCGTTTTCGCTTTGCATAGGTACCAGGTGAATATGGGCATGGGGCACTTCCAGCCCCAACACCATTACTCCAACTTTTTTACAGGGAATAGCTTTCTTTAATCCGGCAGCAACTTTTTTGACAAATAATTGCAATCCTAGGTAAGTTTCATCATCCAAATCAAAAAGATAATCGACTTCTTTCTTCGGAATCACCAAAGTATGTCCTTTGGCAGTAGGAGAAATATCAAGAAAAGCAAAATAGCTTTCATCTTCTGCGACCTTGTAGCAGGGAATCTCTCCATTTACTATTTGTGTAAATATACCAGACATTATTATTAAATTGAAATGTCTACAATCTCAAAAGGAATAACCCCAGAGGGAACCTTAATCTCGACTTCATCGCCGACCTTTTTCCCCATAAGCCCCTTTGCGATAGGTGTTTGCACCGAAATCTTCCCTTCTTTCAAATTGGCTTCACTTTCGGGCACCAATGTATATTGCATCGTGGCATTATTCTTCTTATTCTTAATGGTTACTTTGTTCAAAATCTGAACTTTAGATGTATCTATTTTCGATTCATCCAAAATCCGGGCACTGGCAACTTTCGATTTTAGTTGTGCAATTTTTGCTTCAAGCATTCCCTGCGCATCTTTGGCTGCATCGTATTCGGCATTCTCCGAAATATCACCTTTTTCGATAGCTTCACCAATTTGTTTTGATATCTTCGGGCGTTCTACCGTCATTAAATGTTCAAGCTCTTTTTTCAGCTTATTCAATCCATCTTGCGTTAAATATGTTACCTCGGACATTCTTTATCCTCCTTAGCATTTAAATTAAAAAATAAAAACTATGCAGCAACTCTCTCCGGATAGTAAATTATCCCCTCCAAATTATCCCGAAATACTACTGCCCAAATATTATATGATTTATCGTTTCTCCTGAAATCCTGCTTTCGAATAAATACCATAAAAACAAGAAGAATCCCGGCTAACCGGAACTCTTCCTTTTCTACAAAGGTAAATAATTTCTGTAAAATTCCGTAATACTTACGATAAAAATGCTGTAAAACAATTGTTACAAAAGAGAGTCAGACATATTTCCGGTTCAAAATCTCATTGTAAATAACCGCTTTCCTCGCCGAAAACTTCTCTCCGTCAATTCTTATCTTTTTCTTTTTTACATATACTTTTAAAGGCTCCTGCACTTCGGGAATATCTGATATTCCTTCTTTTTGTGGGTCAAACCGGTATTGTTCTTCTGTCATCTCCTTTTTCTCTGTTTCTTCAGGAACAACTTCGCCTATATCCTCAGCAACAAGCCCCTCTCCCGGAAACTCCTGATCTCCAACCTCTTTTTCACCCAAAAGCTCTTCCCAAATATCATTTACCGGCTTTTGTTGTATGGGTTTTCGTCCTCTTTTGGCCTTATTCTTATTTTGATTAACAGCCCTTACAATCGAAAGTACTATTATAATGATAAAAATGACAATCTTCATAACAAGTATTTTATGATATTCCTTTTTTAAACAAGTAAAAATAAATAAAAAAGGATGGATACAAATAAAAAAAGACGAATTATTTTCGGAATTCCCGACAGATTTGTTAACCAATATTCATTATTATTTACTGTTTGCTACAAACTTTTCATTTTTACAATGAATTTTATAAAAAAATCTGCATTTTAGGGGCAACAACGAATTAATAATAGCCAATATTCCTGTTCTCAGGAATTACAAAAGACTTAGAAATCAAACAGTCCAAGGCTGAGAATAACAGAGGGACAAACAGTTTGCCCTAATACTTTGGGGAGCATGACTGATATTTTTCCTCACACAACAAACGGGCTACATAAAAATACAGACAAATGAAAGGTCGAAAAAAAGTAGGCGAAAAGATTAAGAATTTTCGTGAATTCAGGAAAATAACAAGAGAAGAACTGGCACTAAAAGCCAACCTTGACCCGGAACAGCTAAAAATAATTGAAGAAAAAGGTACGCTTCCTTCAATCGGGCATTTAATCCACATTTCACGCGCACTTGGCGTGCGCATCGGAACTTTTCTTGACGACCAGACCAAAAATGGGCCAACTGTTATAAGAAAAGGAGAGGAACAAACAAGCCTTAGTTTCTCAACAAAAAACGCACAAACCCGGGAGCACCTTAATTTTTTCTCGTTAGCACAAGCCAAAACCGGCCGACACATGGAGCCTTTTATTATTGATATTGAACCATCAAATGTTTCAGACTATAAATTATCGTCGCACGAAGGAGAGGAGTTTATGTACGTACTGGAAGGACAGGTTGAAATAAATTACGGAAAGGAAATTTATCTTTTAAAAGAAGGCGACAGCATTTACCTTGATTCAATAGTGGCTCACAATGTCCATGCCGGAAATGCTCAAAGAGCAAAATTACTGGCTGTTATCTACACGCCAATTTAATTTCTTTAAAAAAACAAGACCATGCAGTTATTTGATTATACACTGGGAGAAATGCTCGAAAAATGGGCACATGAAACACCCGACCAGGAATTCATCGTGTATCCCGACCGTGATTTGCGATTCACTTACAAAGAATTCAACGAACGAGTAAATCAACTGGCAAAAGGCTTGTTGTATATTGGCATACAAAAAGGCGACAAAATCGGAATTTGGGCAAAAAATGTCCCCGACTGGACCACCCTGATGTTCGCTTCGGCCAAAATAGGAGCGATACTTGTAACGGTTAACACAAACTATAAACTTAGCGAGCTTGAATACCTGTTAAAAAACGCTGACATCCACACTTTCTTCCTCGTAGACGGCTATCGCGACAGCGACTATGTGCAAATGACTTTTGAATTAGTCCCCGAACTGAAAGACCATGCCCGCGGCGCATTAAAAAGCAAAAGATTTCCGGCACTTCGGAATGTTTGTTTTGTGGGGCAACAAAAATTTAAAGGCATGTACAATACCGCCGAACTTATGCTACTGGGCAAACATACCGATGATATGGAACTGGAAAATAGGGAAGAAAACGTTTCGTGCCACGATGTCGCAAACATGCAATATACTTCGGGGACAACAGGATTCCCCAAAGGGGTAATGCTTTCGCACCACAACATATTAAACAATGGCTTTGCTACCGGCGAATGTATGAAATATACCAACAACGACCGCCTGTTGGTTTGCGTACCTCTTTTTCACTGTTTTGGATGCGTATTGGCGGTATGTGCTGTTGTCACTCATGGAGCCACAATGGTTTTCACCGAAGATTTCGATCCTTTGCTTGTATTAGCCTCCATTCAGAAAGAAAAATGTACGGCACTTTATGGTGTCCCCACTATGTTTATTGCCGAATTACACCATCCCATGTTCGATATGTTCGACCTCTCGTCGTTACGGACAGGAATCATGGCCGGAGCCCCCTGCCCTATAGAAGCAATGAAACAGGTAATGCAAGAAATGCACATGAAAGACATTATCGTGGTTTACGGACTCACCGAAGCATCGCCGGGCATGACGGCTACCCGAACTCACAACTCTCCGGAAGTAAGGGCAACTACGGTTGGGACTGAATTCCCGGGAGTAGAAGTAAAAATAGTTAACCCCGAAACCGGGAAAATATGTAAAGCTGAAGAACAAGGAGAAATATGCTGCCGCGGATACAATGTAATGAAAGGATATTACAAAAACCCGGAAGAAACAGCCCGGGTAATTGACAAAGACGGATGGTTGCATTCGGGCGACCTTGCCATAAAAACCACAAACGGATTTTACAAAATTACCGGCCGCATAAAAGATATGATTATCAGGGGAGGAGAAAACATCTATCCCCGAGAAATTGAAAACTTCCTATATCGCATTCCACAAATTGAAGCGGTTGAAGTAGCAGGAGTTCCCAGTAAAAAATACGGAGAAGCTGTTGGTGCTTTCGTAAAAATAAAAAAAGGACAAAAACTGGAGGAAGAAGAAATAATTGATTTCTGCCGGGGCAATATATCAAGGTTTAAAACCCCAAAATACATTTTCTTTGTTGATGACTTTCCGATGACAGCGAGCGGAAAAATACAGAAATACAAACTAAGTGAACTTTCGCTGGAATTGTGTAGAAAAAAAGGGATAGAAATTATTTAGCTCCAATAATGCACGAATGTCCGGAACTTTATTCAGAAACAATTTTTAAAAATTGAACAGCAAATATAAAGGTTCTGCTTCTTTTTCAGGTTGAGGCTCTACTCCAAACCTCATCCCGACATACGTCGGATTCCCCCCAAACCGTTGCATTTTTTTCGATGCAGCCCCGGGCGTGACACATTCACAATCAATCAGCAATTACAATTTTCTTTACGATTTTGACATTATTGCTGCTTGCCCGAAGAACATAAACCCCGGCAGAAAGAGCTGACAAATTCATTGTTACCGTATTCGAATCATATGAAACGGTATAGGTATTGGTATAAACCAACTGCCCTGTAATTGAATATACTTTAACTGTTACATCCCCCTCTTCTTCTGTAGCCAGAGTAAGCGTAATATTCCCATCCGAAGGATTGGGATAAAGCTCAATAGAGTTGGTTTTCAGAAGGATTGAGATATCAGCGTCAGAGTCCCCGTTATTCCCGTCGACCTGTAACCAGTAAGTTCGAAACGAAGTTACTTCCTGTTCCTCGATTGTTGCATTCGTTCCTTCGGCAGAGGCAAGCAAATTATCGCTCGACACTTCGGTTGATGAATCGGCTTCATAAAGCGCAATTTCCGCATCAATACCGCTGGTTTCGATGGTAATATTTCCACTGGAAGGCCCCTGGAACTTAAACCAGATTGAATTATTTAAAGTAACAGTAGACGGAGATGGTTCATCATCCTCAACCGTACCACATTCATTAGAATAATAAGCATTTCGCCCCAAACTAAGGGTAGTTGCATTCGCCACATCATCGTTTACCTGCTGAATCACATGCAACAAAACACTGTCGGTATCACTACAGGCTCCGTGAGTCCCGGTAACTTTCACATAAGTATCAAACGAGCCCTTGCTCCCCGCCTCATCTTTCAAAGAAAGGAAAAGAGAATCGGAATTAGAAGTGTGATTAAAATAAGCAGAATCGGCAATTTCAAAACGATATGTTTTGGCTCCAGTAGCTAGCATCAGGTAGTTATCCAGTTCACCCCGGCATACAGTTAGTTCATTCTGAATAGCATAAAAAGAGACATCAAGAGCTTCAAGTACTTCCAGATAATCTTCGTTTACAATTGTATCTGCTCCATTGTCATTTCGGGCAATAAGGGTTACCGAGTAGTTTCCGGGGCTGGTAAAAACAACTTCCGGGTTTTGTGAATTCTCATCGGTTCCATTTACATAATCAACTGTTCCCGGGTCGAAACTCCAGTTCCACTCTTTCGGGTTATGAGTACTTTCATCGGTAAAAACCACGGTTGTATTTAAGCAGATTTCGGTAACATCAACAGACAAAGCAGCAGTTGGCGGTTGAAACCCTTCGCCGTCAATCCGCAGAGTCCCTGTATCATCCGGGTCGAGCCAATGTTTTAACTGTGCGCTGTCGGCAGAACTGTAATCCCAAGAGACCGAAAATTTTCCGAAAAAAGAATAATCATCACTTCCCCCATGCAATTGCCCAATAACCCGCTTATTCTGATTAAAAACCGGACATCCCGACGAACCTCCTTCGTCCGTCCCCTTATCATACGAAAGCTCCCAATGCGTATAAGGTTCTGATGTACTTTCTATTTGATTATTTTCTCCGGTCCATTGAATGCGGGAAGCATAATTCACCGGCGCATCATTATCTATCGCAATACATTTATATTCTCCGTTTGGATGGTGAATGCTGGCTCCCGAGGTTGGCTGATCATCACTGGCATTCCATCCTGCAAAATAAGGTTCATATTCTTCAGGTGGTGCTTCCTGTAGTTCGAGCAGGGTAAAATCGGAACGCGAGTTGGTAGCTCTCAGCTCAGCTCCAGACAAGGTCTGACTGGCAGAAGCATCACTGCTGCTACAGGTTGAATTTTCGTAATTAAAATAAGCCACCATGGTTTGCGCCACCGAATTCGAACTTATGCAGTGATTGGCAGTCAGAAAATAAGGAGTAGCATCCACACGCACATTGTTTACCAATGCTCCGGAACACCAATACGAGTATTGCCCTTCGGTAAAAATAATCCGGCAAACAGCATGTTTTTCGGTCTGCCAGTCATCTCCTGCCGAACAATTAATTGGAATTCGGGATCTTGTTGTCGATTTTACGCTTGCATACGATTTTATTACGTAGCCCACTACCAACTCTCCTTTAAAATCAACATCACTAGGTTCGTTATATTCTATAATCAACGAAGTACCTTCTATTTCAGCAACAGCCAGTTTACCTGATTTTTTATTATTGACACTGGTAAAACCACCCCTCAATTGCTTTTTATCGGCACTATAAACATAAACAGCAGCACCTTCCGGCAAATTATATGACTCGAAAAAAGCACTAAGCGATACTGCGTCGGGACACTGAAACTCGTAACGCCAAATGGTTACACTGTCCGCAATTGTCTTTACTCCTTCTTCCCTGATATCGACCGTAGTTTGCTGCACAACTCCACAACGGTTAGGCACCCCGTTTTTCTCTGCCACGGCTATCTGATCTTCGGCTCTCACCGAATCTAACACCTCAACAGGCACTACCGCATAACGCTTGGTATTAGTAAGAAAGCTGGCCGGATAACTGTTGTTGGAAAGCTGCGCAAATGAAATATCAGCCGCCAATAAAAATAAAATAAAAGTACATAATATATAAAATCCTGTTCGATTCATCTGTCTAAATTTTAATATAACCCGTTTGTTGTGTGAGGTAAAATATCAATTCTATTCACTTGTATCTCTGGCACGAGCTCTGTTTCAATATTATATTTAAATAATACAGTCAGCCAAAGAATCTCCCTCATAAAAGCAGAAAAAAAGACACAAGTCAAATATATATTAAAAAAAGCAAAAAATATTTAATCAAAAAAAATAAGAGTTTCTTTAACAATAAACCGTTAGATTTTCAGACATGAGACATGATGTTTTTCACAACATGCTAACTATCAGCCTACTACTCAAGTACAAGAAATATCTAACGCACTAACATTCAGGCGTATAAGAAAAATGTTATTTAAGGAAACAGATTAAAAGCAATATTGAAAATTTTGTACTATTATTGCATGCCTATAAGAAACGATTTATGCTCGAAATTTGTGCCATAGCCTCGGGAAGTAACGGTAACTGTTATTATATTGGCAATAACACCGATGCCGTTTTAATTGATGCCGGAATTTCCACCAAACAAATTCTGGCAAGAATGACCGAACGCAACCTTGATCCGGGAAAAATCAAAGCACTATTCATTACACACGAACACAGCGACCATTTGCGCGGAGCCCGCGTTTTGAGCAAACGCTTACAAATTCCGGTTTATATTACCGCCTCAACCTATAACCACGCCTACAGAAAACTCCGTCCTGATTATCCCAAATATTTTTCAAGGGAAGAAATTATAAAGACCGGCAGTTTTACAATTTTCCCGATAATAAAGCAACACGATGCTGCTGATCCCTGTTCTTTCAGGATAGAACACCAAAACCACAGCATTGGCGTTTTTACCGACCTTGGCGAAATCTGCGACAATGTAAAATCGCACATAAACCACTGCGATGCCCTTTTTCTGGAAGCGAATTACGACGAAACCATGCTATGGGAAGGCCCCTACCCTTTCTACCTAAAAAAAAGAGTAGCCTCTGAAATCGGACATCTTTCCAATCAGCAAGCTTTTAATCTGCTAAATAAATATACCTGCGATAATTTGCAATGTGTTTTTCTGAGTCACATTTCAAAAGACAACAACACCCCCGCAAAAGCAATGGAAGCAATGCGCCCGTTATCAAAAAAAATAAAAATAAAAATTGCCCCAAGAAACGAAGCAAGCGAAGTGTGGCAACTTTATTAGGCTGGCATTTGTGGTCATTAATTCACAAAGTTACAAACTCACCCAGTCACTAATTCTCCCAAACCAACATATCCAATATTTATCAACACTGCCATTTCGAACCAACAAAATATGTATTTTTATGGGTTCTTTTTAACACCAGAAATTATGGTTCCTTTTACGCATTTACACGTACACTCACAATATTCAATCCTCGACGGAGCAGCCAGTGTTTCGTCTCTGGTAACCAAGGCAAAAGCTGACGGCATGAAAGCCCTGGCACTAACCGACCACGGAACAATGTTCGGCATAAAAGAATTCCACGCCTGCTGTCAAAAAAACGGAATAAAACCAATCCTGGGATGTGAAACTTACGTAGCAGCCCGTTCGATAAAAGACAAAAGCGAAAAAATTGACCGTTCGGGATATCACCTGATACTACTTGCCAAAAACAGAACCGGCTATATAAACCTAATTCGATTAATCTCGATCGCCTGCACCGATGGTTTTTATTACAAACCAAGAGTTGACAGAGACCTACTCGAAAAATACCACGAAGGGCTAATTGTAACGTCGGCCTGCCTTGGGGGAGAAGTGCCACAGATGATTATGGCAAACCGGATGAATGATGCAGAAGAGGCTATTATGTGGTATAAAAACCTGTTTGGCGACGATTACTATCTGGAATTAATGCTGCATCCTTCGGAATTGCCCCAACAGCGCGAAGACGTTTACGACAATCAGGTACTTGTAAACAAACAACTGGTTACCCTTTCTAAAAAATTCGGGATTAAACTTATCGCTACAAACGACGTGCATTTTGCCAACCAGGAAGATGCCGATGCTCACGACTTGCTTATCTGCCTGAATACCGGAAAAGATTTTGACGACCCAAACCGCATGCGCTACACAAAGCAGGAATGGTTTAAAACCCAGGCAGAAATGAACGAACTTTTCAGCAACATTCCGGAAGCATTGCAAAACACCAACGAAATTGCCGACAAAATTGAAGAATTCGATCTGAATCACGCGCCTATTATGCCCGTCTTTCCTATTCCTGAAAAAATTGGAACAGAAGACGAATTTAAAGCAAAATATTCGGAAGCTGACTTAAGAGAAGAATTCGGAGACAGAGCCTTTGAGCGACTGGGAGGATACGACAAAGTTTTGCGCGTAAAGTTAGAGTCGGCTTTTCTCGAATACCTCACTTACGAAGGAGCTAAAGAACGCTATGGAGATCCTTTGGAAGGGCATGTTGCCGAACGGTTGAAATTTGAGCTAAACACAATCAAAACAATGGGATACCCCGGCTACTTCCTTATTGTCCAAGACTTTATAAACTGGGCAAAAGAAAATGGAGTGCTGGTTGGGCCCGGACGTGGCTCTGCTGCCGGGGCAGTAGTTTCATACTGTTGCGGAATTACTAACATCGACCCAATAAAATACGACCTGCTGTTTGAGCGTTTTCTGAACCCCGACCGTATCTCGCTTCCTGATGTGGACATCGACTTTGATGACGACGGACGACAACTCGTTTTGGAATACGTAACCCACAAATACGGACGAGATAAAGTTTCTCACATCTGCACATTCGGGACAATGGCAACAAAACTGGCCATCAGAGACGTAGCGCGTGTACTTAAATTACCACTTCCGGAAGCCGACCGCCTGGCAAAACTGGTACCCGAAGCTCCTAAAATGACCTTCACCAAGGCATTTAAAGAAAGCCCGGAACTAAGCAACGAAAGAAACTCTGACATAGAACTGGTTGCACAAACCTTAAAATTTGCAGAAACACTTGAAGGTTCGGTTCGGCAAACCGGCGTTCATGCCTGCGGAATATTAATTAGCCGCGACCCGCTTACCGACCATATTCCCACAATGCCCACAAAAGACGACGAAACTCTTGTTACAACCCAGTACGATGGACGTTTCGTGGAAGACATCGGCTTATTAAAAATGGACTTCCTGGGACTAAAAACGCTCTCAATTATCAGGGAATGCCTCGAAAACATTCGCCTCTCAAAAGGAATAGAGATAGAAATTAATAAAATTCCACTTGATGATAAAAAAACTTTCGAGCTATTTAGCCATGGCGAAACCACAGCCGTATTCCAGTTTGAATCGGAAGGGATGAAAAAACACCTGCGCAACCTGAAACCCAACCGATTTGAAGACCTTGTTGCCATGAATGCCCTTTACCGACCGGGGCCGATGGAATACATTCCTGATTATATAGAGCGAAAACACGGAAGACAAAAAGTAGAATACGATGTTCCGATGATGGAAAAATACCTTGGAGACACCTACGGGATTACCGTCTTCCAGGAACAGGTGATGTTACTATCAAGATTGTTGGGCGGATTTACACGTGGCGACTCCGATACACTCCGAAAGGCAATGGGAAAGAAAAAAATGGAAATGATGGCAAAGCTGAAAGAAAAATTTATTAGCGGATGTAAAGCCAATTTCCAATTTGTTGACGAATGCAAAAACAAAGGAAAAAAGCCGGAAGATGTCATTGAAAAAATATGGTCCGACTGGGAAGCTTTTGCATCATATGCCTTCAACAAATCGCACTCGGTATGTTATGCCTATGTAGCCTACCAGACCGGTTATTTAAAGGCACATTATCCTGCCGAATTTATGGCTGCCAACCTTAGTCGAAACCTAAGCAACATTACCGACATCACTAAACTAATGACCGAATGCAAGCGAATGAAACTAAATGTAATGGGACCCGACGTAAATGAAAGCTTCATAAAATTTACCGCCAACAAAAACGGCAACATCCGATTTGGAATGGGGGCAATAAAAGGAGTAGGTACCGGTGCTGTAAAAAATATTATTGATGTACGCCAAGAAAACGGCAACTTTGAAACAATTTACGATGTAGTTGAGAATGTTAACCTACAGGCCGTAAACAAGAAAAACCTCGAAGCATTGGCAATGTCCGGGGCTTTCGACAGCCTAAACGGCATAAAACGTAGTGCTTTTTTTGAAAAAGAAAACGAAAAAGACGACACGAACTTTATTGAAAAACTGATAAAATACGGGCACAAAATACAAGAAGAAAACAACAGTGCACAGCAAAGCCTGTTTGGCGACCTCGGAGGAAGCAGTGCCGGCGTACAAAAACCCCCTGTCCCGAATGTTGAAGAATGGGCTAAACTAGTATTACTCGAAAACGAAAAAAACCTCATAGGAATATATCTCACCGCACATCCCCTCGACGATTACAGACTGGAAATCAACAACTTTTGCACAAGAGACGTAGCACTAAAAGACCTAAACAACCACATTGAAAAATACAAAGGCCGCGAACTCATTTTTGGAGGAATGGTAACCCAGGGAAGCGAAGGACAATCGAAAAATGGGAACATGTATGCCAAACTCACCCTGTCGGGCTACACCGACTCAAAAGAATTGTTCTTTTTTGGCAAAGACTATGTAGAATTCAGCAAATTCTGCAAAACAGGCTTATTCATTATGGTAAAAGGAATCGTAAAATCAAGATTTGGCAACAACGATTACTGCGAATTTAAAGTAAGCAAAATAGATTTACTGGCCGAAGTACGAACCAATTACGTAAAAAGCATTACCATCAATATGCCCTTACAAGTACTAACGGAAAAACTGGTTAATGACATTGATAACCTGGCTAAAGAAAACACAGGAAAAGTACTTTTAAAGTTCAATGTCTATGACATGGAGCACAACATGGGGCTTAAAATGTTTTCAAGAAAAATGAAAATCTTTCCTTCAGATAGGTTTCTTCGATTTTTCGACGAACAACCGGATATCAGTTACCAGATAAACCAGAACTAGCGAAGAAGAAAGTCGTCAGAGGGCAGGCACAGCAGGGAACAGGAGAAAAATTGAGGGAATTGAACAGTAAATGAGTGATGAAGAGAAAATTGTATCGTTAACTAAAAAAGGTAGCAGTCGCATCTTTCAGTGGTAAGTGATTAAAATAAAACGTTGTGTCTTCATGCCTTTGTGTTGAAAAATGAATCGAAGTTTTTTTATAAAATCTGCGTCAAAAAACTAACGTTATTATTATTTTAGCAAAATATTAAAAATAGAAACAACTAAAAAACAATTGATTATGGCTTTAGAAATCACAAATGAAAACTTTGAAAAACTGGTACAGGAATCAGACAAACCGGTTATGTTAGACTTTTGGGCTGCATGGTGTGGCCCCTGCCGCATGATTGCCCCAATTGTTGAAGAAATCTCAACAGAATACGAAGGAAAAGCAATTGTTGGAAAAGTAGATGTAGACAACAACCAGGAACTTGCCGTGAAATTCGGAATACGAAATATACCCACCGTGCTCTTTTTCAAAAACGGGGAAGTAGTTGACAAGCATTCCGGCGCAGCACAAAAGCCTGCTTTTACTGCCAAACTGGATGCCCTGTTATAAGGTCAATGTCTGAATAAGAATTCGTATCTATTGATGAACATTTTCGATATAGAAAAATTTCACCAGTTCGATAACCTTGGGCTGATTGCCAAAGAAATAGTAGAAGGCTTTATTACCGGCCTCCACCGAAGCCCGTTTCACGGGTTTTCGGTAGAATTTGCAGAACACCGCCTCTACAATCCTGGAGAAAACACCAAACATATCGACTGGAAATTATATGCCCGAACGGATAAACTATTCATTAAACAATACGAAGAAGAAACCAACCTGCGTTGTCAACTGGTTATTGACACATCTTCGTCAATGTTATTTCCTCATTCGAAAGGCAGCAAACATTTGCACAACAAACTCGCCTTTTCGGTTTACACAGCAGCAGCATTAACCAACCTGATGCGCAAACAGCGAGATGCAGTAGGACTTACGCTTTTCTCCGACAGAATAGAATTTCATTCACCCCCGAAACTATCGCAAATAAATGCCGAGATCATGTTCAGCAAACTCTCGGAGCTTATTCAGCCTCAAAATGCAAATCTTCGGAAAAAAACCAATACTACAGAGGTTCTACACCAAATTGCCGACAACATCCACAAACGTTCGCTTGTTATCATTTTTAGCGACATGCTTGCCGGAGAAGAAACGGACAAGCTTTTCCAGGCACTGCAACACCTGCGCTACAACAAACACGAAGTTATTCTGTTTCATGTTACCGACCACTCACTGGAACGCAATTTTGAGTTTCCCAACCGGCCACACAAATTCGTTGACCTCGAAAACGGGCAGGTTGTAAAATTCAACCCTTGGGAAATAAAAAAACACTACATTTCTTCCGTAAAAAACTATTTCGCAGACCTGGAAATAAAATGCGGGCAATACCATATTGACCTTGCAGAAGCCGACATCAATAAAGACTTCAGCAATGTGCTGTTCTCCTACCTCGTAAAAAGGAAAAAACTCTATTAACAGCGTCTGCAACCCCAAAATCCAGGAACCTATTCTTCCTTAATCCTTTTCGAACATTAATAAACTAATCCCTATTTGTTAATGACATTAGCGTTAAAATTGCTTCGCACTTAAAGCTGGCATTAAGCTATCGGCATTATACCAAAAGCTAATTCCATTATCAAAATGGTATAAAAAGAAAGTAAAATTTTCAGATTCGCCCGGTTTCCTTTTTCCGGGAAAATCATTACTTTTAAAAATTAACTGAAAAAAGAATCTTCACATGCTCGTAAAAGCCTTTGGAAGTGCCGTTTTTGGCATTGATGCCACAACAATTACGATTGAAGTGGATGTTACACAGGGAATAAAATTCATGCTGGTAGGTCTGCCCGACAATGCAGTTAAAGAAAGTCAGCAACGTATTGAATCGGCCTTACGTCTGAATGGCTACAAATGGCCCCGGCAAAAAATTATAATCAACATGGCTCCTGCCGATATCCGAAAAGAAGGCTCGGCCTACGATCTGCCCCTGGCAGCAGCAATATTAGCAGCATCAGGACAAATCGACAAATCGAAACTTACAAAATATATTTTAATGGGCGAACTTTCGCTCGATGGAACTCTTCAACCCATAAAAGGAGCCTTACCCATTGCAATCAATGCCCGCAACGAAGGATTCGAAGGTTTTATCCTACCGAAACAAAATGCCCGAGAAGCTGCCGTTGTTGATAAACTAAAAGTTTTTGGAGTTGAAAACATCACCCAGGTCATTGATTTTTTTGACGGAGCAACAACTCTGGAACAAACCATTATTGATACACGTGCTGAATTCTATGCCCAGGCCAACAACAACCCGCTGGATTTTGCGGATGTAAAAGGACAGGAAAATGTAAAAAGGGCATTGGAAATTGCAGCTGCCGGCAGCCATAATATCATCCTGATTGGCCCTCCCGGTTCGGGAAAAACAATGCTGGCCAAACGTATCCCTACAATTTTACCGCCTTTTTCGCTAAAAGAAGCACTGGAAACCACGAAGATACATTCAGTAGCCGGAAAAATAGATAAGGAAACTTCATTGATGACGCGACGTCCGTTCAGAGGCCCTCATCACACCATTTCGGATGTAGCACTTGTTGGAGGAGGAAACTATCCGCAGCCCGGCGAAATTTCACTGGCGCACAATGGAGTTTTGTTCTTAGACGAACTACCGGAATTTAAACGCACAGTACTGGAGGTAATGCGTCAACCGCTGGAAGACCGAACCATAACCATTTCGCGAGCCAAGTTTTCAGTTGAATATCCGGCAAGTTTTATGCTGGTTGCATCAATGAATCCGTGTCCGTGTGGCTATTACAACCACCCGACCAGGGAATGTGTTTGTGCCCCGGGAATCGTACAAAAATACCTGAACAAAATCTCAGGGCCGCTACTCGACCGAATCGATATTCATTTAGAAGTTGTGCCGGTGCCATTTAAGAAACTATCGGAAATGAAAGCCACAGAAAATAGCGAAACAGTACGCGAACGTGTAATCCGGGCTCGAAAAATACAGGAAGAACGTTTTAAAAACAACAAAGGCGTGTATGCCAACGCCCAAATGAACTCCAAACAAATCCGAAAATATGTTGTTTTGGATGAAGAAAGCAACGACTTAATTAAAAAAGCGATGGACAAACTCGGCCTTTCGGCGCGTGCTTACGACCGCATACTCAAAGTTTCTCGCACCATTGCTGATCTGGAAGGAGAAAAAAATGTGCAATCACATCATTTATCGGAAGCAATCCACTATCGTAGCCTAGACAGGGAAAGCTGGGGAGGATAAAGAAGGAGGCTGTTACCAGTAAATAAACATTGAAAAAAGCCAAACTCGTCCCATACATTCCCCGGGCAGGATCAAAGCCACGATATTCTTTTGCATTCTGACCGACAATGCATCTGTTTCGCCTTATCGAAACTTAATTATTTGTCGTCTAATGTTATCAAAAAGTTCGTTAAATTATCTTCTGACGACAAGTTAAGCTTCTTCCGCAAGCGGTACCGGGCCACATCAACACTTTGCGGATTCGTAAAAGTCATCTCGGCAATATCTTTTGACGACAAGCCCAGACGGAGCAAGGTACATAATTTTCTATCGGTAGGACTAAGATTCGGGAATTTACTAAGCAAGGCATGGTTAAAAGCATTAAACGAATCGCCAACCCTTTTCTCAATGTTACTCCATATCTGACTGGTAAGCGAAACCTTAAATTTGTTATGAATATCCTGAATTATTTTTCGTCCTTCGTCGTTAGTGTATGGTTTCAATTTAAGTATCTCGTCAACCAGGTAATTGTTAAGATTGCTGGTATGAAGCGACTGTAACGCACCGGCAAGCAATTCCTTATTTTTGGAATTCAGCAGGTTCTCCTGTGTTTTTTTTATCTTTGAAATATTCGTAATTCCTGTAACTATTCCAATTGCTTCTCCGGAACGGTTACGAATCAGACTTTTTGAAATAATCACATCCGGGCCGTTGTCGAACAACTTTCGTTCGTAAGACAATTTTCCTCCTTTTTTTATCAATTCATTATCTTTCTGAACATGAAATCCGGCTTCTTCCGGAGGAAAAAAACGATAGATTGATTTTCCTACAAGTTGTTCCTTATCTGCAGAGAAAATATCCAGGAAAAGATCGTTATGCAAACGAATAATACCTTCAATATCATAATACAAGACAGGCTGAAACGTACTCTGAATAAGTGATGCTATAAAATCATCTTTCTCGGTCAATTCTTGTTTTTGTCCCTCCAGCTTTTTTAACGACGATGACAACAACAACTGGTTATTAATACGGACAATCAACTCTTCTTTCTCAAACGGTTCGCACACAAACTCACTGACACCCAGAGTTATTGCCTTTGAAAAATCTTCAGACAAAGTCATACGCCCGGCAATCATTACCACCGGAATATCTTTTGTTTCCAGAATCCCCTTTATTGTTTCAAGAACCTGCATTCCATCCATCCCGGGCATATCCCAATTCAGAATAATTAAATCGGGTAATAGTTCTTTTGTTTTACCTACGGCTTCCTCACCATTTTCCACTTTTATGGTCTGAAAACCATACGGCATGAGCATCTTTTCCAAAAGGGCAGAACTCTCGGAATTATTGCCGGCCAATAATATTCTTTTATTTGTCATCTTGTTGTATTTTGTCGGGTATTATCTGTTTTATTGCTTTTTTTTGTGCTTTCTCAAAAGAAATAATAATGGGTGCTATATAGAAAAGAGGCAAAAATACATATAAAGATATACATTTTCCTCTATTGTTTAATTTTCTTTATAAGGAAATTGCTTACAACCAATTTGGGAGAGCATCTTTTTTCAACAAAAAAATTAGTATTCGTATTGAAATTTCCCGTTTTTGGCAAGCTTCGCTAAGTTCGGGATTACTTTTGCCCCGGTAGTTCTTAAGCGTGCTTCCGATTGGTGTCCATTGGGAATCAACACGCAATTGATTCCCAGTTTCTTAGCCACTTCAAAATCATGTATCGTATCGCCAACCATCAGCGAATTTTCTTTTTCGATGTCAAAATCAGCGATAAGTTGTACACCACGTTCAACTTTCGATGTGGCATAATGGTCGTTTAGTCCTGCAATGCTGTCGAAAAAACCGAGAATTCCCTGTTGCTTCAAACTCTGTTCAAGTTTATCCTGTTGCATGGCCGATAACACAAACTGGCGTGCTCCTTTTTGCTGAAAATAATCCAATACCTCTACTGCCTTTTCGTGTAAGCTACAGTCGCTTACCCGGCTATTAAAAAAATCAATGTATTCGCGGGCAGGTATTGCAAAATCTTCTTTACTGAAATCAAATCCAACTGCAGCGTAATATTCTTTTACCGGGAAAGTAAAAACTTCTTTATAAGTTCCTTTGTCCAGTAACTTTAAATGTCGTTTCTGAAGTAATTGGTTGATTGAAATTAGCGATAAATCAATATCGTTTAACAAAGTCCCGTTCCAATCCCAAATAACTGACTGCATTTTTATTCGGTATTCTTTAGTTTGTTAATAACCGGATTAGCATAAAGTTTCAAAAAACGTTCCTGCAAATCAGTAATAGGATAGTCGATATTTACCATTGCCTGTTCTACCATTATCTCGAAAGTACGTTTGTCTTCAGCCGTATATTTATCCTTAAAACGGTATTCCTGCATCAACATATCGTAAGCAATATAATTGTTGGGCCATAATTTATAGTTATTATAAATCTGTTGGTCAATCATTCCGGCAATATTACGGATATATTCGTTGCGTTGTTCATTGTTTTCGGCCTGGGCAAAGTGAGTTTCGACAGGTTCCCCAAAAGCAAAACGTATCCTTCCTTTTGGCGCAAACATTCCTGTCGACATGCTTTTCAAATCATCTTTGCTGGTTTTGGTTATGCCATAATGTTCTTTTTTAATTAACTCTTTTATCTTGAAGAGGCCACAGGGTTCCAGTTCGTACGAAATAGAAACCGGGACAATATTCAACTCGTTAAAACCTTCAGATATTCCGTTCTTATTACTCATGTTCAACATCTTAAGAACACTTCCCTGGGTTTTATCCGAGCCGTCTTTTGTTCGTCCTTCGCGTTGTGCAATCCAAATCGACATTTTATCTTCGGTTATTGATTTCCGGATAAATTGCGAAACATTTTGAGAGGCACGTATAAGCTCACGTGGCGGCAGGTTGCGTTTTATTATAAACGATCGGTTTAACTTTACGGTATGTTTTATCCATTCGTACTGCAACAGGTTGTCGCCAATTGCAATTTGCGTGGTATTCATTCCATGCTCAAATATCAGCAGATTAAGCAAGGCTGCATCTAAAACAATATCGCGATGGTTTGAAATAAAAAGATAAGGTTTGTCCTTTTCTAGTTTTTCAATTCCCGTACACTGCAGTCCTTTCGATGTTGGGTCGATTAGCCGATGCAAAAGATCGTAAATAAAAACACCTTGTAATTGTTTGATGCTGCGTATCCTTCTTAACTGAAATTTCACCATTTCCACCTTTGGCCTGTTTTTAAACAGATACTTCAGTACATCATTAAAGACCTTATCTTTGAGCAACAGACGTATCTTTTCTTTTACTTCTGAATCGTAATAAGGGCGGATTTCGTCAAAATTTTGGTCCGTCGTCATATCCTAAATTAAAAGTTCGAATGCTGCAAAGAAACACATTCGATATCAAATTTTCAATCTTAACATGAATTTTAACATTGTTTTATTGTTCCCATTTATTTGATTATAGCCCGAACTTATGATTTCCCGGTCGGTCAGGTGAGTATGCTCAAATTTAAGCCAAAGGTCTATATTTCTGCGGAGTTCGTATTTTAAAGTCAGGTAGGTTTTGAGTCCTTTTCCGTAGAGTGCCGGTACAGAAAATGTATATAAAAGATCGTTTTCATAAGTATAAATTCGGGAATTGTAGCTATCGGTGTTAAACCAGCTCAGCCGTGCCGCAACTTTTAACGGAAATGTTGGAGAGGAGTAATGTATATCCTGGAAAACTAAAAAACCATGCTCCGTAGTTTCGTTTTTAAAAAGAGCATGCTCAAACCTCGTTTTTAAACCAATACAATCCGATATTTTGTAATTAAAGTGCAGTCTTGTTTTTTGCGTGCGTTCTTTTCTGTTGGCATATTGCTTTCCTGCTTTGTACTTTCGATCTTTTTCTTCGTTTTTATAACGAATATAAAAATTGATTTTTTTAACCATGTTCACATCAACCTGAGCAAAAATATCCCGGCCATTCGACGGGCCTGCTGTCGTGTAATTAATCCATTCCGAACGGAACAAGTCGGCATAGGCCGAAAAGGTAACAAATTTTACAGGCAGGAAACGCATTCCGAGATACCATCCTGTTTCGTTATTCGTATTTGAATTCTCGGCAAAAGCATTGCCCCACAAGGCATGATAATCTTTGTCGAAATGCCGTACCAGAGACGAAATTCCCAGTCGGTCTGAGATATGAACAACTGCGCCCTGCACAAAAGCCAATCCTTTGGATTTGGAAATCGCAGCCTCGCCAAACAACTGGTATTTCCCGCTACAAAACAGGTAATCGACACTTCCTGTATAATTTTCGGAACCGGAAAACAGATATTGATTACATAACTGACTGCTCCGAATAAAAGACTTGTCGAAATGCTGAAAAATGGCAGTAGCTCCCAATTTCAGTTTCTTAAATGTTGCTGTAAAAACGCCTCCGGCATTGGTTGTTTCCACCGACTTTTCGGATGCAATTTCACTTTCGGTACGATGATAGCCCGAAGTTTGCAAACTCGTAAAATACTCCTCTCCGTTTTCGTCCGTTTCAACATTTCCGTCCACCTTTTTATGCGAACAAAATAAACTAACCGAAGTTTTTCCTACACAAAAAACGCCGGCCACTCCTCTGAAAAAAGCATTTTCATCAACCGAGACACTGGGACGAATTCCCTGCCCGTTTTTAGAAACAGACAAAACACTTCCCGTTTTTCCCCGGGAGAATCCCTGCCATAATGCCAGCCCCTGCCCCGAACGTACAATAAAATCGCCAACCGTTAGCTGGTTAATATTCCTGCCCGGATTCCAGCTCAAATGCGCCGAGTAATAATCAAATCCTTTTTTGTTTGATCCTTTAAAAAAGGCTTCTCCCGGATCTTTTTCGGCAGTTATTCCAAACGATAACTTATTTCGGATCTGATACCTGTATCGGGCATAGTACCTCAAACGATTTCCCTCGTAAGGGATGCTCCCGTCACTTTTTTTCCGGTATCCAACAGCTTTTTGCAAGAGCCCGGTCGAACGCAACAAAAGTTCCTGTTTCCCGTGTTTCATTCGTTCTTTTACCGACAAAGGTTCTTCCGGCTTTTCGCGAAAAGCAACAAACGGTTGTATTTTTTGCAAAAGCTCCGGCGTAAAGCCATCTACTGTTTTTAATTCGTAAATGGAAAAAACAGGCCCAGATTCTTCGATATAGTTTAATAAATTATTTATCTGAACAGAGTTGAGCAGGTATAAACGCGAAAGTTCGCGCTCATTTGTTGAATTAATGTTTACAGGATTCTCCAACAAATCTTCTAAATCTTCAATAATAAGCGCAACATTGGTTTCTTCTCCAAAATTTTCGGGCTGTGCTTCAATGATGGCTTCAATTATTTTTTGTGTTTTACCCTCCTGCCCAAATGCAAACAAGGCCGAAAAGGAAAAAAAATGCAATAACAGCAATATGCGCTCCAACGCTTTTTTCACTTGATTATATTTTAATTCATTATCAAACATTTTTATCCGGACAGAATGAAAGGTTATCCGTTTGTCATTATTATTACCTCATCAGTATTAAGAAAGACAACCAAGAAAACTTTGACAACACAAAGCGGACATGCTTCTTATTCATTTCCTTTTGTCTCTAATCCTTATAAAACGTTTTCATAATGTAGAAACTTTCATCTGTCTAAATTTTGAGCCCATTTGTTATGTAAAAAAAATAGCTATCATGCTTGCATGTGCCCCGGTCTTGTTTTGTTTCATTTATAATGCTATTTGAAAAGAAACAGAAGGAGTATATCCCAGGTTCCCATGGTAACTAAAAGCAATATTACAGGTAAATTTACGGATTGTGTATCCCAGACCTGCCGAGAATTTCACCGGTTTTCCGGAAACGCCAACCCGCAACGCCATTTTCGGAACAGGATAAAATTCGACACCTGATTTTACGATCAGGTCTTCATCAAAATTTTTCTCAGCTTCCACGGCTGCCAAAACGCTATTTTTATAGTGATAATTTCCTCCAAAACGCAAAATAACCGGCATTTTTTCGTTATTATAATTGGGCTCAAATCCATTATGTACCGGATTGAAAACATGTAATCCGAACGTAAAATCTTTCGAAACCTTGTAGCTAAATCCAAGTTCAACCGTTACAAACCCAAATGTTTTTTCATTTTCGGGAAGATGCCTGAAAAAATAATCCAGCTGGATAGCGGCATTCAAACGTTTCGAAAGACACTTGGAATAAGCCAGTCCGGCTTTACATTCTTTGTAGCTTCCTTTGCCAAACTGGTAAAAACTTAACCCAATATTCCCGCTAACAACCGGGAATGCTGCAGTTGCTGCTGCCAGCGAAAGCTCCTCAATCAGGAAACGCGACTCGTAAAAAACTCCGGCAGAAAAATGATTAATATCCGAAAGGGTTGACTGGTTATGAAATGTTGCCCACACATCACTTACCGAAATAAAAGCATTGGAAAGCGCAATTGACCTTGCGCCAATTGGATGGTTCTCGGAAGCAGAAAGCGACACGTAACCATATAGCAAAGATAGTAATATTGGAAAGCGCCTTTTCATAAATATCCAACGAAATTTATAAAAAAACAGTTGTTTTTCCAATATTTTGCAGGGTTATTCGCTATTTAACAGCTAAGAACCTCTGTTGTTTAATGTGCTTATCTCCACAAAACAAGCCAACATGTTATTTAATTCCACGCCATGCGGTTTTAGGACTGACACCTAATGCTCAGGCTAAAAACTAATTTTCGCGAATAAAATTAGAGTTAAAAAGACATTCGATTATAGACACCAGACTTACTGTCAAAAATCAATATTCTTATAAAATTTTTTAATTCGTTTTAAACTTATACTTTACTTCGGCCAGATCATGATTGGCTTTAACAATTTTTTGTTTCAACGATTCTTTATAAGCAATAAGTTTGTTCATTAATGTTTCGTCGCCGGTTGCCATCATTTGCAGGGCAAGAATTGCAGCATTCATGGCACCGTTAATACCAACAGTAGCAACGGGTATCCCTGGTGGCATTTGCACAATGGCCAGGAGTGCATCCACACCATCAAGGCTTGCATTAATTGGCACGCCAATTACCGGAACCGGTGTCATGGCCGCAATAACTCCCGGAAGATGAGCCGCCATTCCGGCACCAGCAATAATAACCTTTATGCCACGGCTCTGCGCTCCTTTTGCAAATTCCTCAACCTCAGCAGGCGTCCGGTGTGCAGAAAGAGCATTGATTTCAAAAGGAATTTCAAATTCATCAAATAATTTGGCAGCTTTTTCCATCACCCCTAAATCGGATGTGCTCCCCATAATAATGCTAACTTTTGGTGTCATATTTGTCTTTATTTTTCAAATACTCAATTTGTTTTTGTTATTTTGCGCTCTTTAATTTTTGCGAAATTACATCAAATTAAAAATTAATAAAAATTAAAATCCGGATGAAGCGCGTAAAAATCCATGATAAGGAGTTTGAATTGTATATACCGGCCGAGAAAATTCAATCGGTCGTAGAAGAAATGGCGGGAAAGATAAATAAAGAGTTTGCCGGAAAAAATCCTTTATTTCTTTGTGTTCTAAACGGGGCGTTTATGTTTGCTACCGAGCTTTTTAAACGCCTTGATTTTGTAGATGCCCAAATTACTTTTGTAAAATTGGCTTCTTACCAGGGAACACAAACAACCGGAAAAATTAAACAATTAATTGGCCTGAATGAAAACATCGAAGGCAGAACAGTTGTAATCCTCGAAGATATTGTTGACACCGGGATAACAATTGAAAAAACCATCGAACAGTTACAGTGCCTGGCGCCAAAAGAAGTTCATGTTGCCACCTTGTTATTAAAACCCGATGCTCTACAAAAAGAAGTGGATTTAAAATACACTGGCATCGAAATTCCAAACGAGTTTATTGTTGGATACGGACTTGATTACGATGGACTTGGACGCAATTTACCGGATATTTATTCAATTGTAAAATAAAAATTATGTTGAACCTTGTATTATTTGGCCCTCCGGGAGCGGGAAAAGGGACACAGGCCGAGTTTTTGATTAAATCTTTTGGGTTAATCCACCTTTCAACAGGAGATTTGCTACGCAGTGAAATTGCAGCAGGAACAGCTCTGGGGCTAAAAGCCAAAAGTCTTATCGATAAAGGAGAATTAGTTCCTGATGAAATTGTGGTTGGAATGATAAAAGCCAAACTTGATTCGAACAAAGAGGCTAAAGGTTTTATCTTTGACGGGTTCCCCCGTACTGTTGACCAGGCTGTGGCATTAGACGAATTGTTGAACCAAAATGGCACCCCCGTATCAGGCATGTTATCGCTTGAAGTTGAAAAACAAGAGCTTATCAGCCGATTACTGAACCGTGGAAAAATGTCGGGCAGAGCTGACGACCAAAACCAGAAAGTAATTGAAAACCGAATTTCAGTATACAACGAAAAAACACTGCCTATCGTTGAATATTACAAGCCTCAGGAAAAACATTACGGAATAAACGGAATGGGCACGATTGAAGAAATTGCCGACCGAATAAAAAATGTTGTGGGAAAATTAAAGGTTAGTGCGTAACTAATTTTGAGACAGGCAACAACACTGTTGCCCTTCTCGAATTCAGCTGTTGAACAGTACTTTTCTGTCAGATAAAATTTATTCGAAAAAAGTTAAATGAACTGAAAATTGTGCCAGCAACTGCAAACTAAAAAATATGGCTGAAACAAATTTTGTTGATTACGTAAAAATACATTGCCGTTCGGGAAACGGAGGTTCAGGCTCAGCCCATCTCCGAAGGGAAAAATACATCCCTAAAGGTGGTCCTGACGGTGGCGACGGAGGGCGTGGCGGTCATATTATTTTACGGGGAAACCAAAACCTGTGGACTTTGTTGCACCTTAAGTACAAAAAGCACATAACTGCAGGAAACGGAGATCCCGGGGGAAAACAACGCAGCACAGGGGCAGACGGAGAAGATATAATACTGGAAGTTCCGCTGGGCACCATTGCCCGGGATGCTGAAACAGGAAAATTCCTGTTGGAGATAACCCAACATAATGAAAGCAAAATATTGCTTAATGGAGGCCGGGGCGGATTGGGCAACGACCATTTTAAATCGTCGGTAAACCAAACCCCGCGTTATGCACAGCCGGGAGAAGAAGGAGAAGAAGGCTGGCGGATACTGGAACTAAAAGTTTTGGCCGACGTAGGTCTTGTGGGGTTCCCGAGCTCGGGAAAATCAACCCTGCTTTCGGTAGTGTCGGCAGCCAAACCCAAAATTGCAGATTACCCTTTTACCACCTTAGTCCCAAATCTGGGGATTGTAGGACATCGCGAAAAGCGTTCGTTTGTTATGGCCGACATTCCCGGAATAATAGAAGGGGCACACGAAGGAAAAGGACTGGGACTACGTTTCTTAAGGCATATCGAACGCAATTCGATGCTACTGTTTATGGTTCCGGCCGATAGCAAAGACCACCTGGAAGAATATAATATATTGCTAAACGAACTGGAAAAATACAATCCGGAATTGTTAGATAAACAACGATTCCTGGGAATCAGTAAAGCAGATATGCTGGATGACGAACTGATGCACGAAATCAGTAAAGAACTGAAGGGAATACCTCATTTATTTTTTTCATCGGTAACCGGCCAAAACATTCAGGATCTGAAAGATAAAATATGGGAAATGCTAAATAATTAACAAGAATAAATCGGATAAATATGGAATTCTTGCAAAACATATTGGAGAGAGATAAAGAACTGTTTTTATTTCTTAACAGTTTGCACAATGATTTTTGGGACACAATAATGTTATTGGTAACCCGACAGGAAACATGGATTCCGTTTTTCGCAATTATTTTGTATTTCATCATAAAAAATTACAGGAGCAAAGCCGTACTTATTATTATTGGAATTGCCTTGGTTATTTTGGCTGCCGACCAACTGGCAGGAGTAATGAAATATGGGTTTCAGCGTTTTCGACCTACTCACGAGCCTTCCATTGCCGCGATAGTACACAATGTGCTCACCAGGGGCGGAAAATATGGTTTTGTTTCAGCTCATGCAGCCAACTCAACAGCAATACTGGTATTCACTTCCCGCATATTTAAACGGCGTAGCTATTATTTTTTAATGTTAACCTGGACCATTCTCTTTTGCTATTCAAGAATTTATACAGGAGTACATTATCCACTCGACATTATAGGCGGAGTATTATTAGGCTGGAGCATTGGCTTTTTACTTTATAAACTGGTAATGCTTATCGAAAATCATTTCTTTTATTCCAAATCGCCTAAAATTCGGAAAACTCGCTTACCCAAACGGCAGATAGGAACAATATACTTTGTATTTTTTGTTTTGGTAGCGACCGTTCTTATTGTTACCAACCTTTTGCATAGCTACAACTATTTATAATGGAACAATCTCATCTTTTTTATGAGGAGAAGCAAAAAGAATTTTCCGATAAACTTTCTGTTTTAAGAAGAAAAATATGGTGGTTAGGCTGGTATCGTTTCCTCTCGTTTGCGGCCATTTTCATTCCTTATTTTATTTGGGGCTTAACCGTTTTTTGCGGGGCAATTAGCTTTGTATGCTTTGTTTCATTTCTTTTTCTTATAAAAGTTAATGTCAGGCTTGAAAACAAAAAAAAGAAAACCGCTATCCTGAAAAAAATGACAGAAGATGAATTACTGGCCTTACAGCATTCGTTTTTGCATTTCCCGAACGGCAAAGAATACCTTGACACAGAACATTTCTACTCGTACGACCTTGATATTTTTGGAGATGGATCGCTATTTCAATTCCTGAACAGGACAACAACTTTGGACGGAAAAAATAAACTGGCCGGTCTTTTGAAATCTCCTCTCCGTAAAAAAAGTGAGATCGAACAACGACAGGAAGCTGTTCGTGAGCTTGCGAAAATACCGGAATGGAGAATCAATTTCCGTGCCGAAGGGAAATTGTTCGAAGAAACAGAAGAAGTGCACAAAGAAATTCGGGAATGGTACGACACAAATCTCAGCCTGAAGAATCCGAAAAAGATGGCATGGACAATTCGTATTGTACCGCTATTTACATTGCTTGCTCTTATTCCTGCAGCATTAGGCATAACAAATGCTTTTCTTGTTCTTTTTGTCCTGATTCAATGGCTATTTACGTATTTTTACCGGAAGCAAATTTCAAGCTATTACCGCATTTTTGGAAGAAAATCCGAATTGCTGTCGAAGTATATGGCCTTACTGGAACTGTTGGAGCAAAAAAATTTTAAAGCAACTTCGTTATGTACACTTCAGCAACAGTTGCAGGAACCGTCGGCCTGCAAAATTTTGCGTCAATTAAAAAAACGGGTAAAAAAATTTGAATACCGTCAGAACCTGATTGTTGGTTTTGTGCTGAATTCTATTTTTCTGTGGGATATTCGTTGCGTGTTTCACTTGTGGCAATGGCACGGGAAATATAAGAATGCACTTCCTGCCTGGCTCGATGTAATTGCCGAAGCCGATACGCTAATCAGCCTGTCGAATTACGCATTTAATCACCCGTCATATACTTTTCCCGAAATCATTAATTCTGATTTTGTTTATTCGGTCCAGGAGCTCGGGCATCCGTTGCTGCATCCCCAAAAGTGTGTATGCAATAATTTTGAGCTTAAAAATTGGTCGACAGTACAAGTGGTTACCGGAGCAAATATGGCCGGGAAAAGTACGTTTTTACGCACAGTAGGAGTAAATTTATTGCTTTCGATGACGGGTGCGCCGGTTTGTGCAAAAAAAATGCAAATTACCCCGGTAGATATTTACACCAACATGCGCACTACCGATTCTTTACTGAAAGATGAATCGTACTTCTTTGCTGAACTACGGCGGATAAAAACCGTTTTAGACCGCCTGCAAAGAGGCGAACGTTACTTTGTTATTCTTGATGAGATGCTGAAAGGAACAAACTCGGTGGATAAGCTTAGTGGGTCAAAAGAATTGGTGCGTAAGCTGGTACAACTAAAAGCGGTTTCGTTAATCGCCACACACGACCTGAAACTCAGCGAGATGGAAAAGGAATTTCCGCAACAGGTTTCGAACAAGTGTTTCGAGATTAAAATTGAAAACGACGAACTGGTTTTCGATTACAAACTTTCTGACGGAGTTACCCAAACCATGAATGCCACTTTCCTGATGAAAAAAATGGGGATTATTTGACAATCAAAATCATTAAAAGAATTGTTTTGTTCAACGGATGAATATTGATAAAATTTTATATAAAGCAGTTCAGCTTGAAACTCTTTCGCTGGAAGAGGGAATGTTCATTTACGATAAAGTACCTGTAGGCGAGTTGATGCTTGTGGCTAATGAATGCCGTCAAAAGCACGTTCCCGGAAATAAGGTGGGATGGATTATCGACCGTAATGTAAACATTACCAATGTTTGTGTATCGGGATGTAAGTTTTGTAATTTTCATTGCAAAATTAATGACGAAAAGCAATACATAACAACAATTGATGAGTATTGCTCCAAAATCGAAGAGCTGATGGTTGCCGGAGGAAATCAGTTGTTGTTACAGGGAGGGATGCACCCAAAACTTGGTATCGATTTTTATATCAACCTGTTTGCCGAACTTAAGAAACGCTATCCGACGCTTAAACTTCATGCACTGGGGCCTCCAGAAGTTGCGTTTCTGGCTAAAAAGGCAAGAAAGAGTTTTCGGGAAGCCCTGGAAATGCTAGTAAGTGCCGGATTAGATAGTCTGCCTGGTGCCGGGGCGGAAATATTATCGGACAGGGTGCGCAAAATACTTTCTCCCGGCAAATGTAAAACACAGGATTGGCTGGATGTAATGCGTGAAGCGCACAAAATAAACCTAGTAACCTCTGCAACAATGATGTACGGACACATAGAAACAAAAGCAGAACGTTTACAGCATTTAATTTATCTGCGGGAAATACAAGCAGAAAAACCGGAAAAAAATCATGGTTTTGTTTCATTTATCCCCTGGCCTTTTATGTCAGAAGGAACGGTCTTACAAAACGAAGGCATTGAGACCAACAGCTCTGCCAACGCTTATTTACGTCTAGTGGCAATAAGCCGGATAATGCTTAATAATGTAACAAACTTACAGGCATCGTGGCTGACAGTTGGCGCAGCAACCGGCCAATTATGCCTGCATGGCGGGGCAAACGATTTTGGGTCAATTATGATGGAAGAAAACGTAGTTTCAGCAGCAGGGGCAAAATACAAGATGGATGCAACAGGGATACAGCAGGCTATTCGCGATGCAGGTTTCGATCCGCGCTATCGGAACCAGGCTTATGAAGATGATGTACCTTATTTCACAAAAAATAACCGTTGATAAAATTTTTTTGAAAAAAACTTTTTGAGTTTTCAGAAAAGCTATTACTTTTGCAACGCTTTTAAAAAGTAAAGGTTCTAACAAGAATAAATAAATTCCCTAGTAGCTCAGTTGGTTAGAGCGGCGGACTGTTAATCCGTAGGTCGTTGGTTCAAGTCCAACCTGGGGAGCAAAAAGTAAAAAGGTGATTTTTAAATCACCTTTTTTTGTTAACTAATGTTTTATATTCTTCGTTTAATTAGCAGAACTGCAAACATCACATCAGCACCCCGGTCTTATGAAACCCGTAAATCCCGAAACTTAGCAGGAAACAAAAATAAAAGTCTCCGGCAGGAGAAAAGTGCAGGATCAAAATTCGAAGACATTATCCTTTACTACTAAAAAAGAGACATTATTCTTCAAAAGAATGCACCATTTCTATCCGTAAACTATTTTGTGTAATTCGAGGACTAATTTTGCAAAGCCGCCCCTCAAACAACTTCTTTACTTTTTTTCAATTAAAGAAATATTCTCCGGCCTTTTATGTTTCCACCTTCGGTGCGACCAAAGGTAGTATTCCGGCTCTTTCCGAATGATTTCTTCCATTTTTTCAACGTATTTCAAAAGAAACTCATCGTCGCTTATTTCTGCAGGATTATCAAATACAGGAATAAATTCGGCCTCGTATATGCCCCGTTTTATTTTTTTTATACGATGAAAAAATACAGGCTGGTTTCCTTTTCTTGCTATTTTCTCGGGGCCGGCAAAGAAAGGGGCTTCGCGGTTGAAAAACATTGTCCAGAGGTGTGAATTCTGCCTTGCTGTTTGGTCGGCAGCCAGCCATAGAACTGTTGTTTCTCCTTTTTTATTCAGTTCAAATATTCTTCGTACCGATTTATGCATAGGTACACATTCTCCCCCCCATTTTTCGCGTGAATCGAGCAAAAATTTTTCAAAAATCGAGTTTCCCCTCATCGGACTATAAATCATCAATACAACGGAGTTAAGAAAAAGTTGTACAGAGCTACACCATTCCCAGTTATTATGGTGCATGGCTAAAACAACAATACTGCGTCCCTGTTTGCAATAATCGTTTATCAAGCCAAGGCCTTTGTAGCGGATGTGTTTATTTATCTGCTTTTTACTCATGCCATGCAGTTTTATGCTTTCCATCGACAAGTCGCACAGATGTCGATAAAATCGACGGGAAATTTTGTTCCTTTCGGTTTCTGTTTTTTCAGGAAAAGCATAAAAAAGGTTCTCTTTAATTACCTTTTTTCTGTATTTTACCACGTAGTTTAATATGAGGTATAAGAAATCTGAAATTCCGTAAATTATCCAAAACGGGAGTAATGAAACAAGTTTTAAAAAAAGTACGCCTGATTTTTGCCCTGTCGTTTTTATAAAATTCATCTTTTCTTCCTTAATAAACTTCACTTTAAGCATTAAAATTATGAATATGCAAAAAATGAATTCAAAACTACATTTTTACATCCATATTCGCTAAAAATATTTCTATATTCGATGTTGAAAACAATTTTAATAAGATAAAAAGCCTATGGCAGGGATTAACAGAGGCACATATGAGCATGACAGCTATTTCTTCTTGCCAGACAAATAGGCTGTATAAAAATTTAGACACATGAAAACAGCAACTTTTACCTTCTTGTTTTTTTTGTTAAACTTCAATCTAATTGCACAGAGTACATTTATAGCTCATCGCGGGGCTTCGTACCTTGCTCCTGAAAATACGGTTGCTTCGGCAAAACTGGCTTGGGAACTTGGAGCTGATGCCGTGGAGGTAGATGTTCACTTGTCGGAAGATAACCGGATAATGGTAATACACGATAAGAGTACCCGAAGAACCTGTAGCAACAAGAAAAATCTGGAAATAAGAAATGCCCCGTCAATAATATTGCGCGACCTTGATGCCGGAAATAAGAAAGGAAAAGAATTTAAGGGCGAAAAAATTCCTTTCCTTGAAGAGATTATAGCAACCATACCAAAGGGGAAAACGTTAGTTGTTGAAATAAAATGCGGAGCAGACATACTCAATCCTTTGCGTCGTGTTATTGAAAGATCGGGGAAAGCAGATCAAATTACTTTTATCAGTTTTGGCTGGAAAACAATTCTGAAAACACAGAAAGCTTTTCCGGATAACCAATGCTATTGGCTTTGCGCCTTAAAGCCGGGGCTAAAAAAGAAAATGGCAGAGGCTGCAAAAGAAGGATTGGCAGGCGTAAACCTGAAACATTCGATGATTGATAAAGCTATTGTTGATTGGGCTAAAAGTTTGAATCTTAAAGTTCTCTCCTGGACCGTTGACGACCCGGTTGAAGCCAAACGCCTAAGCGACCTTGGTGTTGCCGGAATTACAACGAATCGTCCGAAATGGCTAAAAGAAAAAATGTTGAAACTTTAGATCAAAAAAAGGGGCTCCCACAATTGCGGAAAAACCCCTACAGAACCTGACGTTTTCTGAATAGTGCCTTTTATCCTGCACCACAGCTTTAAGCATTTCAAAAGTAGTAAGTAAAGCTGTTAATACATCTTAAGCAGACTGAATAATCGTTAAAGAGGTTTAGAAAGTGTTAAGATCGTTAATTTATATTATTTTTTGTCCCAAACCGAATTAATGGAGTAAACAAGCATTTTCTCTATTTTTATTTCTCCGCCGTTGGTGAACAATACATAGCTGTTTGCTCCTTCAGCAGGCGAAAATCGGCGACTAACTACCACTTCTCCTTCATTCGTAAAAAGTTCTATTGATGTATGGTCAATCAATAGTTCAAAAGAAATTTCATCGCCTTTAGGTTTTAACGGAACCGTAACACCGGGCATTGATAGTTCTTTTTGTTTTATGTTGAATAAAATTTCAGTTCCCTGTACTTTTTTGTTGTGGCGAACAACAATTCCAAAATTATTCGATGTTTTAATGTCGAGATCAGCAATGAAATGGAAACATTTTCCGTTGAGTCTCCTCATTGGGTTTTGATTTATCCCGGGAATGATATTTTTATTCTTCCATTCATAATCTTTGTCGTATAAATTAACCAGTTCTTTTGCCGGATGCTGAATGAGCTTATATCCCGCCCCCTTTTCTTTCATCGAAAGCACCGTAGGTACAGACATCTGTCCTTCAAACTGTCTTTCGTGTATGCCGGCAATCTGTATTATTCTGCCATCATCCGCCGGCATGTTCCTTACAATTTGAGGTGCATAAAAGTTGCGTCCGTAATTGTTCCGGCAAATGTTGCTAATCTTCGTAAAATTTTTTCCATCAAAATTTCCCGGCAGATAAGATCCTTTGTTATTAAAAAGAGCCCATATTTTTCCATTGGAACGGCTGCTTGCGTTAAATTCTACCAGGTCAGAACTAACCTGGAAGCCGGAAAAATCGCTTTCCCATTTCCAATTCAAAAGATCTTTGGAAGAATAGAATGACGTTCCTCTATGGTTTCCGGAAAGTTTACGCGACATAAGCATTATCCATTTAGCCGAAGCTTTGTGCCAAATAACTTTTGATACAAAGGCGCTGTCTGTTTTGCTGCAGGGAATAAGAAGATTGCCCCCTGTTTTTTCCCATGTTTTTCCTTTGTCGGTACTAATAGCCATTTGTTGTTCGTAATGTTTGTCGGTATAAAAAACAATCATCGGATTTACATTATCGGCAGGTCTGTTCCATGTATTATTTTTATCGATGATAACAGACATTGAACGAATGTCGGTATTCTCTTCAGAGACTGAAGCTTCAGGCATTTCTTTCCAATGAAGTAAATCATTGCAAACAGCATGTCCCAGACTATTTTTTCCTGATTTACATTCGTAAAATAAATGATATTCGCCGCTGCAATAAATAAGTCCCACAGGACTGCCTGTTTTATGTTTTTTAGACGAAAAATGAAACTGCGGACGTGCCTGAGAACTGTTAGATCCTTTTGGGAAAGTTGTTTTTGCCTGTCCTGAAATATAAAAAACAACAAGTAAAAAGGTCAATAAAGATTTCATATAATTTTGCTGATTTAATTCGAATTATTTATTCTAAAAACCCAAAAAACAGAGCCGAAACGGAGCTTTTGAAACGAATCAGAAAGAACCATTCAGGTTGACTTTGCTAAATTAAACCAACTTTATTCAAAATGAAAAGAAAGTGTAATAATTTTTGAGCGTAATTCTTTTATCGACTTTGCATAAATTTTATTATTCTGAGACGGAAGTTCGCCTAACTGGTTAGTCAACCCGTAGCTGAATTTCAACTCTGTTGACAAACGAAAAAAGGGAAAATAATGATCCCAGCCACCTCCTATTTCAAAATAAAAACCGCTTTTTTTAAGTTTTATAAGGTCGTCTTTTGCCGAACGGGAAATATCCTGCCTCAATGCTCCGCCACAAATAACGTACGGGCGGTTGTTGTTTATCCTTCGGGCACTGTATTTTAGCAACAGGGGAAAATCAAGAAAAGTTGATTTTGACGAATAAAATTGTATGGTAGAAGCAGAACTGGCAGTGTTTCTATCGTAAACCGGAATATTGTAGCGAATCCTTCTTTCACCAAACGAAAGTCCAGGCAGGAAACGTAGGTTAAGATCCCGGGAAATCCGCAGGCTTGTAACAATTCCCACGGTAAGTCCGGGCAACATTTCTGCCACATCGGCATGGATGTATTTTTTACCGCTGATAGCTGTTTGTTCTTCCGGACTAAGGGTTATTCCCTGTGTGATATCAGAAATATTGCCATAGTTAACCACATTAAAATCAAGCGAACTAATGCCCAGAGTGAATCCGAAATGCAACAACCTGTCGTCGAAAGTTGTAAGATAGTTCACCTTATGCTTTTGGGCATTGGCCCAAACAACAATTAAGGTTAGCAATATCAGAAAGCATAACTTTTTCATTTGTTTATAAAAACAACAAAACAGTAAAAATATTGTATGAACCGTTTTTTTACCTGTCAATCAGCCACGGCATGGGCTTCATAAATTGAGGCTATTCCAAAGGTTTGGCGGAAACATTTATTTTTTACAAAACCTGCATCGGCTAAAATATTTAAAAAATCGTTTCCGGCAGGAAATTCTTTTACCGATTCGGGCAGATACGTATAAGCGCTTTTGTCTTTCGATACCATACGCCCCACTAATGGCAAAATATGTCTGAAGTAAAAATAATAGATTTGTTTAAAAGGTGTTTTTTCAGGTTTTGAAAACTCAAGAACAAAAAGAACAGCTCCCGGCTTTAATACGCGATGTATCTCTGCCAGTCCTTTCTCTAAGTTTTCGAAATTCCGTACGCCAAAACCAACGATTGCAGCATCAAAACAATTCTTGTCAAAAGGAAGGTTTTCCGAATCAGCTTTCAGCACTTCGATTTGTTTTTCAAGGCCTTTTTTTTGCAGCTTTTTCCGGGCAATGTTTAACATTCCTTCCGAAATATCAATGCCCGTTATTTGTGTAGAAGTCAATCGTTTGCCAGCCTGGATGGCAAAATCACCTGTGCCGGTGGCAATATCCAGAAGTTTTTTTGGCGTAAATGGTTTTAATTTAAGGATTGCCTTTTTACGCCATATTTTGTCGATATTTACCGATAGTAAATGATTTAACAGATCGTATTTTGGCGAAATGCTATCAAACATTTCTTCCACCTGTCCTTTTTTTGGTTGTTTCGAATTTTTATAAGGAAGAACCATTAAACTGTAGTCATTTTGTCAATAAAACCAAAGGATTGGTCGTCGATTCTGATTTCGCCTTTTGTTACATGCCCAAGAGTAAAGAATGGTATTTTCATTTCATTTAAAGCATCTACAAATTCTCCTTCGATGTCGGGGTTAACACCAACCAGTATTCGGCCCATTGCTTCTCCGAATAGAAACGAATCGATTCTGATTTCGGCACTGGAAGTAATGTCGAAGCCTAATTCGTTAGGAGTAGCAGCCCGCAACAAGGTAAAAAACAAACCGCCTTTCCCAATCGGGCTGGCACTTTCAATCAGTTGTTTTTCACTCAGCGTTTTTAAACATTGCTGTATTTTTTGTTCATCAGCAATATCAAAAGCAGGCAAGGGCGAAGTGGATATATTATGATAAAATTCGAGGTATTCCGACGAATTAATGTCTTCGGTTAATTTGCCAATTACAAAAATAAGATTCCCTTTCTGTTTAAAAGAATGGGTCATCGGTTGTTTTTTCGTATCAAATTGTCCCAACATGCTAAGAATAATGGTGGGCGGCAAATGCATTTGATCCGGGAAATGGTCGAAACGAATTTTTCGATCCGAAATTTTTAGCCCAAATTTTTGGATGGCATTTTCCAGTCCTTTTTTTGCCCCTGATGCAATCTGGTAGCCGTTCGGGTCTGCAAAATCAATGTGATACAGGAGAGAGCTGACTACTGCCGGAGTTGCGCCTAAGCACAGCATGTTTCGGGCAGCCCTTGAAACCAGTATTTCGGTAGCTTTTTGTGGATCATCAGCCAGATGATGATGCAGTGCATGGGTGGCCATTGCCATTTTAGTTCCATTGCTATCAAAATCAAACAAGCCTGTTTCATCGGTATCGGTATCGCCAATAGAATCGGGAGAAATACTTTGTTCGTTGAAATCATTAAAATAATTAATGGCCGATAAATTCGGGTTTACCATCAACGAAAATATAACTTCTTTAATATTTTCAGGCTCCGGAATACTCTCGATCGAAAACTTTTTTTCAGATTGGTTGGCTTTACTCATAATCGCTCCTCCTTTCATGGTTTATACAGACAAAAATAATTAAGTACCCGGTTTCTCCATAATTAAATGATGTTTTTTTTTACTTTCGTATTTTTGGTTGTACGCATTTGTGTAAAAAAAGAAGATACAATCAGACAAAAGGAAAAGACATAAAAATTGAAGATAGAAACATATAAAATATAGCAATAAAACAACCCGTGGCTGAGATAAAGAGCATACAGTCACGACAGATGTTTTTTCTCACACAACAAACGGGCTGCATAAAAATACAGACATATGAAACGCATTGCATTAATAACAGGCGCAACCGCCGGAATTGGACAGGCAACTGCCAAATTACTGGCAAAAAATAATTTTGATTTAATTTTAACGGGAAGAAGAAAAGAACGTCTGGAGCAAATCGGGCAGGAGATACAGCGTAATGAAAATTGCCGGGTTATTATTTTGTCTTTCGATATCAGGAACCTGAAAGAAACGGAGCAGGCATTTAATTCGCTTCCCGATGACTGGAAAACAATTGATGTACTTGTAAATAATGCCGGGCTGGCAGTAGGCCTGGAGCCCATACAGGAAGGAACAATTGACGATTGGGAAAGAATGATTGATACAAATATAAAAGGCCTTTTGTATATCACCCGGCTTGTTTCGCCTGAAATGGTAAAGCAGAAACACGGGCATATTATTAATCTTTCGTCTATTGCCGGGCGTGAAACTTATGCTTCGGGCAATGTATATTGCGCAACAAAACATGCTGTTCAGTCGCTTACCCAGGGCATGCGAATGGATTTGCTGAAATACGGCATTAAAGTAAGTTCGGTGTGTCCCGGTGCTGTTGAAACCGAATTCTCGGAAGTGCGCTTTAAAGGTAACCAACAAAAGGCCGATGATGTGTACGCCGGTTTTACACCACTAACGGCGCAGGACATTGCCGAAACTATCTTATTTATGGTAACACGCCCGCCTCATGTTAATATTGATGACATTTTAGTAATGCCAACCAGTCAGGCTTTTACCCGCGGATTTCATCGAAAATAATGATATATCTTGATTCCGTAAGTTACGTTGTGAATTGTTGATTAATAGCTGGTGGGCTGAATAATCTATGTAAAGTTCAAAATAAATTCACGTCGGGACTATCAAACGCATTAATTAAAAAACTTGCGGATTCTTGGTTATATATTGATGGTTGAAATCCGGTGAATTATTCAAGGAGAAGTATTTCAGGAACGGTTTGTATTACAAATATATATTAATGTCTTTTTGCGCTCTTAAAATAATTTCATGACATTCTGCCAATCCTAATTGTTAGTTATACAGTTTCTTGTCCAAAAATTTATTCTTCTTTCGTTTTGTAAACAACGAGACATGGTCGTATAAATTTTTTTTCGTTTTCACAATTGGTATTACATCCCCACAAGATGTGATTTTTGCCGAAAAAAATCCCCATAAGTAGTGATTGCACAATGCTTCTGCCGGTTTTACTTTTGTACAGCCATTACTACTTAAAATCATGAATGCAACACTACTAAAAAACAACAGTTACCCCAGATTTCATTTTCGGATACGATTTCTATTTGTTTGGGATTGATTTTAATCTTTTGTTTCAGCTTATCAACTTAATCGATTAAGCCCGGAGGCTCATGTCAGCAAAAAAAACAGATGACATACTTCCCAGAGCGCGGGCATCATTACACAAAATAAATTTACAAATGAAATGGAAAACATTATTGAATGTAGAAATTTAACACATTATTACGGGGAACGCTGTATCTACGAAAACCTTAGTTTTAATGTTACGCAAGGCAGCATTGTAGGGCTGTTGGGAAAAAACGGAACCGGAAAAACCACAACCATTAACATCCTCAATGGTTTTTTGAAGCCTAAAAGCGGTTCCTGTAAAATTTTGGGAGAAGAATCGAATAACATTTCGCCTGAAACAAGAAGCAAAATCGGGTTGTTAATCGAAGGGCATGTTCAATACAATTACATGAATATTGCTGAACTGGAAAAGTTTTACTCCGGATTTTTCCCAAAATGGGACAGCAAACCTTTGCACGAGCTATTATCGAAATTACAGGTTAACCGGAAACAAAAGATTTCAACCATGTCGTGCGGGCAACGTTCGCAGGTAGCCCTGGGACTGATTATGTCACAAGATCCCGAAGTGTTGATTCTTGATGATTTTTCGATGGGGCTTGACCCCGGGTATCGACGTTTGTTCGTCGAATACCTGAAAGATTATGCCACAAGCCGCAACAAAACCGTGTTTGTTACTTCTCATATTATCCAGGATATGGAAAAACTGGTTGACAGTTGCCTGATTATGGACTATGGGCGCATTATAACGCACCGCCCTTTAGAAGATTTTATGACAAAGTACAAAAAGCATCAGCTAAAAGCTCCCGATAATAAAGAAGCTGTCAGTGCATTGAAAAACACAGAAGGCATAGACCATTTAGATGTGTTTAAAGACAAAATGGAATACCACTCGTTTTTAGCACAGGATGAAATCAGTGCATTATATCAAAAATACAACATAAACGCTACCGACGAAAAGTCGCAAACGGTGAGTCTTGAAGATGCTTTTATTGGAATAACCGGAAAATACTAAGATTATGCTAAGAACAATACTATACCGCGAATGGATAAAATTAAGAACGGTTTTATTAATCGTTTTAAGTGCAGAGTTTTGCTATGCAATGTATTCCTGCATAAAATTAAAATTCTTTATACGTCAAATAACACCGGTCAAGGTTTTTGGGGTTATAAGCGACAACAACTATTTGTTTTTCGATACGCTAAAAATGCATTTTATAATATTGGGGCTTATTGTTGCATTGCTGCAGTTTTTACCCGAAATGAAAAACAAAACACTGAAACTCACCCTGCACCTTCCTTACGATAATGCCAAGATGCTGTTTAATATGTTAAAAATAGGCATGTCGGTTTTATTGCTTACGTCCCTGTTTTTAACCCTTATATTTTTAGGAATTACCACCTGGTATTACCCCAGGGAACTGGTCTTTGCCTATTTTTTCAACCTGTTGCCATGGATTCTTTCAGGGATATTTTCGTATGCATTGTGCAGTGCTATATGTTTAGAGCAACGGTGGCCACTTCGTTTCCTTATAATTTTTGTACTGTATTACGCATCTAAAACATTTATAATGCAGAACGCATTTTTTGCCTACAAAGAAGGCATTGTATATTTCCTGATTATCACCCTGGTAAGTTTATTTGTTCCTTATTATTCGCTACGAAGATTTAAAGAAGGAAAATAAGCTGCGATTCTCATGGTTGCCTTCGCAACAAGGATAACCTGAGAACAATGGTAGCTTCTTAACAACAAGATATTCAGATGCAATAAACACGACAAGAGTTGCTTGATACATAAAAAGAAAAACACAGAACATTGTTGAATACAATTGTTTCCTATCATTTTCAGTTGTATTCTCTTTTTGTATCGGTACTAATTTCAAACAAAATAAAACAGCCCATGGCTGAGATAATAACTGAGTCTCCCAGGAACATGTCTGATATTTTATCTCACATAACAAATGGACGACACAAAAATTTAGACAGATGAAACGACCATGAATTGGAACGAAGTGGAAATTGTGAAATCAATTTTAGCATTGTAAAATACACTCACAAAAATGATTAAAATTCATCGGGAGTTACATCTTATACCAAATAAATAAACAATTTTAATAAGATGAAACAAAATAAAATTAATAAGATTGGAGCAATCGGAAAATACGTGTTACTCGTATTGACTGTAATAATTCTTGCGTCCGAATTACCGAATTTATACGACATTTCATTTAAAAAGTGGAGAGAAAGTTTTTCGGTATATTACAGTTCTGTTTTAAAAGATTTTTGCTTTATCAGAAGTGAAAACCGAAAGCTAATTCGTTACGATTCTGAAGGAAAGACTTATACCGACAGGGAGTTCGACCAAATTCTTCCCTTGTTGAATCTAAGACAACTTTACAAGGATAACTGCCTGCCCGATTCAATAAATAATGAACCGGTTGATTTGGTCGAATTACTGAAACATCAACTGTTTTACAGGTACGAGCCTTCCAAAAAGCTCCACGAATCTTTAAACCTGTGGCCTTTGTTTGAGGCAGCACCAGAGCGCCTGGGGCTTAAAATGCCGGACGACCGCTTCCGGGTGAAAAAATCAATTCAGTTTATCGACCTAAATTCCAATACGATAGATGAAAAAAAATCAAAAGTATATAACGATTCGTTGACAGCATTGGGCTTTCATTTCCCTGCAACCGGAATATATGGTGTGCCAACTACTCATAAATGCTGCGATCAGGGCTATTTTATAACCGACAGCAAATCACAAATGTTTCACATAATGATGATAAAAGGTAAGGCTATGGTGAAGAAAACACCGATTGGCAATACCTGTCATCCGGTACACATGGATTGTTTTTGCATGGAAACTCATGATACTTACGGGATAGTGTACGGAGAAGAAGGAGGCGTTTACCAGGTAATGACCGACGATTACAAACTGAAAAAACTGGATTTAGATAAGTTTGACTACGATACGCAGGAACTGCTTATTAACGGAAATAAATACTATTGGACTGTTGCCGCAACCACCCCGGAGAAAAGGGAATACTATGCCCTGGAAAAAGAATCGTTTAAATGTATTAAACGTTTTGAAAAGGTTGAGAAAGTAAGCAATAGCGATAAAGTGGCAAAATACATCTTTCCTTTTATTATTCGGTTTAATGCAAAATATTCCGACAAAATATATCCACGTATAAAGAAAATCTCGGCAAAGGCATTGCTGTTCAACGCGGTATTATTGTTCGTTTTTCTTATTGTTTTCAGAAAGCAACGAAAAGGTAATGCTTTATTTATCATAGCTCCGTTAATCCTGCTTCTGGGAGTATATTTCTTTATACCGCTGGCTTATTACTGCAAGCTGGTTAAATAGTTTCGCAAATCCGCAAGTCACGAGATGACTTGCGGATTAGTAGCTGCCTGGCAAAATTATTTGGGTGAAATCAGGAATGGATTCATGCCGAGACTATCAGAATATTAATCAAAAGACCTGAGATTTTTAAGTAGTTGAAAAAAACAGACAAATAAATTAAATCCCGATGTACATCGGGACTATTCCACATCTTATTCTAAAATTAAAAATACAGACGAATGAAAAGAAAACTTAGTTTATGGCTTTTTAAAACGTGTGTCCTGTGCTGCATTTTGACCTGTGCTGCAGGTGCTCAGGCGAAGCCTTTATCCGGCGAGGATGATCCGCAGCACCCCATAATCCTAAAAGGTAAAGTGGTTGACGAACAAGGTAATCCCCTGGTTGGTGCCAGTGTTTACCTGAAAGATGAAGCTTCGAAAATAAAGGGAGGTACTCCTTCGCTTGACGACGGAAATTTTCATATCCGCTTAAATGGTGCAAAAACCTTATTTGTGTCTATGATTGGCTACAAAACCTACAAAGTAGCGATAAATAATACGGCATTTTTCCGCATTGTAATGATGCGCGATAAAAAAGAGATAGATGATGTAGTAGTTACCGGCTATGTAAATAAAAAAGCCGAAAGCTTTACCGGTGCCGTTAGTAAAATTAACAAAGAGACCTTGCAGTCTGTGCCCGGCAACAACCTTGTTGATGCATTGCAAATGTTTGTGCCCGGTATGGAAATAAGCGAAAATAATATCCAGGGTTCAAACCCGAATGTAATGCCGGATATCGTTATCAGGGGACGAAGCAGTTTTACCGACTCGGACAATAAGAACCTGCCGATATTCATCCTCGACGGGATAGTGGTAGAGCTTTCTACTATATTCGACATGGACATTCATGAGGTAGAATCCATTACAGTGTTGAAAGATGCTGCTGCTACGGCTTTTTATGGTGCAAATGCAAGTAATGGCGTTGTGGTGGTCACGACTAAGCCCCTAAACGTTGGAGAAATGAGAATTGAGTACAATAATTCGATCGGAATTACCCAGCCCGATTTATCGGATTATAATCTTATGAATCCGTCCGAAAAACTTGAGTTCGAAAGACTCTCGGGAGTGTACGAATCCAGTAGTCCCGAATATCAATATAAATATGAGAAACTTTATAATGAAAAGCAAAGAAGGATAAAACAAGGTGTTAACTCCGACTGGATTGCACAACCTTTACGCACGGGTATCGACCAAAAACATTCGCTAAGACTTTACGGCGGAACTCAAACTGTTAAATACAGCCTTGGACTAACCTATAAAAATACCCAGGGAGTAATGAAAGAATCGAAGCGGGAGAATACCGGTTTTAACTTCAGGATATCTTATTCAAAAGATAAAAAGCTGTTTGTAACAAACCGGGTAATGGCATCAAAAGTAAAGGAAAACGAATCTCCTTACGGCGATTTTTCAGACTACACAATATTAAATCCCTACGACCGGATAAAAAATGAGGACGGCACATATAACAGCGACTTGTCTTTTGATATGGTGAATCCTTTATTTGAGGCTACATGTGGTAATTTCGAGAAAAGTGACGAACTGAAATTCTCTAATAATTTCCAGATAAAATACAATTTTACCGATGCCCTAAAATTAGAAACCGACCTTAGTGTTGTATGGAAAAAAACAAACGGGGAAGACTTTTTGTCTCCAACATCAACAGCAGACGAGAATAAAAAATTGCCCGAAGATCAAAAAGGAAGGTTAACCAATTCTTTCTCGAAATACAACTATAACCAGCTAAGGTTATTTCTTTCTTACAGCAAATATTTTGGCGACAAACATTTCCTGAACATAAACACAGGTGCTAATGCAAATCAGAAAACGTCTGAATCTGGGAAAAATACGACTGTTGGTTATTTGAGTAATAAGTTAAATCATATCTCTGCAGGAGGAGTTTATAGTACGCTCTATCAGCCTTCCGGAACATACCATAAAGAACGGAATATGGGCGCATTTTTTAATGCAAACTATATTTTTAACAAGAAATATTTTGTTGACGGATCGTTAAGGTACGATGCTTCTTCGAAATACGGAACCGATAACCGGGGCTCATTATTGTGGTCTTTGGGAGGTGGTTGGAATATTCATGAAGAATTGTTTGTAAACAAGGACATTTTAAACCGTCTAAAACTTCGTGCCAGTGTAGGCGAAGATGGAAATTCGAATTTTGACCCTTACCAGGCTATTGCCACTTATCAATATAGCTCGGAATACCTTTACTATGAAGGAGTTGGCGCAATGCCTGTTTCGATGGCAAATCCCGATTTAAAATGGGAAAAAACATTTAAAATGGATATCGGTCTTGATTTTGCACTTTTAAAGGACAGGATATACGGCTCTTTTGATTACTACGATTATACGACTAATAATTTGCTGATAAACATGTCAACAGCTCCTTCTATTGGTTATACCAGTATTAAAGAAAACGTAGGAAAAGTAAAAAACTCGGGATTCGAATTATGCCTGAATGCCAATGTTGTAAGGACGAAAAATTACAACCTGCTTGTTTCCTTAAATATGAGCCACAATAAAAATAAAATTAAAGAGATTAGTGATTTTCTGAAAAAACAGAACGAAGAAATCAATAAGAATAGCACCGATAGCAGGGTGCCACTGCCTTTATATGAAGAGGGAGAATCGATGAAAGCTTTAAAAGTGGTACGTTCTGCCGGAATTGATCCCGCAACAGGGAAAGAAGTTTTTTATACCAAAGATGGCAACCTTACCTATGAATACGATTATCGCGACAAAGTGGTGGTAGGAGACGAAACGCCTAAGTTACAAGGTTCCGGAGGTTTAAATTTTACCTACAAACAATGGGGAATAGCAACAAGGTTTACCTACCGCTTGGGAGCCAAAGATTATAATACTACGCTGGCCACTAAAATTGAAGGTGTAAAACCGGAGCAAAATGCCGACCGAAGGGCATTTACCGAAAGATGGCAAACACCGGGTGATATTGCCAAGTATATCGGTTATACAAGATATGCTCAGACTGTTCATGCTACTGACCGTTTTGTGAAAACAGAGTACATGATAAAGTTTAATACCGTTAACCTGTACTATAACTTTTCGGAAAGAGCAATGCAAAAAATCGGGTTAAAAATGCTGCGCTTATCATTAGCAGCAAACAACATTGGCAGGATCTCGACAATTGATGAAGAGAGAGGCCTTTCGTATCCTTTTGCCCACACTTTCTTATTCTCATTAAGTACGAAATTTTAAAAGAATAATATCATGAACAAAAATATACTTCTGCTATTATTAGTAATGTCTTTTCTTCTTGGTTCTTGCGATTGGCTGGATGTTGAAACAAAGAACAAAGTAGAAGAAGACGAGATGTTTAGCGATCCTCAGGGCTATAGAGACGCCATGTGGGGAATATATGCCAGTATGGCTGGAGAAAAATTGTACGGAAACTATTTATCTTTTGGTTTTGTTGATCAGTTGGCTCAACTGTTTATAAATAAAAGAAGCGAAGCTACTGAGACCGTGTTAAATCAGGTTGTAAAATATAACTACGAAGCAGAAGATGTAAAAGACGAGATTGATGCTATTTGGTTAAATGCATATAATGTTATTGCTGCAGCAAATAAAGTATTGGAAAAAATAAATGATGTTGAAAAGAGCAGCGATTTTCCAGAACGTGATGTAATAGAAGCGGAAGCTCTGGGAATAAGAGCTATGTTGCATTTCGATTTACTAAGGTTGTTTGCTCCGGCTTATGGAGAATCTACTAAAAATTCAGATGGAATTCCTTATTCTTATGATTTCTCAAAAGAAAACAAAACGATGTATTCTGTTGAGCAAGTCTACAACAATATTTTGTCGGACTTAACTGCTGCTCAAAGAATATATGCGAATCAGAAGGCGTTTGAGACAAAAAGTAATTACTTTAAAAAGCAGTTTTTGCATATTAATCAACAAGCTGTCTGGGCCATTAAAGCACGGGTTTTTCATTCTATTTCGGAAAGCGACAGTGCGTTTTATTATGCGTCGAGAGTGGTTAATATGGAAAACAATAGCTATGTACTAGCCAGTGCCGAAAATATTGCAGAATTAAACAATGGTTACATTGCTGCTCCAGAGTGTATTTTCGGATTGTATTCCAATCAAATGAAAGAAAGGGCTAGTACAATATTTTACCAGCGAGGAGTTGGAGCACAAACAAGCTTCGTAAGGCAGGATTACAAAACAATATTCGATGTTAATAGTTTTACGGCATCAAATACCGATTACCGATACACTGCTTACTTCGAAAAAAGGACAACCGGAATCCATTTAATAAAATTCGGGAACTACACTGAAACAATTGATGATTCGCGTATTGAAGGCATGAACCTGATTCGAATTCCAGAAATGTACTACATAATGGCAGAAGCTGCTTATAGTAAAAATTCGGTAGAAGCATTAGGGTATCTCAATACTGTATTAGAATCAAGAGGTCTGGCTGCAATTGCTCCAGAAGATGTTAACGAAGGAAGCTTTAAAGAAATGCTTTTTAATGAAAGGCAAAAAGAACTTTGGGGCGAAGGGCAAATTTTTTATGAATATAAAAGATTAAACAAAAACCTTTATAACGATGACGGGGAAGAATTTGTGGCTGGCGATAAAATTTTTGTCCTGCCTCTTCCCGATGATGAAATAGAATATGGTAATCGCTAAAAAAAGAAATTATGAATAAATTATTAGTAATACTAACTGTAGGATTATTTCTTTTTTGCTCATGCGAGCAAGAAGATGATATTCTTTATCAAGAAGAAGCAAGGGTAAATTTTGGAAGTGTAAAATATCAGGATGCATATTCCTTAGACTTATCTTTTGGAGAAAGACCTTTTTGTGATCAGGAAATAAGTTATAGCATTCCGGTATATCTAATGGGCGATCTTGCTGATAAAGACAGAACTTTTAAACTATGTATTGACACGGCGAGTAATGCTCCCGATACAACATTTAAGGCTTTGGCTGATAGTTATACAATAAAAGCTAATTCTGCTGAAGATTCTGTGGTAATTACATTTAATCGGCTTAAAATACAAGGCGATAATACTTATATGCTGGTTTTGAAATTTGATGAAAGTTCCGAATTAAAACCGGGCGTTATTGAAGCGAATACTTTTACAATAACTTATAACAATTATTTGGCAAAACCTTCGTGGTGGGATTTGCTAAGTGAGGAACTGGGGCCTTACCAACAAGAAAAATATCAAAAATATATCGAAATAAACGAAGAATATATTCAGTACTGGCAAGTACAATGGATGAAGTATGATATATTAAAAAAATGGAAGCCTGTAAAAGAATTTTTTGAAAATCACCCGGAATATGGAGTTGTATTTCCCGATACCCCATGGCCGGTTTAATCTCAGTAATTAATATAAAAACGAATGAAAAAATATATTTATATAATTTGTGTATTGTTCTTAGCGGTGTCGTGCTTCGACGATGATACAGAATTTGGTAACAATAAATTATCAGAAATATCCCTAAAGAAAGGGATTGAAGATAATTATTTAAAAGAAAAACAAGAGACTCTTTCAATTACTCCGGAAATAGAGCAGTCAATTGAAGGACGGCAACTGAAATACGAATGGTTTGTAAATTACTCATTGGTAAGTAACGAAAAGGATCTGGAATACACCTGCGATACACTGGGGGATCTTGATTGTTACTTAAAAGTTTCGAACGATGATGATGTTTTTTATCATGATTTTAAATTGAAAGTTATATCTCCATATGAACAAGGACTTTTTGTATTGAGTTCTACAGCGAGTAAGAGTATGTTGTCGTTTAGGAGAAACGATAAAGATAATGCCTCTTTTGTAAAAGAGGTTTTTAAACTTAATAATCCCGGATATACACTTGGGAGCAAGGCTTTGACAATGGCTTCTGTCGACGAAGATTATATTATGATTTCAACAGGCAGCCCGTCGAAAATTGTTACAATTGACACCAAAACACTGGAAATCAACAATGTAGTTGACAATCCGGATGAAACAATGGAGGATATACAAACGATAACTAATGCCGGGCAGAATATTTATGCAACGATGATCGGGAAAGGTAAGGTCTTTGGATATTCTCCCAAAGACAGTCGTTTTTGGACATTTTTAAGTGAATATCTTCCTGTAACCGATGCTTCTTTTAATAACAGAACTTTTTATCTCTGGGGAACCGATGGCGATACAAACGGGCAGATTTTTTATGACGATGCCTATAAGCAAATACGTTGGTTTTCTCCTTATTTTAGATATGAAGATTTAAGCAATGCAGCATTCCCTAATTATGATTTGCTGGATATGCTACCATGCGACAAATCGGCTAATGTTATGTTGTTAATGAAAGATGCCGACAGTAAATTGAAACTGATTCGTTATTCTGCACAAGAAGATATTATCCTTTCAGAGCTTGATGTTACCAGTACTACGCTTACCGAAGGCAGCATTTACATGGTGCACCCGCAAAAACCAATATTGTATTACAACAAAGGGAATAAAATATACCGCTACAATTATTTAAGTAGCAGCCTGCCTACCGAAGAGAGTCCGTTTGTAACAGTTGACGGGACGGTTTCTAAATTCCTGTTTAGTCCCGATGGCGATAAGTTTTATGTGGCATACCAGGATAACAGTACCGAATTGTCGGGATGTGTTACTTGTTTCGATGCCGATAGCAGGAACATCATCTGGTCCGAAAAAAATATTGCCGGCGATATTGAGGCTTTATTATATAGGAAAGCTTCGTAATATAAAACGTTAGAAAAAAAAGAGGGTGTTTTAAAAGTATTTTTCAACTACTATTTACTTTTAAGACACCCTCTTTTTTCATTGCAATTAAAACCTGACTCCTCTGGTCGAATATGTACAAAGGGTGTTCATAAAATTAAATAACAGACACAGAAAGCAATGAACCTTTTCTATAATATTAGAGAATCAACTTTAGCCTTTTTCTTACAATAATTATGAGCAAGTAGATACGTTTAGATATGAATATCGCAAATGAATTTTATTCGATTTCAGTTCTTCTAAAGGCTTCCATCTCTACGGATGTTTCCCCTATCGGGAACAACAAAACAAAAGATGACGTTTCTTATGGTTTATAATATAAACGAAGCCAGAGAAAAAAAAATGAAAGCTTTATATGCCATTTTTTTGTAGTTTCGAAAAAACGTATTATTTATGCATAATAATGCGATCGTATCAGGAGGGACGTGCTTATTAACCACATGACCGTTGTGCTTTATGCCAACCAAATTTAGTATTTAGTACTAAATTACTACTAAAATGATAAAAAAAATTTGTTAGTCATTGTGGTGTGTCTTATACAACAGCAAGCCTTCCCTCAAAATAAAAATGATAATTTTTCTGCTGATATTCCCGGCGGATACGGGGATGTAACCGTAGTATTTTCCAATACCTCTGTCAATACTTTCGATTATTTTATCCGGAATGCATTTGACCAAACAGTAAAATATACCGATACACAAAACTTTGTATGTACTTTCAAATGTCCGGAAGTATATACCGTAAGTCTAAAGATAAAACCTTCCGCTTCCGGAACTTTATATTCCGAAAAAAAATAGAAATTTATTTATGATGAAGAAACAAATATTTTTTCTAACCCTTATAATTTTGGGATTACAGGTTAACGCTATAGCTCAAACAATAGAGAGTGCAGATGCAAGCACACAAGTAGGTGATTATGTGGAAGGTGGTATTGTTTTTCACATTTACCAATCCGGAGAAGACGGTTATGTTGCAGGAGAAGAGAACGGCTTGGTGTGTGGCATAAATGACATTCACGACTACCCTTGTAGCTGGGAGCCTATGGATAGGACATATTATGGAGACGGAGGAATATATACTAGTTTAGGGACAGCACAAAAAATGGGTTCAGGTAGAGAAAATACACAAAAAATTATTGATCATTTTAGAAATGCCAGCTATACTGTTACTTTTAAAGATTGTGACAACCGCCTACTTTGCATACACGCAACCGTTGTGTTTCATGCTGCCAAAGTCACGTCCTAACAAATGTATAATTATGAAAAAATTAAGTTTAACATTAGTCGTCTTGTTTGCAATAACATTAAATGTTTTTGCCACTGGACTATCCAAACCAATCCTATATAGTCCCGAAGACCAGGTCATGCAACAAGACACCGTAAACTTTACCATACAATGGATTCAGGCAACTGACACCACCGGCGAAAACGTAACCTACGACCTGTATCTTAGCCCCGATCCTAATCCGGTATTATTTCGAACCGATTTAGATCCTTCTGTTAATGGGTACTACAATGGCACTGCTAATGAGATAATAATAGAAAACACCTTAGATATAAATGGTACATCTTATGCGGGAGGTTATTATCTAAATTACGCAGACACCCTAAAATACAATACCACCTATTACTGGAAAATAATAGCAAAAAACACAAGCGGAGAAACAACCGAAAGCGAAACATTCACATTTACCACATACAACACACCTCCGGAAAAACCGACATTATTATCTCCTACAGATGGCGAAATCAATGTATCTTCCACGCCAACACTAACATGGAATAAAAGCAACGATATTGATGGCGATACTACAACATACTGCATTTATCTAAAAAAAGAAGGAGAGAGTTTTCAATATCTTGCATCAACAGGAACAGATACAAGCTACACAATCACTTCTCCATTAAATGATTTTACCACCTATTATTGGCGGGTATATGCTATAGATGGAACTACAAATGAAACAAACTGTTCCTCTTCATCGAGCTTTACCATTGAAAACTATATAAACGATGCTCCGGTTATAAATGCATTAAATGCTCCTTCTAATGGCGCAAAAAATCTCGGCTTCTACCCTATTGTGTTTAAATGGACAGCAACAGAAATTGACAATGAACCCTTAAAATACGATATTTACGCCGACCAAAACACCACCCCGACAACCCTTATTGCCGAAAACATTACAGCAGACAGTCTTACTTATACATTCGACCAGTATGGCAGTTACTATTGGCGGGTAGTCGTAAAAGACACCTCCGGACTATCTGATACATCGGCGGTATATTCTTTCTCCTGTTGGGAACAAGCGCCTGATTTTTCGCCCGAAATGGTAGATGTAAAAAATAATAACTTTGACATGGGTACTGCCGATTCCATTTATTATTGGACAAGTTATTTTTGCGATGGCAGAGCGACTACAATGGAAATTACCAATGAATATCCTCAGCATAATGTAACATTGGATGATTACCAAATAGGTAAATATGAAATAACCAATAAGCAATATTGTCAATTCTTAAACACATTGCTTGCAGGCTCAAATCTTGACATTGTAGAATCAAGTAATAAGCATAGAATTAAATCATTCCCATATAGAGATGTAGCAATTGACGGCACTCCTCTATGTCAGGTATTTGATATGACACGAAGTTTAACCGACAGAGACAGCATTGCTTATGAAGAAGTATATGATTCTCCCATTATATGGAATGGTACAGATTTCCATGTTGATACCAGTAATACCAATTATAATAATCATCCTGTAAGATTTATGTATTATGACGGAGCTGATAAATTTGCGTCCTGGATAGGAAAAGATTACCGTTTACCAACCGAGGCTGAATGGGAAAATGCCGCAATGGGAGGCAATCAAAATCAGGGATATAAATATAGTGGCAGTAATAACTACAATGAAGTTGCTGTACATGCCGATGATCCTTGTACCAGTACAGTCCAGGAAATGACAAAGCCAGTAGGTTCGCTGTTAGCAAATGAACTGGGAATTTATGACATGAGTGGAAATGTAGAAGAAATCTGCTCCGACTATTACGATCCTTCATATTATACTAATAGTCCTACTCATAATCCTGAAAATCAAACAGCTAACATTTTGGGGCATGTTCTTCGCGATGGACCTTTTAATTTATATGACTCCGTTTATTTTCGGGTAAAAATACGCAATTACCTCGGTGTTTATAAATACATTGAGACCGCAGGATTCCGCCTGGCAAAAACAATTGATTACTATACGGTAACCTTCAACGATTGGGATGGAACTACACTCAAAACAGATACAGTTGAATACGAAGAAGCAGCCACTGCTCCAGCCGACCCTACCCGTACAGGCTATACATTTACAGGATGGGACAAGGATTTCAGTAATATAACAAGTGATTTGACTGTGACTGCCCAATACAGCATTAATACATACGAAATTACTTTTACCATAACCGATGGAACAAATGTTATAGCCAACGCCGGTATCTCCTTTAATGGCAATACTTATACTTCCGATGCAAACGGACAGGCAATAATCAGCAATGTGGCAAACGGAAGCTATAGCTACTCTGTTTCTGCTACAGGATATGAAACGGCATCCGGACAGCTTGTGGTAAATGGGGCAGATGTTTCAGAAACCCTAACTTTAACGGCATCAGTCACACCAAGCTACTCCGTAAGCTTCACTGTTACAAATGGAACGAATTCCATATCCAGTGCTACGGTCGTTTTTAATGGTTCTACATATACAAGTGATACAAACGGAAAAATCAGCATTAGCGACATTAAAAATGGGACATACAATTATACCGTATCTGCCACGGGATACGACGATGCAACCGGAACAATAAGCGTCAATAATGCAGATGTATCTGAGAACGTTATTTTATCAGCATCTACTTATGAAATTACTTTTACCGTAACTGATGGCACAAATGTTATAGCCAACGCCGGTATCTCCTTTAATGGCAATACTTATACTTCCGATGCAAACGGACAGGCAATAATCAGCAATGTGGCAAACGGAAGTTATAGCTACTCTGTTTCTGCTACAGGATATGAAACGGCATCCGGACAGCTTGTGGTAAATGGGGCAGATGTTTCAGAAACCCTAACTTTAACGGCATCAGTCACACCAAGCTACTCCGTAAGCTTCACTGTTACAAATGGAACGAATTCCATATCCAGTGCTACGGTCGTTTTTAATGGTTCTACATATACAAGTGATACAAACGGAAAAATCAGCATTAGCGACATTAAAAATGGGACATACAATTATACCGTATCTGCCACGGGATACGACGATGCAACCGGAACAATAAGCGTCAATAATGCAGATGTATCTGAGAACGTTATTTTATCAGCATCTACTTATGAAATTACTTTTACCGTAACTGATGGCACAAATGTTATAGCCAACGCCGGTATCTCCTTTAATGGCAATACTTATACTTCCGATGCAAACGGACAGGCAATAATCAGCAATGTGGCAAACGGAAGTTATAGCTACTCTGTTTCTGCTACAGGATATGAAACGGCATCCGGACAACTTGTGGTAAATGGGGCAGATGTTTCAGAAACCCTAACTTTAACGGCATCAGTCACACCAAGCTACTCCGTAAACTTCACTGTTACAAATGGAACGAATTCCATATCCAGTGCTACGGTCGTTTTTAATGGTTCTACATATACAAGTGATACAAACGGAAAAATCAGCATTAGCGGCATTGAAAATGGGACGTACAATTATACCGTATCTGCCACGGGATACGACGATGCAACCGGAACAATAAGCGTCAATAATGCAGATGTATCTGAAAACGTTATTTTATCAGCATCTACTTATGAAATTACTTTTACCGTAACTGATGGAACAAATGTTATAGCCAACGCCGGTATCTCCTTTAATGGCAATACTTATACTTCCGATGCAAACGGACAGGCAATAATCAGCAATGTGGCAAACGGAAGCTATAGCTACTCTGTTTCTGCTACAGGATATGAAACGGCATCCGGACAGCTTGTGGTAAATGGGGCAGATGTTTCAGAAACCCTAACTTTAACGGCATCAGTCACACCAAGCTACTCCGTAAACTTCACTGTTACAGATGGAACGAATTCCATATCCAGTGCTACGGTCGTTTTTAATGGTTCTACATATACAAGTGATACAAACGGAAAAATCAGCATTAGCGGCATTGAAAATGGGACGTACAATTATTCCGTATCTGCCACGGGATACGACGATGCAACCGGAACAATAAGCGTCAATAATGCAGATGTATCTGAAAACGTTATTTTATCAGCATCTACTTATGAAATTACTTTTACCATAACTGATGGAACAAATGTTATAGCCAACGCCGGTATCTCCTTTAATGGCACTACTTATACTTCCGATGCAAACGGACAGGCAATAATCAGCAATGTGGCAAACGGAAGTTATAGTTACACGGTTACGGCTATCGGCTACAAGGATGCAATTGGAACAATCACTGCTAATAATGCGCATGTTTCTGAATCGGTTATAATGACTATAAAAACATATTCTGTCTCCTTTAATGACTGGGATGGAACAGCACTAAAAACAGAAACAGTTGAATACGGAAAAAATGCAACAGCGCCAATCGCTCCTACACGTACTGGTTACACATTCACCGGCTGGGATATTGATTTCAGCAGTGTAAAAAGTGATTTAACTATAATAGCACAATATACGCCCATTACTTCTGGAGATATTGATCTTTGTCCAAATCCAGTTCAGGATTATCTCACTATAAAAGTTAACGAAGAAAATAAATGTGAAACAGAAATACAGATATTTGACATCAAAGGTAACTTGATGTATCGGGTTCCATACAATAAAATACAAAAAATTGATTTGAGTTTTTTAAGGAGCGGAATTTATTTTGTAAAAATTGGCAATACAACAAAGAAAGTAATTAAGCTATAAAGATTTTTTTTGCAAAAGTTAAGCATATCCTTCATTATCTTCTCGGCTTTTTTTCTATTCTAATATCTGGCAAAAACATTAAGACACAGAATTCCTGCCCATTACAAATTCCAGACAGTAAATATAAAGAGTAACCTAAAGGCAGGGGAATATTTACGACTGCCAACTGAAACTGCGACTTTTCTTCTTCTCACGCTTTTTTCATTATTTTCGTAGCTGATATGCAAAAAATGGATTGGAATAAACTACTCTCAACAAGGCGACTGGGAATGGAAAACCGCACTTCCGGTACGCCACACGAAGACAGAACGCAGTTTCAGCGTGATTACGACCGTATTATTTTCTCGTCACCTTTTCGGCGAATGCAAAACAAAACGCAAGTATTTCCTTTGCCCGAACATGTGTTTGTTCACAATCGCTTAACCCACAGTCTGGAAGTAGCCAGTGTGGGACGTTCGCTTGGAAACCTGTTGTCGGAAAAACTTGTTAAATGCTACCCCGAAAATCCGCTTATCCCCGAAATTGGGACAATTGTTTCTTCGGCCTGCCTGGCTCACGATCTTGGCAATCCTCCGTTTGGCCATTCGGGAGAAGCGGCTATCTCTAATTTCTTCAAAAAAGGACAGGGACAGGAGTATAAAAAAAAGCTTACAGAAGCCCAATGGAAAGATTTTATTGAATTCGACGGGAATGCAAATGCGTTTCGTACGCTCACACATCAGTTCTGCGGAAAAAGGAAGGGAGGTTTTGCCCTTACTTATTCAACTCTGGCAAGCATTGTAAAATATCCTTTTGAGTCAACCAAAACATCGAAATCAAAATTTGGCTTTTTTCAATCCGACAAAAAAAATTACAGGAAGGTAGCTGAGGCACTCTGTATAAAACAAAAAAGCAACGAGGATTTTTGCCGGCATCCGTTGGTGTATCTTGTAGAGGCTGCCGACGATATTTGTTACCAGATTATGGATTTGGAAGATGCCTTTAAACTGGGTATTCTCAACTACGAAAGAATTAAAACTCTTTTCCTGAATTTTTACGACTATGAAAAAGAGCAACAGGCGCTCGAAAGAATTGAGCGTACACTGCAAAAAGTAAGCGATAAAAACGAACAAATCAGCTATTTACGCGCCGGAGTCATTGGTAAACTGGTGTATGAGTGCATTGGCATTTTCGAAAAAAACGAAACCAATATACTGGAAGGAAACTTCAATAAAAGCCTTATTGATTGTTTACCCGACATACAAGCCTCTGCCATGAAGAAAATACAGGGAATATCGTTTGCCGAAATATACGGACACCGTTCTGTTGTTGAGGTTGAAATTGCCGGATACAAAATTATTGGAACTTTACTTGAAGAATTTGTCGCAGCTATTATGAACGACGATACAAAAGATAAATACCGCCAAAAATTACTTTCGCTACTTCCCGGGCAATATACCCCAACCGAGGATTCAACCTATTACAAAATTCAGTCGATAGTTGATTTTGTTGCCGGAATGACCGACGTTTTTGCGCTTGACCTTTACCGTAAAATAAAAGGGATAAGCCTTCCCGGAGTGGTTTAGACCAAGAACAATCAAGACACTTGTAAAATGGTAGCAAAAGAAAAAATATACAAGTTAGTTCAAAAAGGGGCACACGGGAAAAAAATCAATCTGATTTTTGACTATGGAATAATGAGCCGAATCCTGCTAAGCGTGATTTCGATTGTCTTAGAATCTGTAAAAGGAATTAATGTCTCCATAAAAAAGATGCTCTATTGGTTTGATGTTTTTTCTATCATCATATTTTCAATTGAATATTTAATGAGACTTTACGTTTCAGACCTGACCCATCCCGCAAAAAACAGGAGAAAATCACTGATAAAATTTATTTTTTCGTTAAACGGACTAATAGACCTGTTGGCAATTCTTCCGTTTTATTTACCTATGCTAATAAAAATGGACTTGAGATTTTTAAGGATATTAAGGTTAATCCGATTTCTAAGAATCTTAAAAGTCAACAGATACACAAAGTCCTTAAATCTGATTTGGTCTGTAATTAAAGCTAAAAAATCAGAATTGATAGTTACAGGATTTGCAACTTTCCTTTTATTAATAATTGCCTCTTTTATAATGTACAATATAGAAAACGAAAAACAACCGGAAGCTTTTTCGAATGTCTTAACTTCGTTTTGGTGGGCTATAGCTACATTAACAACTGTTGGCTACGGCGATGTTTATCCGGTAACCGGGTTCGGTAAATTTATTAGTGGATTAATCGCATTAATGGGAATAGGACTGGTGGCACTTCCTACAGGAATTATTAGTGCCGGCTTTATGGACAAATTGCCCCCCCCAAAGAGAATAATAAAGATAAAAATCCTCCCAAAGAGCCAACTGGGTTTCATTCTGTTATGCACAAAACCCAAATAGTAGACTTAAAACCCTTGCCTCCAAACGGTTTCGAACCGTTTTGCAGATGGCTGAATGATGAAGAAGTTATAAAATATTCGTTATCAAAATTCAAAAAAATAAACACTCAGCTAGAGGTAAGAAGGTGGTATTCTGAATTATTTGAGGAAAAAAATGTTTTCCAATCAGGAATATTTCTTAAAAAGAATCAGCAACTTATCGGCTATGCCGGAATTTGTAATATTTCTACGGCAAATCATTCCGGAGAATATTTTATTTTTATCGGTGAAAAAGAATGCTGGGGAAAAGGTATTGCAACTGAAGTTACAAAAAAAATCATCAAAGCAGGATTTTCCCAACTAAAATTAAATCGACTAATGTTAATCGTTTCAGCGCCAAATACAGGAGGAGTTAAGGCATATAAAAAGGCGGGATTTAAAGAAGAAGGAAAATTAAGACAAGCAAGTTTTAGAGACAACAGCTATCACGACAAAATCGTAATGTCGATTCTAAAAAAAGAATGGGATTCGAATCAAAAAATATCTTAAGACACATCATCTCTTACAATAGTTTTTTCCCGAAGCTACTTTCCTGGCAAATGACATCGGTTCTTTGTTCATCCGATGAATCAATTATCACCGGACGAATATTGTGTAACCTGTTTGTTTGAAGAAACATTACTTTCTGATAATTTCAACTTGTCCGCTCGTCCCAAGTTTTATGATACTTGATGGTGCTGCAGGAGTCTGGTCATCCTGTCGATACGCAACAATATAATCAACAGTTGCTTTTATTTCTACTGAAATTTCATCGAAAAAAGCAGGCGATTTTTTGCCGCTAATATTTGCCGAAGTCGAAACAATTGGCCTGCGAAAACGTTGTAAGAGCTGGCTGGTAAACGCTTCTTTTGTGAAACGGATGCCAATGCTTCCGTCCTGCGCAATCAGGTTTTGAGCCAGATTTTTTGCCCCGGGATAAATTATGGTAAGAGGTCTGTCTGTCATTTCAATTAAGTCCCAGGCAACATCGGGGGCTTCGGTTACATAACGATCCAGCAATGCCGGGTTTTCCATTAAAACAAGCATACTTTTTGAATCTTCACGTTTTTTAATCCGATAAATGCGCTGTACAGCTTCTTTGTTGGTGGCATCGCAGCCAATTCCCCAAATGGTGTCGGTTGGATAAAGAATAATCCCGCCTTTTTTTAGCACCTCCAGTGCTTTCTTTACTTCGTTTTGCATTTTTATTTTTGCTGAAATCCTTCGTATAGCGCGGTTAGTTTTTCTACATATTTTTTCGGCCGGAACTCTTCTGCCCGTGCTTTGCCTTTGGCAATGAGGCTGACTCTGAATTCATTATCGTTTAAAAGGGATAAAATATGATTGCCCAACGCGTCAATGTCGTCTGGAGGACAAAGAATGGCTGCATCTCCGGCGGTTTCGGGCAGGCACGAAACATTTGATGTAATAACCGGGCATCCACAGGCCATGGCTTCAATAACCGGCAAACCAAAGCCTTCAAAAACAGAAATGTAGATTGACAGGCCGGCCAGTTGGTAAATTGCTGCCAAATCTTTCTCCGGAATATTTTTCAGGAAAATAACCGGATTCTTAATGTTCCCGGCGGCAATGTATTTGTGGATATCGTTGGTGTAAGAAGTAGGCTCGCCAACCAGTACCAGCGGAATATCCATTTTCTTAGCCTGCAATGCTTTTAATATCGACAGTTGATTTTTGCGTTCTTCTATTGTCCCTACAGCCAGAATAAACTGTTCGGGAAGTTTATACTTCTCTTTTACTTTTTCAGTAGCAGCTTTTTCGAAAAACAGAGGAGAAACAGACTGGTGAATAATCTCAATTTTTCGGGGATCGGCACCGATGAAATTTACAATGTCGGATTTTGTTTGTTCGCTTATGGCAATAATTTTTGTCGCAGTTTTACAAGCGTACTTCATTCGCCTGCGGTAAATAATCCGGTCTAAATATTTATAAAACTCTGGATAGCGTATAAAAACCAAATCATGAACTGTTACAATTGTAGGAATGGTGATTTTATGTATTCCCCGTGGTAATTCGTTCCCCAGGCCATGAAAAAGATCAAGCTTATGATTTTCAAGCTCTTTGCTTACTTTGCGGTTTTGCCACTTCTTTTTTTTGATTTTCGACATCGCTTTCGGAGGCGCAATAATATCAAAAGCATCCTGTTCCTGCAACATCCCTGTTTTCAACCCCGGAGTAAAAAGTGAATATTGATTGTCCGGAAAATATTTCTGTAACGCATTGAGCGTATTACGACTATAATTTCCCAAACCCGAGGTATTAAAAAAAGCCTTTTTTGCGTTGAATCCAATCTTCATAAGCACGTTTTATATACCCCGAAGATACTAAAAAGAGGTTTTCTTAAAAGTTAAAAGGGTATTTTTATGAAAAATTTTTAATCCCCGAAAAATCAAGCGTTGCAAAATAATCGTCAATGGTTTCGGCACGACGGATTTGCATTACTTCGCCATTAGGGCGCAACAATAATTCGGACGAGCGTAACTTTCCGTTGTAGTTAAAGCCCATGGAGTGGCCGTGTGCCCCGGTATCGTGAATAACCACAATGTCGTCGGGTTCTAACTCGGGCAACATGCGGTCAATCGCAAATTTGTCGTTGTTTTCGCACAACGACCCTGTAACATCATATTTAACATTAGCCGGTTGATTTTCTTTGCCCAAAACAGTTATATGATGATATGCCCCGTAAAGTGCCGGACGCATAAGATTGGTCATGCAGGCATCAAGCCCGGCATATATTTTATAAGTTTTTTTAATGTGGCGTACCTTGGTAACCAGGTAACCATAAGGGCCGGTTATGGCACGTCCCGATTCAAAAAATATTTTTAAAGGATCCAGGTTATTGGCAACAATCAATTCATTGTAAAGTTTTTCCACGCCCTTGCTTACATATTCCATATCAACGGCTTTTTCTTCCGGTTTATAGGGAATCCCAATTCCGCCGCCAAGGTTTGCAAATTCAATCCGCACTCCGGTCTTTTCATAAACCTCAACAATAAGTTTAAAAAGAATTTCAGCGGTTTCTACAAAATATTTCGAGTCCAGTTCGTTCGATGCCACCATGGTGTGAATGCCTATTTTCTTCACTCCTTTTTCTTTCAAAATCCGGTAACCTGCAATAATTTGCTCGCGGGTGAAACCATATTTTGCTTCTTCCGGAAGGCCGATAATTACATTGCCTTCTTTCAGGTTTCCCGGGTTATAGCGCATACTCATAGTTTCGGATAGTCCTACATGTTTCTCAACAAAATCAATATGAGCAATATCATCAAGATTAATAATTGCGTCTAAATCTTTTGCCAGTTGAAACTCTTCGACAGGCGTATCGTTCGAAGTAAGTATTATTTCATTGCCGCTCATTCCTACTCGTTTAGCCAGTTCCAGTTCGGCAATAGAGCTACAGTCAATTCCAAAACCTTCGTTACGCATTAGCTTCATCAGGTAAGGATTAGGATTGGCTTTTATGGCAAAATATTCCTTAAAACCTTTGTTCCACGAAAAAGCCTTCTTAAAATAGCGGGCATTTTCAATAATTGCTTTTTCATCATAAATATGAAAAGGTGTTGGATAGGTTGCTATTATCTTCTCAATTTGTTCTTTCGAAAAAGGAAGCGTTTTATTTGCCATTTTACTTATATAATGTTGATATAAAAGCACAAAATTAACTTTTCTTTTAACATTGTAGAATGTATCTAAATAAAGCATTCGTTTATTAACCGGAATTTTACAAATCAGGATTGTATGCTGTGGTAAAGTTTATGCAAAAAGAGAGAGTACCCATAACTAAAATAACAACAGGAACTTTATTTCTTCAGGCAAACGGGCTGTACAAAAATTTAGATAGAAGGAGATGGATTTGAATATATTAATTGTTTTAGTCTTGTTGTTTTTTTCTATTTATCTGAAAATTACAATGCCTGTTATCCTGATGAAGAATAAAAACTTAAGATACAGAACCGATGTAGTGCATTGCAGCCTTTATCCCGTCGGCAGCACTCGAAATTATTCCCCCGGCATATCCACTACCTTCTCCTGTAAGGTACAGGTTGCTGAATCCCTCGCAAAGGCCGTTTTTCTCACGAGCCACTTGTATGGGCGACGAGGTTTTGCTCTCAAACCCCAGAAGATTTCCGGTTTCAAAACCGCGCATTTTCCGGATAAAGTCCTGTAGCCCTGTTTGTAGTGAGCGTACGATTGGCAGAGGCAACAATTCCCACAAAGGAGCCGTTTTTATGCCTAAAGGATAACTTGTTTTGAATTCTTTCTGAGTTTCTTTTTCTTTCAGGAAATCAGCAATGGAGCAAATCGGAGCAGCATAGCCTTCCGAATAATTATAAAAGGCTTCTTCTACTCGTTGTAAATTGTCGATTGCATCAATTGGCGAAACAGTTTTCCCTGCCAGCTCATCGGGACAAATGGCTGCCACACAGGCAGCATTGGCAAATTGCCCGTTGCGTTGGTAATAACTCATTCCATTTACAATGTTAGTGTTGGCATAAGCTGTTGCCGGAACAACCGTTCCGCCGGGACACATGCAAAACGAAAAAACAGAATGCCTGCCATCGGCCTTTGATGTTAAGCGATATTCGGCCGCTTTTACACCCGGTAAATGTGTGCGTCCCCACTGGGCCTGGTTTATTGTGTTTTGCAGATGCTCCATCCGGCAGCCAATGGCAAAGTTTTTGGTACGAAAGCTTACGCCTTTTTTCATTAGCATTTTATAGGTCTCAAAAGCCGAATGCCCGGGAGCAATAAAAAGCGCATCGGCTTGTAATATTCCCCGCGAAGTAACCACTTCTTTTACTTTTGAATTTGCTACAATAACATCCTCCAGCATGGTATCAAAAAGAAATGTGCCCCCCTGTTTTTCAAAAGAATGCCGGAGATTTTTTATGATTCTCCGCAGGTTATCGCTGCCAAGATGCGGGTGCGCCATATACAGAATCTCTTCGGGAGCACCGGCTTCTACATAGCTCGAAAGGATAAAACGCTTCTCTTTAGAGATGTGTTTGGAGCGCGCAGTCAGTTTTCCGTCCGAGAAAGTGCCTGCGCCTCCCTCGCCAAACGCATAGTTGTTTTGACAATTAAAAATGCCGTTTCTTTCAAATGCTAAAATGGCTTTTGCGCGTTTACCTACCTCCGATCCCCGTTCTATCAGCGTAACATTAAACCCAGCTTTTTGTAATACAAAGGCGCTAAAAAAACCCGCCGGCCCACTACCTGTAACGACAACTTTACTACCTATTTTTTTATACGGAATTACTAATTCCTCTTTGGAAAGCAGTTCTTCTCCTTTTATTTCAGGAGAATTGACCAGCACTTTTACCTGCCAATGGATATTCGATTTATTGCGGGCATCAAGGCTTTTGTTTTCAATTTGGTAATTAAAATCTTTTATTCGCAACTGTTTCGATATCTTGTTCTTCAGGATATTGTCAGAATAATCGGTTGATAGCTTAAATGTTAGTGATTGTATGCCCATTGTTGAATTATATGCGGTAAAGATAATTTATATTATATAAATAGTTCCTCCTCCCATTTTATCTGATTATTGATGGTGTATTTCCTGCTACGTTGATTTTCTTCATTATTTTAAATGATACGTTTGGGAGAATTGGGTAAAAAAACGGTTATAAAAAAACACCATCTCCGTAATAATCACATGGCGAAACCCGGTACTGTAATAACTTTCGTCCCTCATAAAAACGGCTACAAAATTAAAATCGTTATTTGGAATAATTCAAAAAGTATATTTTTTCAATAAAAATGTATTAAAAACTGTAACGAAATAAACAATTTTTCGTCTTATTGCTATGAAGTCATTAAAATAAAAAAAACTGTAAAAACTTCATTTACCTGTAAAAAATGACCGTTCATCGAAAAACTTGTTCGAAAAAAGCAAAGTTTACTCAATTTTGAAATGACAAACAGCCCTGCCCATGGCTGAGATTAACTGAAGCACATACTGCCTGCCCAAAATTTAGGGAGTGCATGGCTGATAGTTATCTCACCCGATAAGCGGGCTGCATAAAAATTTAGACAGATGCAAGAAACAATGTTCAGGAAACAAAAATCAAACTATGATTCGTTTAAATAACATCCATAAATCGTATGTTACAGGGAGCAATTCGCTTCATGTTTTAAAGGGAATTGATTTGGAGATTGAAGAAGGAGAGTTTGTATCGATAATGGGCTCTTCTGGCTCAGGAAAATCAACCTTGCTGAATATTCTGGGAATTTTGGATACTCACGACGAAGGCTCATATTATTTGAATGGTACTTTGATTCAAAACATGTCGGAAAAAAAGGCAGCCAGGCTTCGGAACGAACTTTTGGGTTTTGTTTTCCAGTCGTTTAACCTTATCTCGTTTAAAAATGCTATGGAAAATGTTGCGCTCCCGCTGTACTACCAGGGAGTGAGCCGCAAAAAACGAAACCAAATAGCCCTGGAATATCTCGATAAAGTAGGGCTCCGGGAATGGGCCGAGCACCTGCCCAACGAAATGTCGGGGGGACAAAAACAAAGAGTTGCCATTGCACGTTCGTTGATCTCGAAACCAAAAATAATATTTGCCGACGAGCCAACCGGGGCGCTAGATACCAGCACATCCTACGAAGTAATGGATCTGTTGAAATCCATTAACGAGGAAGGAATAACCATGATACTGGTTACACACGAGCACGATATAGCAGCCATGACCCATAAAATTATCCGCCTAAAAGACGGACGAATTGGAAAAATCATTAAAAATGGAGATTTACAAAGTTTCCAGGAACAATATGCCAAAACAACCACTACCGTTTAATCGGGATAAACGTTGAACCCAAAACTTTAAACATCTTTTATGTTCGATATTGATAAATGGCAAGAGATATGGAGTACGATAAAGAAGAACAAGCTTCGTACTTTTTTGACCGGTTTTGCAGTTGCCTGGGGAATTTTTATGCTGATGGTACTGCTTGGAGCCGGAAACGGTCTTAACAACGGGGTAAGTTCGAATTTTGAAAACAATGCAAGAAATGCAATGTGGATTTGGAGCCGGAAAACCAGCATGCCTTATGCCGGACTTCAATCGGGACGAAGAATCCGATTTACCATTGATGATTATGAGTCCATAAAAAAAATAAAGAAAATAGATAAAATTTCGGCCCGCTACTGGATTGGCACCCGTACCTATTCTTTCCGGAATGAATATGGCGATTACAATACCCAGTCGTGCCATCCCGATTATAAAGATATTGATAAATTTGATATTACACAGGGACGTTTCCTTAACGATATTGATTTGCAATACCGAAGGAAAGTAATTGTAATAGGCGAAGACATCCGAAAGGCCTTGTTTAAACATGTTGACCCAATTGGACAAATACTAAAAGTTGGCAACATGCCTTTTAAAGTAATTGGTGTGTATAATGAAAAAGATCCGCGCGAAGGAACACGGCAGGGATTAATTCCGATAACAACAGCACAAATCTTGTATAGTGCCGGAAATCGAATTCACAGCCTTACACTTACTACTGTTGACGTAAAAAAGCGGGAAAGTGAAAGGATTGAAAAGGAAATTCGCAATCTGCTGGCTAAAAATCACAAATTTAACCCCGACGACCAGCGAGCAATCGGGATTTATAATTCGCTTAAAGATTACATTCAAACCATGAGTATTTTTCAGGCAATAAAAATGTTTATCTGGTTAATTGGCATAGGAACTTTAGTGGCCGGGATTGTTGGGGTTAGTAATATTATGTTGATTGTAGTAAAAGAGCGCACAAAAGAAATAGGAGTACGAAAAGCGCTGGGAGCATCGCCCGGGTCAATCGTTAGCTTAGTGCTGTTAGAATCGATTTTAATTACGGCAATTGCCGGCTACATAGGGATGTTTCTCGGGATAAGCGTAATGGAAGGCGTTAATTTCGTCATGGAACAACAGACACAGGCGCAGGTCGGGGCCAGTGGCGACCAAGGCGAATTCCGGATGTTTATGAACCCTACTGTTGATTTGCGTATTGCCATAAGTGCAATGTTATTGTTGGTAACCGCCGGAGCTTTGGCTGGATATTTCCCGGCGAAAAAAGCGGCATCTGTTAAACCTATCGAAGCATTGCGCGACGAATAAATTGAATGCTTATGTTTGACATTGATTGTTGGAAAGAAATAGTAAGTGTACTGAAAAAAAATAAACTCCGGAGTTTTTTAACAGCACTAGGGGTTGCCTGGGGAATTTTTATGCTTATTGTTATGGCCGGAGCCGGTAAAGGACTCGAACGGGGAATAACAGATGGAGTAGGACAGGTAGCAACAAACTCATTCTTTTTGTGGACCGACCGCACAAGCGAACCGTATAAAGGATTCAGGCGAGGACGCAGATGGAGCTTCGAAAATGAAGACATTGAATTCATGCGAACCAACATCCCGGAAATTGGAGTAATTGCCCCCCGGTTATTTGCAGGGGGAGGAGAAGGAAACAATACGGTACATGGCGACAAAACAGCTTCATTTTACATAAAAGGCGATTATCCGGAATGGGCAGTAATTGACCCCGTTGATGTAGTAAAAGGACGTTGGTTAAATGAAGTTGATGTGCTGCAAAAACGAAAAATATGTGTAATTGGAGACAAGGTTTACGAAGAAATGTTCGACAAGGGAGAAGATCCTATTGGGAAGTACCTGCGTGTTAATGGCATCTACTACCAGGTGGTTGGAGTAATTGATCCGATATCGAACATTAATATTAACGGACGTACCGAAGAGAGTATTTTCATGCCCTTTACCACAATGCAGGTTGCCTATAATTATGGGAATAGAGTGCATGTAATGGGCATTACCTCTAAAAAAGGGTATCCGGCAAGTGTTGTCGAAAAAAAAGTAATGGCACTGTTGAAGAAACGACACAAAATCGCACCTGCCGATGTGCAGGCAATAGGGCACATTAACCTCGAAAAACAGTTTAAAATGTTTTCCAACCTTTTTAAAGGGATACAGATTTTAACGTGGATTGTTGGCATCGGAACCCTTTTGGCTGGAGTAATCGGGGTTAGTAATATTATGTTGGTAATTATAAAAGAACGGACACAGGAAATTGGAGTCATGCGTGCCATTGGGGCAACGCCCCGGAAGGTTATCGGACAAATCATTCTGGAAAGTGCTTTTATTACAACAATTGCAGGATACATTGGCATGCTATTCGGAATTTTATTGCTCGAAGGCTTTAACTATATACTCGAAATACAAAAAGCCGCAGGAAATGACGGAATATTTATTAAAAATCCGGGAATAAACATTACCGTAGCCTTGGCGTGTCTGGGTATACTAATTACCTCGGGAATAATTGCAGGATATATTCCGGCAAGAAAAGCAGTGAAAATAAAACCGATTGATGCACTTCGAGCAGAATAGAAGAAAGTAGGCAATGTTTCGACAGACTCAATGCATGGCAGGCTCAACAACAAGGAAGAAGTAGCAGGAGGGGATAAAAAAGAAGAAATAACATTCTTTGGAAGGAGAGGCAGAGAAATAGCTGCGACAGTATGGTAAAAAAGTTGAATAATGAAGACAAACTCTGCTATGAGTTACACAAATAGAAAAGAAAGTCGCAGAGGAACCGTGGCAGATGGCAGGGAGAAGCAACGAAAAGAATTATAAGAGGAGAGAAAATCACTCATCCCTTTTATAGCCGGAGGCTTGTAACTCGCTGCTCGTAGCTCAGGACTTAAATTGATAGTGATTTTTTATGGAAAACAAACAATTTTAATGATATGAAATAGCCCATGGCTGAGCTAATAACTGAGGCACATGCAAGCATGACTGATGTTTTATCTCACCCGACAAGCAGGCTGCATAAAAATTTAGAAAGATGAAAGTATTGAAAATTTTAGGCATTGTAATCCTTATCGGAGTATTTCTGGGGACATTTTATTTCCTGTATAGTAAGTCAAAGAAGGCCCCGGTAAAATACACTACGCAGGTTCCACAGGTAAAAACAATTACGAAAAAAACAGTGGCAACCGGTTCGGTTGTGCCACGTTACGAAATTGAGATTGTACCACAGGTCTCGGGAATTATCGATAAGTTGTATATTGAGGCCGGCGATAAAATTACAAAAGGTCAAATCATTGCACGTATCAAAATCATACCGGACATGGTAACGTTAAACTCGGCCGAGAACAGGCTGAATAAAGCCAAAATCGACTACGACGACGCAAAGATTGACTTCGATCGACAGCAAAAACTTTTCGACAAAGAGGTAATTTCGTACGAAGAATATAAAAAAGCAAAAGTCGCCTACGACTCGGCGAAAGAAGAATTAAACGCTGCCGAAAATAATCTCGAACTGATAAAAAACGGGGTAACCAAGAAGGCTGCAACAGCAACCAATACACTGGTACGTTCTACTATCAACGGCATGGTGCTGGATGTACCGGTAAAAGAAGGAAATTCGGTTATTCAGGCAAACACTTTCAATGCCGGAACAACCATCGCTTCTGTTGCCAATATGCGAGATATTATTTTTGAAGGAAATGTTGACGAAACCGAAGTCGGAAAAATTAAGGAAGGCATGCCGATTGAACTCGAAATAGGTGCGATTGAGAAGGAAAAATTCGATGCTACCCTGGAATACATTTCGCCCAAGGGGGTAGAAGAAAACGGAGCCATCCAGTTTGAGATCAAGGCAGATGTAAAATTAAAAGAAGACCAGTTTATTCGTGCCGGATACAGCGCAAATGCAAGTATTGTTCTGGAAAGAAAAGACAGTGTCCTGGCTATTCCAGAAGGGTTACTTCAATTTGAAAACGATTCTGCGTATGTTGATATAAACACTGGAACCGAAGAAGAACCTATTTACGAAAAACGCTTTGTAAAAACAGGGCTGTCGGATGGTATCAACATCGAAATTACAGACGGATTAACCAAAGCAGACAAACTTAAAGGCGAAAAGATTGACCCGAAAAAAAAATAAGAAAGCAAACAGTTAGCAATAGCAAAAAAAAGATGGAACAGGCGACAGGAAACTTCCCAAAAAATACAAAGGATGAAACAGCCCATGGCTGAGATTATAACTGAGACACATACGTGCATGACTGATATTTTATCTCACCCAACAAACGGGCTTCATAAAAATTTAGACCAATGAAAATTTTTTGTCGTCAATAGCAGAAACATACAATTTGCAGCTAAGATTACATCTAATGCCAACAACTATAACTTTACAACAATGACAACTGTTTTTTTTAACCGCTAAAATTTTAAATAATATCCACATGAAAAAATTAGTAATCCTGTTTCTTGGCGTATTATTAATAGGAATTGGCACTTCGCAGGCACAGGAAACCTGGAGTTTGCAAAAGTGTTTTGATTATGCCATTGAAAATAACATCTCGATAAAACAGCAGGCTTTAAATCAGGAATATTCGAAAAATCAACTAAAGCAGGCAAGAGACAACAGGCTGCCTACCTTAAATGCCGAAATCGACAACAACAATAGTTTCGGGCGTTCACTCACTTATGATAATACATACAAAAATGTTAATTCTACCAGTTTGTCGGGAACGTTAAGTACCAGCCTAACCCTTTTTAAAGGAAAAACACTGAGTAATACAATAAAACAGCGCGAACTTGACTTAGAGGCTTCGATGAACGATCTTGAAAAGGCAAAAAATGATATCCGGCTGTCAATTGTTGCCGAATACCTCGAGATTCTGTTTAAAAAAGAGATAATGCAGGTTACCGAATCGAATATCAATGTAACCCAAAAACAAATCACCCGAACAACTCAATTGGTAAACGCGGGGAGTGAAGCCAAAGGGACACTTCTGGAAATTGAGGCACAGCTGGCACGAGAAGAACTGGAACTGGTCAACAATCAAAACGCACTTCAATTGGCTTATCTTAATTTATACCAATTTCTGGATTTACCCATGTCGGAAAACTTTAAAATCGAAAAGCCCAAATTACCGGAAATAAAAGCCGAGTTAACTATGCTCAATGCAGCTGAAGTCTTCAATAATGCCATCAATATAAGGCCTGAAATAAAGGCCGCCCAAATCCGGGTACAAAGTGCCATAAAAGAACTGGATGTCTCCAAAGGTGCCCGATATCCAACTCTTTCGTTCAGCGGGTACTATTATAACTTGTATAACAATCAATATACCGATAATAGCGGGGATAAAATTTCGTTTGGAGACCAATTGAAAAATAACAGGCGTTCTAATCTCGGGCTTACTTTGTCAATTCCTATTTTCAATAAGTTCCAGGTAAAAAACAATATTTCGAATGCCGAATTGCAGATAAGCGATTACAAATACAAGTTAAAAACAGTCCGTAATACATTGCGCAAAGAAATTGAACAGGTATACACCAACGCATTGGCAGCATACAAACGTTATCTTTCTACCCAGAAAGCAGTTGAGTCGATGAAAGAAGCTTTTCGGTATACCAAAGAAAAATACAACGTAGGGATCGTAAATTCGCTGGAGTACAACCAAAGCAAGAATAACCTGACAGAAGCACAATCGAATTTATTGCAGGCAAAATACGAATATATTTTCCGAACCAAAATTCTGGATTTCTACAACGGAGTGCCTATTACGTTATAAACATTGAAAAGCTGAAACCATCAAGTATAGACAGGGCTGCACATCGTATGGCTCATAAAAACAAATACGTTTAATGAGCTCTGTTTTTTTGTTTTCTTAATCGCAGAAAACGCAGAAAGCACTGAAAAAATTGGCAAGCCAATTTTAGCTTCAGGGTATGCTGTGCTTTCTGTAATATTATTTAGCATTAATGAGGGCTAAAATGTAATTTTCATCTTATTAAAATTGTTTATTTATTCGGTATAAAATGTAACTCCCGATGAATTTTAATCATTTTCGTGAGTGTATTTTAAAATGCTAAAATTGATTTCACGATTTCCTCTTCGTTCCAATTCATGGTCGTTTCATCTGCCTATTTTTTTGTATTGCCCATTTGTTATGTGAGAAAAAATAACAGTCATACACCTGGATGCCTCCGTTATTAGCTCAGCCATGGGCTGTTTCATCCGAAAACGTTTCTAAAAACATCTTCAACCCTACTGACCCTGACGATTTTAATTTTAAAATTTTTGGCTTCAAAACCTTTATTAAGCGAGGGAACAAAAATTTTGGTAAAACCAAGTTTTGCCGATTCCGAAATGCGTTGTTCAATACGGCTGACTGCACGGATTTCTCCGGTAAGCCCAACTTCCCCAGCAAAGCATATTTTATGGTCAATGGCAATATCGATATTCGATGAAAGGATAGAGCAAATAACCGCTAAATCAGTCGCCGGGTCATTAATTTTCAAACCACCTGCAATGTTCAGGAATACGTCTTTGGCAATCAGTTTAAAGCCTGCCCGTTTTTCGAGTACAGCCAAAAGCATATTTAACCGGCGCAAATCAAAACCGGTTGACGAACGCTGTGGTGTGCCATATGCAGCAGAACTTACCAGTGCCTGTATTTCGATAAGAAAAGGACGAACTCCCTCAATAGTGGCAGCAATGGCTGTTCCGCTTACCGCATCGTTTATCTTCGAAATCAGCTGTTCCGAAGGATTGGTAATTTCTTCCAGGCCATTAACACGCATTTCAAAAATGCCCAATTCGTTGGTCGAGCCAAAACGATTTTTGTTCGAACGCAAAATACGATACATATAATTGGTGTCGCCTTCAAACTGCAACACCGTATCTACCATGTGTTCCAACACCTTGGGGCCCGCCAAACTGCCCTCCTTGTTAATGTGTCCGATCAGGATTACAGCAACATTGTTTTTCTTGGCAAACTTTAGCAATGCCGAAGCACATTCCCGTACCTGCCCTACCGATCCGGGCGACGATTCAACCTGTTCGGTAGAAATAGTTTGTATGGAATCAATAATCAAGAGCTCCGGTTTTATTTGCCCGGTATGTGCCAGAATATGTTCCAGCGATGTTTCACTTAGAAATAAACAATCCCCGGTGTTGCCGCCAAGCCTTTCGGCTCGAAGTTTAATTTGTTGCAGGCTTTCTTCTCCCGAAACATAAAGAATGGATTTGTTTTGCAGCCTTAATGCAATCTGCAAAGCAAGAGTCGATTTCCCGATTCCGGGGTCACCTCCCAGTAAAATTAACGATCCGGGAACAATGCCGCCACCAAGTACCCGGTCGAACTCTTCGATGCCTACCGAAATACGCCTGTTTTTTACCGTTTCTATTTTATCGAGCGTTAAAGGCTGGTTGCCGGAAAGCTGCGCCGATAGTTTTCCTGTGTTTTGCTTTTTCTCAACAAGCTCTTCAACATAGGTATTCCATTCGCCACACGACGGGCATCTTCCCAGCCATTTCGGCGATTCTGCCCCGCAATTCTGACAAATATATATGCTTTTGGTTTTTGCCATCTCTTTTGTATCTGCTACAAAGTTATCAATTTTGAATAAATCATTAGTTTTACAGGATGGGAAGAAATAACTATTTTCAGTTTAAGCAGTTTAAAATTATACAGGAAAAGTCGGCCATGAAAGTTGGTGTAGATAGTGTTTTACTAGGAGCCTGGGCAAATGTTGAGCATACGTCAGCCATCCTTGATGTGGGCACAGGTACCGGGCTAATTGCACTAATGTTAGCGCAACGTTCGAAAGCCAATATCACTGCAATTGAAATAGAGGAACAAGCCGCGCAGGAAGCTACTGAAAATATTTTGGCTTCGTCCTGGAACAACCGGGTAACGGTAAGGAAATGTTCTTTCCAGGATTTTGCAAAAAAACAAACGGAAAGATTTGACCTGGTGGTGTCGAATCCTCCTTTTTTCAAGAATGCTTTTAAGGCTGCCAGCAACGAAAGAACAATGGCCCGTCATAATGATTCCCTTCCGTTTTCGGCATTGATGAACCTCGCTGCCCAAATGATAAATGCAAGTGGCCGGGTTGCCCTTATTGTTCCGTTCGATGCATTTTTCGAATTGCAGGAAGCCGCGACTGTAAACCATCTTTTTCTGTTGCGAAAAACCACGATTCGTCCCAAAGCAGGCAAACCCATTAATCGTTTGATGCTGGAATGGGGCAAAAAAGAAACCTCTTTTCAGCAAAACAGCCTGACAATATTTGAAAAAGATGGTTCTTTTACCGCTTCTTATGTTACTTTAACAAAAGATTTCTACCTGAAATTCTGATTTATTTCGAATCAATTTTTTCGCCAAAAGCCAAATCGCCGGCGTCTCCTAAACCGGGAACAATGTACGAATGCGAGTCCATTTCCGGGTCAACAACCCCCAGCCATAAAGTAACATTGTCGGCACTGATATGGTCTTTTACGTATTGTACCCCTTCGGCACTGGCAATGGTTGCTACCAGGTGTACATGTTTCGGATTTCCTTTGCTGAACAATGCATGATAACCAATTTCCATTGATTTTCCGGATGCCAGCATCGGATCAGACAGAATAACCACTTTATCGTCAAGCGAAGGCGAAGCCATATATTCAAATTCAATTTCAAAACCCCCGTCTTTAGTATATTTACGAAAAGCGGAAATAAAACAATTTTCAGCACGGTCAAAAATTCGCAAAAGCCCATTATGCATTGCCAATCCGGCGCGTAAAATTGTTGCCAGTACCGGCTGTTGTTGTATTTTCGGAACTTTCGCAACACCCAGCGGTGTTTTTACATTCTCGGTGTTGTAAGCAATTTCTTTGCTGATTTCGTATGCGAATATCTCGCCAATCCGGTTTAGGTTGTTCCGGAAACGAAGTGGGTCGTGCTGTATGGTTACATCACGAATTTCTGCAAGATATTGATTTAAAACAGAGTGATTTTGGTTTAAGACATTTATTTGCATTCGTTCTTTTTGAAAATTTTCGCAAGTAAATAATTTTTTAAGAGATATTAAAATCGAATGCCTTCTGAATAAGGATAAAACTTCCTGTTTTTAAGCTTCGAATATGGTCGTTTCAAATTTTATAACAAAATTTGTCCCTGGCAAAATTTTAGAATTAAAAATAACCGTAAAAAAGATATAATGAAACAGCCCATGGCAGAGCTAATAACTGAGGCACACAGCCTGCCCCGATACTTCGGGGAGCATAACTGATATTTTCTCTCGCAAAACAAACGGGCAACACAAAAAATTAGACAAATGAAAACAAGCATAGGTACACCTTTTACCAAAGGAGCAACAAAAGTAATGTTGTTGGGGGCTGGCGAATTAGGGAAAGAAGTAGCCATTGAATTTCAGCGTTATGGCGTTGAAGTAATCGCTGTTGACAGCTACGAAAATGCCCCGGCAATGCAAATTGCCCAACGTTCGCATGTTATATCCATGTTGGATGGAGAAGCTCTACGTCGTGTTATTGAAGCGGAACAGCCCTCCTATATTGTTCCGGAAGTTGAAGCCATAGCAACCGACGTATTGATTGCAATGGAAAAAGAAGGTTACAACGTAATTCCAACAGCCAGTGCAACCTGGTTAACAATGAACCGCGAAGGGATTCGTAATTTAGCAGCATCGGAACTAGGCGTTCAAACCTCTGCATTTGTTTTTGCCGGAACCAAAGAAGAATTTGTTGCCGGCGTAAAAGAAGTAGGCATGCCCTGCGTAGTAAAGCCCATAATGAGTTCATCGGGTAAAGGACAAAGTGTTGTAAAAACAGACGCAGATATCGACAAGGCTTGGCAGCATGCACTGGAAGGAGCCCGGGGAAACAGCAATCGTGTAATTGTTGAAGGATTTATCGATTTTGATTATGAAATTACCCTGTTGACGGTTAAGCATAAAGATGGTGTGTCATTCTGTGCTCCTATCGGGCACCACCAGGAAGGAGGCGATTACCAGGAATCGTGGCAGCCACAGGCTATGAGCGATGTTGCACTGGACAAAAGCAGGGAGATTGCAGAGAAAGTGGTTAATGCCCTGGGAGGAAAAGGCATATTTGGAGTTGAATTTTTTGTAAAAGGCGAAGAGGTATATTTTAGCGAACTTTCGCCTCGTCCTCACGACACCGGTATGGTGACAATGATTTCGCAGGACTTATCGGAATTTGCGCTTCATGTACGAGCTATCCTTGGATTACCGGTTCCCAATATAATGCAACACGGGCCGGCTGCATCAAGTGTAATCACCGTTAGCGGGCAGTCTAAATCGATTACCTATACCGGAATTGCAGATGCTTTAACGGATGTTGATACGCAATTACGCCTGTTTGGAAAACCCGAAGTAAATGGCGAACGCAGAATGGGCGTATGCCTTGCACGTGCAACAACCGTTGAAGAAGCCCGAAAAAAAGCCAATGCCGCATCGGAAAAAGTGGGCTATGTGTTGGAATAAAGGTGTGTTCATGACACAAGTCAATGCTTCATTATTCTCAGGATGCCTCTGAGTTATCCCGGGCACAGGCTGTTCATATAATAAGATAATTTTTATAAAATGCTACTTTGTTGTATTTTCGTGGACTAAAAACAGAGATAAGGAAAGTTCCATTTAGTCCGGGAGAAAATATATGAAATCCGGTATCTCTATGCAATTTCCCGAATCAAAATTAAAAGATAGTATCGTGAAGAAATTAATCATTCTTTTTGTGCTTCTCGGCCAGTTGGCTGTTGCCCAAACCAAACAAATGTGTTTAGAAGATGCCATTATTGGGCGTTATACATACCTGAGGCCACAAACAACAAAAGGACTAGCCTGGCGAGATGCCGGTTCGTATACAAAAACAGAGGGAGATTCGCTGTTGGGAATTGATGCCAAAAGTGGAAAAGAAAAGGTAGTGTTAACGCTTACTGAATTAAAGAAAATAACGGGCAAATCATTTCAAGCGTTTCCCCGCTATTCATGGCTTTCGGCACAAGAGATAGAGCTAAAAGGCCAGACGGACTTTTTTGTGGTTGATATAACGCAAAAACAGTTGAAATATCATATCGAATTACCCCCGGAAGCACAAAACCAGGAATTTTCAAAAGAAGGAAGATTTGCTGCTTATACGCAGGGCGACAATCTGTTTGTAACAGATACCGACAGGAAAACCACACAAATAACTACTGACGGAGGAAATGGTATTGTAAACGGGAAATCGGTACATCGGAATGAGTTTGGAATTTCGGGAGGTATTTTTATTTCTCCCAAAGGAAATTATTTAGCGTTTTACCGGAAAGACGAAACCATGGTAAAAGACTATCCCTTAGTCGATTTCATGGCACGCGAGGCTGAATACACCCCGGTAAGATATCCAATGGCAGGAATGGCAAGCCATCATGTTACACTTGGCGTTTATAACCTAAAAACAAGAAAAACAATATTTCTTAAAACAAGCAAACCGCTTGACCATTACCTGACCAATGTTGCCTGGTCGCCCGACGAGAAAAATATTTATATGGCAGAATTGAACCGGGAACAAAACCACATGCAAATGAATTGCTATTCGGTTGAAAGTGGTGAGAAAGAGAAAACTCTCTTCGAAGAAAAATCAACCACTTATGTTGAGCCGCTTACGCCTATCCGATTTTCGAAAGTAAATCCGAATGAATTTTATTATCGCACCCGGGAAAATGGCTGGTTTCATATATATAAATACAACACCGACGGGAAACTTATTCAACAAATTACAAAAGGACACCGGGAAATTAACAAGGTATTAGGTTTTGATGAGAAAGAAAAAAACATTTTTGTTGAAGGGACGTTAGATGATCCCTTACAATCGCATATTTACAAAGTTGAGGTAAAAACAGGAAAAATAACAAAATTAACATCACCGGAAGGCATTCATTATGGAATGCTAAGTCCGGGGGCAACCTACCTCATCGACCGATGGACAGCCCCGAAAGTTCCGGCGAAAATCGACCTTTATGCCACAAAAGGAAAATTGATACGCAATCTGTCGACAGCCGAAGACCCTTTGAAAGATTATAACCTGGGCGAAAACAAAATTGTTAAGCTGAAAACCAACGACGGAAAATACGACCTCTACGGCCGTTTAATTTTGCCTCCCGATTTTGACGCTTCAAAAAAATATCCGGTAATTGTATACGTTTACGGCGGGCCACATTCGCAACTAGTACGAAAAAGCTGGAAAAACCAAGCGCGTTGGTGGCAATATTATATGGCATCGAAAGGCTATATTGCTTTTACGCTCGACAACCGCGGTACACTAAATCGTGGCCGGGCATTCGAAACAGCAGTGCACCGGCATCTTGGCGTTCTGGAAACCAAAGACCAGATGCAGGGAATTGCTTACCTCGAAAGCCTGCCTTATGTTGATGCAAAACGCATTGGTGTACATGGCTGGAGCTATGGCGGTTTTATGACCCTCAACCTGATGTTGCGTCATCCCGAAGTTTTTAAAGTTGGCGTTGCCGGAGGACCGGTGGTCGACTGGAGCATGTACGAAATAATGTATGGCGAACGCTATATGGATATGCCGCAGGAAAATCCAGAAGGTTATAAGGACTCAAACATGCTGAATCACATCGATAAATTACAGGGAAAATTAATGCTTATTCACGGAGTACAGGACAAGACAGTAGTAATGCAACACAGCATGAAATTCTTGCGCGAATGTGTGAAACAAAACAAGGCGGTCGATTTTTTCGCTTATCCTACACATCCCCATAACGTACGGGGCAAAGACCGCTTGCACCTCATGGAAAAGGTAAGCCTATATTTTATCGAAAATTTGTAACTTCTTAAAAAATAGAAATCTATTCTATCCCTCTTTCGAACTTAAGTAGTAGGTGTTTATTATAAAAATACTATCTTTGTTTCGCATGACTACTTCGAAGAAAAATAAAGATTTGGTATAAAAACAGGTTGTATGCTTCCAATACACCTGTTCTGAATTTCTCATTGTAAAGCAATGCTATTGCTGTTGTAGCAATATGGCTCATGCTTTATACAATCTTTTAATATAAAAATCAGTCGAAAAAAGAAGACGGACGATAAAGACGATACGCCCTTGTTGTTTCCGGGAGACTTCTGTTTTTCGATGCCAAATTTCAACAAAAAACACCGAAAATGAAACTCACAGAATTAGGATATAATACAGATTTCGAAAAATACAGAAAAAAAAAGGATCTCGATAATTTTGCTGTAGGACGCGTTATTGCAGAACATAAAGAAAGGTATATTGTAAAAACTACCCAGAAAGAATACGATGCTGAAATTATAGGCAACCTACGTTTTTCGGCGCAAAGCAGGGCGGATTTCCCTGCTGTTGGCGATTGGGTGGCAATTACGGAATACGATGAAGAAAAAGCGCTTATCCATTCAGTACTTCCACGGAAGTCGATCATTGAGCGTCAGGCTATAGGCAAACAGGGCGACAAACAAATTATAGCGGCCAATATCGACTATGCCTTTATTATACTGGCAGTTGACCGCGACTTTAATATCAACCGTACTGAACGCTACCTTACCATCTGCAATACAGCGAACGTAAAGCCAATTATCGTTCTTAACAAAACAGATCTGACAGGTACAGCCGGTTTAAACAACCGAATTACGGCAATTAACGAACGAATACACCATATCCCGGTATTTGCCATTAGCAACAAATCGCGTAAAGGCATTAAAAAACTACAAGCAGCTATAAAAAAAGGCAAAACCTATTGTCTATTAGGCTCATCGGGCGTTGGAAAATCGTCGCTTTTAAATACGCTTACCGGTCAGCCAACAATGAAAACCGATACAATAAGTGAATACTCAAACAGGGGACGGCATGTTACTACCCATCGAGAGTTAAGAGTGCTCAAAAATGGCGGAATCCTAATTGATACCCCTGGAATGAGGGAGATTGGCATTGCCGATTCTGCTTCCGGTCTGGAAATTACTTTCGACAACATAATTGCGCTTTCCCGAAATTGTAAATTTAGTAATTGCACACACACAACAGAGCCCGGATGTGCGGTTATTGCTGCAGTTGAACGGGGCGAAATAGATAAAGCATTGTACGAAAATTACCTAAAAATGGATAGAGAAAGAAAACATTTTGAATCGACAGTTGCTGAAAAACGAAAAAAAGATAAAGATTTTGGAAAAATGCTTAAGTGTTATAAAAAAGGAAAGAAGAGCCCTTAGTATTAATCCAGGTGTAAGATGTCGGTTAAGCCAAAGTTATTTTTCGTGTTTTGTGAAATTATAAAAAGTAAGCATAGCCGTAGCTACGTGAGTCTTTTTATAATTAAACAAAACAGAAAAAGAAGAAGACCTAGGCAAACAAATTACGCCTGAATTGAAACGAGATACCCCGGAGGGGGGACTTCTGGAACAGAAAAAATTGAGGAGACAAAAAAGATTGAAAAAGAGAGTGGCCGTTGGCAGAAAACAGCCGGATTTCATGAAAAAAAAGAATAATTTATTTGTTCTTCTTGTATAATTTGATTTTATTTACCAGACCAAACGGTCGGTTTTT